>Ga0257106_1000420_pt1 | contig 25337 bp, 18 predicted proteins | sample LP_taG_3_FD_190177 | JGI IMG/M metagenome (GOLD analysis project Ga0257106, IMG submission 190177) | Marine microbial communities from Northeast Subartic Pacific Ocean, Canada - LP_J_2011_P26_10m | ecosystem: Environmental > Aquatic > Marine > Oceanic | place: Canada: Northeast Subartic Pacific...
ACAACAACAACAACAACAACAACAACAACAACAACAACATTAAACAAAATTAAACAGGAACTTATATTAAAGACGATGAGCAACTCAAACGACAAAACAAAAGTTGGATTTATTGGATCGGGAATGATGGCAGAAGCTCTCGGTGGAGGCTTCTCCAACTCTGGAATCGTCCCGTGGGAAAATATGTATTGCACGGACCCGTGGCAACCAAGATTGGATTTATTCTCCTCGTTCGGCGCCAACGCGTGTAAAGATAACTGCGAACTCGCGAAGAACTCGGACGTGATATTCATCGCGGTGAAACCGTACGCAGCGGCGACAGTTTTGAAAGAAATCTCCAAGGAGTTGACCAAGGATAAAATTGTGATTTCCATCTGCGCAGGAGTGACCTTAGAAACGCTGGAAAACGCAATACATGGGAAAGATGTGCCCGTGGTGAGAGTGATGCCGAATACGCCGTGTTTAGTCGGCGCGTGCGCGGCGGCTCTGGCGAGAGGCAAGTTCGTGACGGATGAACAAGCAGATTTGGCGCTAAAGCTCATGCAATCTGTTGGAGTGTGCGTTGTGGTGCAAGAGAAGTTGTTAGATGCGGTGACTGGAGTGAGTGGGTCGGGACCGGCGTACATCTACCAAGTCATCGAAGCTATGAGCGACGGCGGCGTGTTGTGCGGGTTGCCCAGAGACGTTTCCACGAAATTAGCCGCGCAAACCGTCATGGGTGCGGCGAAGATGGTTTTGGAGAAAGGGACGCATCCAGGCCAGTTGAAGGATAACGTGACGTCGCCAGGTGGGACGACGATTGCGGCGGTGCACGAATTAGAGAAAGGGGGCGTGCGAAATTCGTTCATCAACGCCGTGAAAGCCGCCGCGGAAAGAAGCAAAGAGTTGAGCAAAGAATAATAATAATAATAATAAAGTGCTTTAATAATGTGCGTAGATTTTTAGAGAATGAGAGAAAAGTTGCAATGAATAATAATAATGTCCATCTACTACCTACTGTAGTATCATAGTTTTATTAAAACTTCGACTCCTTGAATACTTTCACCACGGCTTTAGCCCAACTGGCGTTATCGCGCGTTTTGATTTTTGCGAATTCGCCTTGGACTTTCCTACCAACCACGCCAGCTAAATTTTCACAGAAAGAACACGTTTCAGCGTTGGATTTCGCAATAAGTGCGGTGACCGCTTTCTCTTTCGCCGATGCAACGCTCGACTCGTCCACTAAATCGAAAGTCGCCTTTATAATTTCCTCTTTTTCCTTCTTTTTCGAATTTGAAGGCACTTCTTTTTCTTCCTCTTCCTCTTGTTTCATTTCCACGTCTTCCTCGGCGACCGCCGGGAGCGGAGACGAAGATCTCTGCCGCTTCCGGCCCGTCGTCTTTTGGTCCTCCTCGGACATTTCTACTTCGCCCAAACGACGCTTCGCAATCGCAACGCACCGTTCAATCACTCGATTATCCAATTGTTGACACATTTCCGTGATGGTATCTTCCAACGCGTACGCTCGACTGACAAACTGGCGTCCTTTGGAATCTTCACAATCCTCTCCCCAATACTGTACGGCTGCTACGACAATCAAGTGCACATCTTTAAGAAACGACTCTATGGTTAAATAAGCGCTCGAATCAATTCTCCAAAGCAAAGTGGATAAATCCATCGGAGATTGCACAGTCTTGGAGTACCCGTCGAGCTCGGCGTCGGTAATAGGCGCCGCTAATTTGGACCACTGCTTCTTAAAGAGTAAACGCGTCACAATGTCCCGCAAGAACATGCGTTGCTTTCTTAACATCTGCTCTTCAGCTTGAATGACTTCTGGACTCACTTCCACGGGCTCGTCTTTGTTTGCGGCAGTGGTGGCGTTCGCCCCGGCGTTGACATCTTTCGCTTTTTCCAAGACTTCCAGCTTTTCTTCCACCGCGGCGGCGGCGACGTTCTTCAATCCAGTTTTTGCGGAAGCCACGGTTTTGCCGTCGTTCTTCTTCATTTGCTCGTCTCGTTTCCGCGCCGCATTCAGTGCCGCCGAAACGATAGCTTCAAAGTATTCCTTTCTTTCTGCATCCTTTGGTTTCGTCAACGCGTACGAGCGCTGCTCGCCCGCAAAAGCTTCGGCCAACTCTTCATCCAACTCATTTCTCTCGCAATCCGCTGTCGCTAAGAGCATGACGGGTAAATTTGGAGGGATATCGTCTAATAAAGTCAATAACGTCGCGCGCAACGTCGCGTTGGCACTTTCCCACCATAAGCGAATGTGTGGAAGGTACAAAATTGAAGGCGCCGCTCTTCGCGCCTCGGTCACCGCGGCGACTAAAGCTTCTTCCGGTAATCTACCGCCATCCGATAAGAGCGCGGGCAAGGATATTGCGTGCACCGCAAACTGCTCGAGCGCGTGTAAGAGCGCTGGAGCAATGTGCGCCTGACCAGAACCAGGCTCACCGCAGACGAGCAATCGTGGATTTTGTGAAGGCGGCGAGCGAATAAATTCAGAAGCTGCGATTTTCAACGTATTTTTCTTCGTTTTACCTCTGATCTCGTCGTCGTCGTAGTCGTCCTTATCACCCGCGGTAGATGCTTCGGCGAGAAGGAGGTTGTTGCCCTCATCGTCGGAGTCGTCGTAGTACGCGATTTCTAACTGGTCAGTCGTCGATTTCATGATATCGTTGTTCGCCTCTTCATCGTTCAAAGACGCATCACTAGCAATGTACGCCGCTGGTGGGTACACGTCTCCAACGATTTCTAGAATTTCCTTCAGCGTGTTACCCAGAAGCGGACGGATTAGTGTAGACAGCGGAGCAGAATACGTCTTTGCGCTTCGATGCGCGGCAGGAACAATTTGCTTCAACGCTGTTTCAAAATCTACTCTTCCCGGAACGACTTGCGAAGGATCGAGATTTAATCGATCGTCCGTGGCGTAAATTTGCGGGTATCGTCTTCGCAAAGCTGCAATAGCGGACTCCGTACAGAGCGCTTTCAAATCGGCGCCGCAGTAACCGACGCATTTTTGTGCCAAATGATTGATTAAAGTCGTCGACGGAGGCTTTTTCCAACCTCGAGTATGAATTTTCAAAATTTCAGCGCGCGCCGATAAGCCTGGTAACGGAAACGCGAGCTCTCTGTCAAATCTCCCCGGTCTTCTGAGCGCACCATCGATGGAGTCTACTCTATTTGTCGCTCCTAAAACAACAACGCGACCGCGATTATCCAAACCGTCCATGAGCGCTAAAAGCGTCGCGACGAGCGAATTGTGAATCTGGTCTGACTTAGAACTTCTCACTGGAGCTAAACCGTCGATTTCGTCGAAGAAAATAATCGACGGTTGGCGTTTGGAAGCTTCTTCGAACAACAATCGCAACTGTCTCTCGGATTCACCGACCCATTTTGAAAGCACATCGGCTCCTTTTCTCATGAAGAACGAAACTTCGCTTCCAGCGCGAGAACACGATGCGGCTAAAGCTCTCGCGATTAACGTCTTACCAGTTCCTGGAGCGCCGTATAAGAGCACTCCGCGTGGCGGCGTCATTTTAAACCGTTCGAAGATTTCCGGATAGAGTAACGGGAGGAACACCATCTCTTTCAGAGCGTCAACGTATTTATCCAGGCCTCCTACGGCGTTGAACGTCAACGAAGGGTCCACCGTCATTGGAGTAATTTCTGCATCCTTGGCTTCGCCAATCTTCTTCGGTCCGCCCCCGTCGGCGGTATATCCTGGAGCGCCTAACAAAGCGTCGAATCGAGAGATGTCGATGTTATTCGTATTCCCAATACCTCTTTGAGGAGCGGCACTCGGGTGCAACGCGTCGAAACCGTCCGCGTCAGAATCGTCGGTATCATCGAGCCATCGACCTGACTGTCTTCTGCCATTCTTCGGCGCCGACGGTGGCGTTCCCGCGCTAAAGAACGCGCCTTTCTTCTTCTTCGAGTCATGATTGTCACCGCCGTCGCCGTCTTTTCGCGGACGACCCCTGTTGTCCTTCTTTTTCTTCTTTTCCTCGTCGTCGACGATGAAATCATCGAAATCGTCGTCGTTATCGTCTTCGTTGTAGTTTATTCCGTTACCACCATTCGCGCCATTCGCATCTTCCCCGCGTCGTCTTCGTTTCATCGCTTCGACTCTCCCTGGACTCAACCGTTGTACTTTTTGTCTGTCTCTGGTGCTCCTTCGAATATTCGCGAACTCGCCGTCGTCTGACTCCAACTCTTCTTCTTCGGAGGAGATGAAATCGTCTTCATCGTCTTCCTCCTCTTCGTCCTCATTGACGACGAATTCATCGTCGTCTTTATCTTCTTCTTTGTACGAGACTTTTTTCTTCTCCCTTGTTCTGCGTTTTCCTCCCTTCTTTTCCTCGTCCATGTCGTCGTCGTCGTCTGAATCTTCTTCGCCTAATCGAATTCTTCTCCCTCTCGTGCTTCGTTGCGGACGTCCTCCTCCTCGCGTTAGCTCTTCCTCCTCGTCGTCTTCAAGGTCGTCGTCGTTTGATGATCGTCGTTTTGATCGACCAAAACCCATTTTTATTCTCTCGCGTTTAGCAAAAGATGTTCAAAAGCAACAACAAATGAAGAGAAGAAGACGAAGAAGAGTTTTTGAATTTTACTCGTGACATTTTGTGTTTTGTTTAGGGTGAATTTTTTATAAACCCTAATAAGTCGAGCCAATTTTCCCCTCTGTGATTTCGAAACGTTTTTTGTTGTTTTGGTGGTGTTTGTGGTTCTTCCTTTTTCACTTTTTTGTTTTGTTGGAGCAACGGGGACCACAGAAGAAGAAAAAGGTCGTTATATATATTTCGAGCTCTCTCTCGCTCTGTCTCACTCTGCGCGCGCAAGAAAAAACTCCAACTCTATCGACGACGCGAGGATTAATTCACCTCGAAACGACTCATACGTGTTGAAATATATATTCATTCGGACGAAAGCATGGAGGAAGAAAAGAACGTCAAGTCAGCGTGGACCATCGAGGTGCGTTTAAGAGCTCATTCTTTTTGTTAGCTCTCTACAACCGTCGGTCTTTCTGTGTGTGGAAGGATTGGACGAATTTTCCAACATCATTCGCGCGCTCGTTAAGCATCGCGCGAAGTGAGTTTCGCCGAGCGAAATTCATTTTCGCGCGGATGAAAGATTCAGGCGGGATATTTTCGAGCGCGATTTAGATTTTGTCGCTCGCGAAACACCTGTATCGCGCGCGTGAAATTCGCACGCGGGGGAGCGTAACTGTTTCAAAATTTTCCTTCTCTTCGGCCTTATCGTTTTTGTTATCTTTGTTTCTTTCTTCGAGAAAAAAAAGAGAAAAAAAATTATACTGTGACTAACACAAAAAATGAATTGTTTTACTATCCTCTTTATCAACAACACAGGAGGACACGTTACTGCGCGAACAAATCCAACGATTAGGAGGACCTGGAAACTGGACGGCGATTGCCGAACGATTGCCAGGAAGAAGCTCGAAATCGTGTCGTTTGCGATGGTGTAACCAGTTGAATCCAACCGTGAAGCGAGGACCGTTCACTCCCGAGGAAGATGCGCAGATATTGGCAGCGCACGCCGTTCATGGAAATAAATGGGCGGTGATTTCGCGCTCGATGCCTGGAAGAACCGATAATCAAGTGAAAAATCGATTTAACTCAACGTTACGAAGAACCTTAGCTCAAAATGGGAAAGCGCCGCCGGCATCCTCACCACCAAAGAAAGCGTCGAGTCCAGTCGCCGCGGCGCAACACTTATCTTCGCCCATGGGATCGAGAAAGCAGTCGTCGAATCAGTTGGCAAAGCAAGCAAACTTGAAAAGGGTGGCGAGCCAGATTTTAGAAACTATGAGCTGCGACGAATCCATGGAGTCTTCGCAAGATAACAAGGACAAGAGTAATAATAATAACAACAACATGAATAACAACACCGGAAAAGAAACGACGAGCAAAAATGCGATGAAACGACCGAGAAAGTCTCCGACGAAAACGAAACTTGGCAAAAGCGTGCGCGGACCGAGTCGTGGACCAAGTCAAGATCGAGAAGATTCGGGAGGTTCCGAATCAGTTGGTTTGGAAACGCTCATTCAAGCGAGTTTAATGGAATTACAAAGAATCAAGAGCGGTAAGAGCGCGAGCGGTTTCGAGAAGGAATACTACACGATGAACGACCAAACGAGCGCGCATGGCGGATTCGGCACTAGCACTAACAACAACAATAACAACAACAATAATAATAATAATAATAATAATAATAATCCGACGCAGAACAACGCTACCATGAGCAACATGAGTGACCGCACTATGAATGACTCGAGAGGAATGGTGTCGTCCATGAGCATGGAAAATTTGAACAGAGCAGCGAGAGGTGGATTTTCCATGCCCGGGATCCCAAACGATTCTTACGATTGGCGTGCGAACTCTCCCGTAATTGGCCTTCCTGCGTTCCATAGTTTGAATAATCAACTCGTTCGTCGTCCGTCGATGCTGAATATTGCGAGCCAAAGCGTTATGGTGAACAACGCGAATCCTGGTGGAGGAGGAGAACAACAACAGAATGCAAACGAGATGAACGACCCCCGCGCGGGTACGAGCGCGCTCTCGACTCCAGTCACCATCACACCGAACCTCGCTTCTTCCTGGTACGGGAGAATGCTTGAGAATTTGGGATGGCGAAACCACTTTCCGCTGGACGTTCTTCCAATGCAAGAGCAAGAAGACATACACCAAAAAGACGCCAAAGAAGCACACGAAAAATTTCAACCGATTGAAAACGGCGAAGACGAAGAATGCGCTCCGAAAGAAGCTGCCACCGCCGCCACCACGAAAACCACCGCTGCTACCGACGCCGCTTTGATTGTAAAAACAGAAGAAGACAATGTCAAAATGCAAGACGAATTGCCGTCGCCGCTTTCTGACAACACGATGAAGAACGATATGAACGGGACGACTGGTACCGCTGTCAACGAAGCGGTGGCGTGTTGATCTCTCTGTACATTAATATTAATCAATCAATACTATTATCGAATTGCAATTATTCTCGTTATACCATCGTTAGTTACCCTTCTCTACTTCTCGTTGCATCGTCGTATATATGAGCTGTTCCTTTACTTCTCTTTTTTTATATGGCAGTGTGAGAGATTTTGTCTCAGCAAAATCGTCAGAAATGAAGGGAACAGACGACGCTCTCGACGACGACGACGACGAAAAGATTATGTCGTCTTCACGAGGAAGACGACATACACGAAAATGTCTCCAACTCCTTCTCGTCTGTGCGTTCGCTCTCGCGTATTTGATGAAAACATCATCGCCATCATCGAACAATCATTTTGATGACAGAGGAGAGAAGAGCGCTCCTTTGTTGGCGGCATCGGCGTCGTCGTCGTTTTCAACCGCATCATCATCAGCAGCAGCATCATCATCATCATCTTCTTCAAAAGACTACTCGAACAGAGTTTGGATATTCACCTCCGTGGCTGCCGATTACGACGGCGCCGTCCTGTTGAAACAATTCGTCCACCATTACACCGATTTAGGAATTAAACCGGAGAACTTCTTAGTCGTGATTAACTCTAAATCTGGATTTCGAACCGCAGAGTTTGACGAGTGCGCGCAGATTTTAGACAATCTGGGTATCCCATACCACGAGTGGTTGACGCAATACTCGAGCGAAGTGATGTATAAGCATCGGATGCAGTTGTTAGAAAAAGTCCCACCGACAGATTGGATTGTCCACGCGGATAACGACGAGTTTCACTCGTACGGCGGGAAATCAGTCATCGACTTCTTGAAAGAGATGGACAAGAAAGGGTACAACGAAGTGAGAGGGACGTACGTCGATCGAGTCTCCAAGAGCGGCGAGTTGAGCAAGTTGAAAGAAGAACCCGGGATGTTTCAGCAATTTCCTTTGCGATGTTCGGTGATTAAAACTGTCGCTGGTGGTAGAGATTTTAAGACTATGGCGTATAAAGGGTACTGGAGAACGGACAGAGGGAACCATCAGGTGTTGCGCGCGGCGAGAGCAAAGGCGTATTTAAGCGGGCCGGGGAGAGGGGACGGCGATCTAGAAGACGTCTATCATTTGACGCCGTACGCAAAGTACCCGGGAAAATACAAGTACCAGTGCGCTGCGCACGATAACTTATCTTTCCTCCCAGCCGGGTCGAAGTGTTCCACACCGAACGATAGTCACGAAAGTACCACCAAGTTATGGTCTCAATCGCGCTTTAGCGATGCGAAGGTTGCCGTCCACCACTTCAAGTGGCACGCGGGCGTGATTAACAACATTAAAGACCGATTGGCGTTTTACAAGGGCGACGTTGGCGCGGATGGGAAACCCAGGTTTGCGTGGTATACAGATAGCGAAAAATTGATGAACGGGATAGTCACGACTGGGAAAATAGACACGAAGAAGACCAAGTGTAAAGTAGCCTAAAATTGTTTAGTAGCGTGTTGTGTATGTAGTAGTATTCGTTTAGTATCTCTGAAAAAAAATCGTACCCGCATTTAAACTTTTGGGTATTGTGGTTGTGGTTGCTGCTGTTGCTGTGGTTGCTGAGGCGGCGCCGCACCATACATTCCCGGTTGCGTTTCGTATGCCGCCATTCGTTGGACTTGCGGAGCTTGGAACACTTGTTGCTGCGGCGTCATGCTCTCGTTCCTAAAGTCAATTTGCGCCTCCTGTTGCGTTTGCATGCACGCGCACACAGAGCAATACGTCATATCGGAGATGCAATCCAATATGTCCGCAGCTTGCTCGATAGAATCGTCGTTGGACACCATTGCTGCCACTCTGAAGATGCACGCGAGTTGGTTCATCAACAACATGAATCCGATGATGCCGTTATCGCACTGCGTGTTCATCACTCGCTGTTCGTCCTGGATTAAGAACCTGGTCGTCGCAACGCTACTCGGAAAGCACCAAAACACTTCGCACGCTAAACACAACTCCGGATTGTTCTGCTCGCCACACCGACCGGAAATGCAGCTTCCTCCGTTACAGCACGTGTACCCTTGCAACGACCCGTACATCTGTTTCTTCCTCTGTTGCCAGGCAACGCACGGCGAACAGAGCGAAGCATAAAGACAAAATCCTGGTCTCGCACACGGTGCTTTCATCAACTCTACCGCCCAGGAATTCGCGTAGAGCTTGCGCATTTCCGCCTCGCGGATGCGCTTCTTGTCCTGAGGGTTTTGCCCGCCGCCTCCTCCATAGCCTTGATTCATTTTCTTAATAAAAGCGTCGTGGTCTTTCTTTGTCGTTTTGAATTGGTTTTGTTGACTTTTTGTTGGTGTTTTGGTGTTCGTTTGCTCGAAAAGAAAAGTCTCTCTCTCGATGAAGGGAAGAAGCAATCAAGCAATACTTCAACTATCCGCAGAAAAAAAAATAGAAAAAGTAGTTCTCCAATACTCACATCATCATCATGTTAGGCTTAACCATGCGAACGGCATCCTTAGTTGGAACCTCGGTTTCTTCCACGTCTACGAACAACAGAGGTAATTAATATCGTCGCGTCGCGTTTTTATCATATTTGGCGGGGAGAGTGCGCGTGAAATTTACGCGAATTGTTTTGGTCGTCGTCTCCTCCTCAAAAGAGGGAGGAAGAAAGAGATTTTGCCTCTCTCGCTTTCACTGTGTGGAGCGGAGTGAGAGCGGGAAGCGGTTTTTGAGTGCAAGAGTCCTCAGAAATGGTATTTTCGCATCCGGAAATGACTTTATATCGACGATTCCGTGGTCGCGTCTGAGGTTGCACGCGCAAAACGTGGGAATTTGGGAGGCGTAAAAACCTGAACATTCTATCCTCGTCGTCCTCCTCCTCCTCCTCCTCTCGTCCTTTTTGTTTCAAGAAGAGTAAAAGCTCTCTTAAAACCTTTCGTCGGAACGAGACACTCACCTCTCTTTCTCTCTCTCTCTCTAAACTTTACAGTTGCGCAACAACCGAAACAAAAATCGGCTCCAGGCGTTGCTTTTGCGTTCAAAGGCGCGTTCCAAACAGAAATCAACGTCGGCGAAGGTGAAAACGGAGAGGCTGCGTTGAGACGTTTTCGCAAACAAGTCATGAACTCTGGTCACATCAACGAGGTCAGAAGACGACGATACTTTGAGAACAAACAAGACATTTTGAAGCGAAAACAATCCACGCCGAGAAAGTTGAAAGGGCCAAAGCCGAGAACCGCGGCGCAGGCGATAGCGGATAAAGAGGCGGGGCGAGAGGAAGGACAAAGACCGCAGAGACGATTCAACCGCCCGGGCGACGACAAACAACAACAGTAAGAAGAGCGTTTTATGCGTCGAGTACTCTGTTGATTTGAAGAGGAAGTTTCGTCTTCTTCTTCTGAATCATTCATCTGTTTAAAATTGAGTTGTAATAAACATACCTTTTAGTTCTTATATATATTTTTACACACACGCGTTCACGCGAGACCTCCAACCTCCCACAACAAGGAGCAATTTACACGCACTGCTTCTTCATTTTTTCAACTTTCATTATTATTATTGTTAGTATTATGAATACTATGCTCTCGTTCGTCCCAACAAGAGGAGAGAGTATCATGAGAACAGGTGAGGGTGGGGGTGGTCGTGGTATTCGTCGTCGCTACTTTTGCTTCTCTTCCTCCTCCTCTTCTTCTTCGAGGAAGTCAACACCAACAACAACGAGAACATTATTTAAAACCATCAAAGAGAAAAGGACGACGACGACGACGGCTATGAAAGGAGGCGGCATATTTCTAGACGATAGTGGGAGAGGAAAGTGCATCGCGAATAATAAAAGTGGTAATAGCAGCAACAGCAGCAGCAGAGACGCGCTTCTCGGCGAGTTTGATGGAGGAGGAGGAAATGTTTTTGGTGGAAGCTCAGGCGGAAGCGGTTGGAACAACAACAACAACAACAACAACAACAACAACAACGAGAACGAGAACGAGAACGAGAACGAGAACGAAGACGAACGGCATAGCTCGTCGATGGCGACGCGGTTTCTGCTTTATGCGATGGCCACGTCTGCACTCACCGTCGTACCTCTCGCGAACGCGAAGGGCTCGACGAACGCCGCCGCGAATAGAATGAAAGCACAAACTGAAAAGGCGTTTCAGTCGTTACCGTCGAAAGCGAAAGACTTCTTCGTGTCCATGTTGTACGGTTTCGTCATTTTCTTTGGCGTTAAAATGGCGTTAAAGAGTTTCTTCGCTCCAGTCGCGTTGTTTTCTTTCACCATGTTCGTTTTGCACAAGATGAAAGTCCTGTCGTTTGGACCGATGGACATGTATGAGAGTTGGGTGCGACCGTACTTACCGAGAGAGTTTCAAAAAGACAGTTTCGCTTTCCTCCGCGGCGCGGATACGATGTCCGAAAAATACACCAAGGCGTTCTGGTTTGCCGCGCACAGAATCTTGCCGGCGTGTAATTCTTCGCACGGCGAGAAGGCTTTGATTCTGGGCATGCTTTTTGCCGGTTTAGTTTAAGCAGTAGTAGATGTAGTAAAAACAGGATTTCTTTCTTTCAACAAGTCTGTTGTTCACTTTTTCCTCAAATTTTTCTCCTCCATTCCTCAGTGTCAGTGCAGAGGCCTGCACATGCATCAACTAGATGTCAAAGAAGAAGTCAAAGAAGAATAAAAGTTCCCAACAACAACAAACAGATAACACAAACAACCAGCGACAAAATCAGCCTCTCTCAGCATCGTTATTGGGTAAACCTGCGAGTGGGAACGTGGAGAAGAACAAGAAGAATAAAGGGAAAATGAATTACAACAACAACAATAATAATTACTACGGAGGAGGTGGTGGCGGTGGTGGAAACTACGGAGGAGGATACGGAGGAGGATACGGGGGAGGATACGAAGGAGGATATGGGGGAGGATACGGGGGAGGATACGGAGGAAGAGGAGGATACGGGAGAGGTGGATATGGCGGCAGAGGATTTGGAGGTGGTGGCGGCCGTGGTGGAGGTGGCTTTTTCGGCCAAAAGCAGAAAAAAGTAAAAGTGATACCAGAGAAGAAAATAGCGTACGGGAAGCAAATACGACGAGAGATGGACACGGGGCAGATCTCACAAGCGTTCGTGTGGTTTGCAAAGTACACCACGGAGAAAATTAAACCGAAAATGGGGAACATTTTACAAACCGCCAAATCTGGAACGGTGGACGAGGAGACGCACACAAAGTTGATTTTGAGATTGTTACAGGCGAATCACGCGAAACACGCGGCGTTTGTCGCCGAGAGCATGTCAAACGATAACTTCAAAATGTCGTTGAAGAAATTCTGCGAGATTTTAATGTCTGTGCCGTGTAGGTGCGATGTGGAAGACGCGAAGAAGCTCGTCAACGCCTTGTGTCCTTTGACGAAAGTCGTCGAGCACTCGGACGCCGCGACGGCGGGGTATTTCACGAAAAACGCGCGCTTGTTGTTGACAGAATTTTGTGAGGAGTCTACGCAAATTTTAGAGAGGATAGCGAAAAGGCCGCCGGCTGCGACTGATCTCGTCGCCACGGCGTCGACGTGGAAAGGTGGAAGGTTGTGTCTGTCGACGAAGCCGCAGGTTGGGCCGGACGGTGTCACGAAGATTCCAACGCCAATGTCGTGTTTACAAGGCCAAATAAATTTGGACGGGAAGCGCATTTTATCCGGCGGGGATTCCGTGCTGGTTCGCAAATACGTGTCACCGCCGAAAGCTATACCCCAAGTGCGGTCGTTCGAATCCTTGCCGGATTTATCCCCGGAAGCGGCGGATATGTATAAAGAGACGAAAACGATGGGTGATGGTAATACTTTAGCTGAGAAGCAGCCACCACCACCGCCGCCTGCGCCGGACTCGTCACTCAAAGCGTCTGCGACGGCGTTTGTTCCGAAGGCACCACCATTACCTGTCGCGCCGAGACCGCTCGATGCGCCCGAGGTTGAATTCGAAGAGTTTGAAGGCATCATCGAATTTGTAAATTACGAACAAACGGAAATTCACATCAACTTGGACCACGGCGAAGTGAAAGATATCATCGGTGAAGGCTGGAGCGTCGACAAGTTAGCGAACAGAGTTTCGTTTTCAAGACAGGTTGGAGCGATGCGAGATTTGCTCGAAATCGTCGATCCGACGAAGAAAGCAAAGTGCACGACGAACCCGGCGTTTCGAAAAATCTTAACCGCTGGATTCCAATACTCTGAACACGCGGAACCGGACGAAATCGATGCAAACAAAGGAGGCGTGACGCATTTAAACGAAATGAAACGCAGTTCATCTTTTGCGGAAGGTTTAGAGTCCATCGAAGAAGAGGAAGTGGCAAACCTTTGCGCGGAGGTAAACGGCGGAAGATACGAACACGTCGTACGAAACGTCACCAGACAATTCAACTTGAACGAGTCGCAACAACGGGCGGTATCGGCGACTTTAGAGCGCCGATTAAGTTTAATCCAAGGACCTCCGGGTACTGGTAAAACGCACACGTCTGTTGCCATCGTTCGCGGACTGATAGATATAGGCAGAGGACCAGTACTGTGTACTTCTGATAGTAACACCGCGGTGGACAACTTAGTGGAAGGCTTGGCGCGAGCCGGCGTTCGCGTCGTTCGAATCGGTCGTACCGAAGCCGTTCGTCAAGATCTTGCGATGTATCAAATTGAGAATATGGTTCCACCGGGATGTACAAAGCACGAAGCGTACGAAGCACAAATTAGAGCCGTAAGATACGCGCAAGCCGTGTGCTGCACGTGCGCTGGTTCCGGTAGCGACTTCTTGGATCGGATTAGTTTCTCCGCGGTGATGTTAGACGAAGCCTCTCAAGTCACGGAGCCGATGAGTTTAGTGCCAATCTCGAGAGGATGTCAACAGCTTGTTTTAGTTGGAGACCATAAGCAGTTACCGCCGACTATTTTATCTCGAGAAGCCGAGCTTGGTGGATTAACGCTTTCCATGTTCGATCGACTCGTGTCCTTAGGGGTTGTGCCGTACATGCTCGACACGCAGTTTCGCATGCACCCGGCTTTGGGTAAATTTCCATCGGACGCGTTCTACGATAAACAATTGAAAAACGGAACGCCTCGAGCTATGCGACCAACACCAATTGGTTTCAATTGGCCACAGCCAAATGTTCCTATTTGTTACATCCCAACGCACCCGACAAACGCGATGGAAAACAACGACTCGAATTCGTATTCCAACAGAGCGGAAGCAGAGTTAGTATTGGCGTATTTGCGTGGTTTCTTATCCGCGCAAGAATTACGACCGAAAGATATTGGGATTGTTACCCCGTACGCTGCACAAGTTCGTTTACTTCGACAAATGATTCGCCGCGCCGGGATTCAAACCGGTGTCGATAGGAATACCGGCGAGTGCGGTATCGAAGTCTCCTCCGTCGATGGGTTTCAAGGACGCGAGAAAGAACTCATGATAGTTTCCACGGTTCGAGCAAATACGAATAGAAGTTTGGGTTTCGTTTCCGACCCGAGACGATGTAACGTGACGCTCACGCGAGCGAGAAGAGGGTTGGTTGTCATCGGGCATGAGAACACGTTGCGTTGCGACCGAAAGGTTTGGGGACCGTACGTCCAATGGATGATTGAAAGCGGTCTAGCTTTGGGCATACGAGGACGACAAGAAAAAATAGCGGAAGTGAACGCCATCGAATGTGATTTAGACGCCGTTTCGCGACCTTTCGCGTTGTGATATAGAATCCATTATTAATTACTATACGTTTGTGAAACAGAAACGTTTCTTCTTTTACTAATGTACAGTTCTTTCTATTGTTGCATCTCTCTAATCTAAACATTGCTAAAGCTAAAAGTAAGCTCTCTTTTCACTACCTCGAGCATCTACTTCTGGTCGTCGTTTTGAGCTTCTTATTATTATTATTATTCGTCGTCGTCTCCTTCGTCTTCCTGTTGTGTTTGTTCTTTTTTCTTGGCTTTCTTTTGTTCCTCCCATTTCTTTCTCGCCCTTACCTCGTCTTCCTTCAACGCGGCGAACCAATCGGCTTCGGCATCCCCGGACCAGTTATCGATCAAGTCGTTCTTATACTCTCTCTGCGTGTTCATGTGCGTCTTCAACTCTTGCAACAGTAACCCCTCGTAGAATTTCTTCCTCACGTCCACCGTGGTCTCCGTCGAAGGAAGATCCTTCGCCGGATTCATCTTCTTCTTCAAAACTCTTCTTTTTTTTTTGTTTGTGGGGACAAATAAAATCACCAATTTGATAAAAACACTTTTGCCTGTATATTCATCATCATATTCACGACATACATAGTTAGTAAACAAAAGTGGTTTGCGAGATGATGAGTGCTTTTGGGAGCATCGTCATCGCGACGACGACGACGACATCAAAAGCATTTTATCCACTCCAACACCACGGGAGAAGAGGAGGAGGAGGATCATCATCGACGAATTCAACAAGAAAATTTATCCATTTGGTGTCTGTTAGAAAAGAACAACAACAACAACAACAACGACGACATCGAGAACGTGCGCTAGAAACGAGATCGTCATCAGACAACGAGATGACAGTCACAAATACGAAAGGGAAAATGTTGAAATGGTCGGACATAGACGAGAAAACGAAGGAGTTACCGGACGCGTCCGTGGCGAAGAAGATGCAAATAACTGGTGTGCACCACGTGGCGATTATCGTCAAAGATATGCAACGAACGATGGATTTCTACCAAGGCATATTAGGATTAGCGATTAATCCTGCGAGGCCGAAAGATAAGTTACCGTACGATGGGGCCTGGTTATGGATTGGAGACGAGATGATTCACATAATGGAACTACCAAACCCAGATCCGGACGACATCGAGTCTCGACCGACGCACGGCGGCAGAGATCGACACTTTTGCATCGGATGCATGGACATACAGCCGCTGATGGATGCTTTAGATGCGAATAAGATTGAGTACACGAAAAGTAAATCAGGAAGACCGGCGATATTCTTCCGAGATCCCGATTCAAACACGTTAGAAGTTGTCGAGGGTTTGGAATGGCGCGTTTAATAAAATCAATCGCACGACGATAATACGTAAATGATAAAGCAGTCATATTTTTCACAATCTATACAAACGCGTTTGTACTTTACCGCACGCTTTCCCGCTCCGATCGATAGTACATGATTCTAAACTTATATCGTAACCTCTCACGTGTTCAGTACTCTTTGCCATGCTAATGCGCCCTTTAATGCCCAACGCAGTGATGTTATCTAAGACGACCGGCTCGGGAAAATGTAACGCCGTTTGAACCCAGTGCGTTTTCGGTTCTTTCGGAGACGTGGAAAGGACGACGGGATTTTCTCGACAGAACCGGCTCGAAAATTCTGTATCGAACCACAAGGCGATGCCATAAATCGTTTGAGGTTCGTCTTTCGTCGCGTTCTCGAGCGCGTCGAGTTTGAATTCCGCGCTAAACTCGGTATCTTTTGCCGAACACTTACACAAATCGAGTCGTAAAATTTCCGTCTCGGTCGTTCCGATGTGTTTGCCTTCGATGTGTTTTACGACCGCCGTTGCCAACGCGTGATCTAATTGCTGAACGGCAACTTCTTTCATAGAAAATCCATACACGTCGTTCCAGAAATGGAAATCCACTGTCGCCTGTTTCGTAAATCCGGCGATTTTAATGCAACACACGTCCGGTAACAACGCGCCGTCCGGTTTTAAATACTTATCTCTGGCGTATAACACGGTATCTAACATGGACTCGAAGAATAAACCGTAACCCATCCATTCCGAGACAATAACGTCGAACGGTGCACCGCGTATAGAATCCATATCCTCGAGTTTCCCTTCGATGATTTCGACTTTTTCTCGTAAGTCGTTCGCCCCTACGTTCATTCGTGCAACGTCCGCAATCCTGTACGAACCGTCTACGCCGACGACATTTCTCGCGCCACCGTCTCGTGCGGCAAACATTGATAAGATACCCGTGCCGCATCCGACGTCGAGAACGTTTGCGTCGTTCATCAGAGTTGGATTCTTGGTGAGCGCATCTCTGTACGCATCCGTCCGCGTTTTATCGCTCAACATGTCTTTATGGATTTCAAAGTACGAGTACGAGTTGAAGTAAGAATCGTCTGAATCCCTCACTCTAGCGTCTGCCTCGTCTTCGTCTTTCTCTTGTTGAGTTCTTTTATCGAATCGATCGCTATCATCATTTGCATACCTTCTACTCGCGCAGTCGTGGTTTATGTTACGTGTCGGCGCCGACGATACGACGATTTTTTCGCCGACGTTTGCCACCGGCGCGAGCTTTTGCTTCTCTTCTTCTTCGCTAATCATCCCTAATTTTTCCATCATCTCGAATACTTTCAACTTGAGCGCCTCGTTCTCGCTTCGCAACGAAGATATCATCAACGACGATGCCGAATGTTCGTTTTGAGACGTAGAATCTCGTTCATCTTTGTTTGCTTTTTTCTCCTTCGTCGCCGCCGGCGCTCTTTCTTCGTCGTCGTCGATGCCGTAGACGTAGGATTCCCACTCGTACGTCAACGGGTCCGACCCACTCGCATCGACGGGCATCAGATACACGTCGTCTTTCCACGCTCCATCGTTGACTCTTGCAATCACTCGTTTTGCCAATTCCTTCTCGTCGTATTCTTTTTCATCTGATTCTTTGTTGTTGTTGTTGTTCTTGCTGTTGTTTTTCGTTTCTTCCAAAACCATTTTACGCACAAAGTTAATCACTTTAATGACGTCGTAAAACTCCAATTCATTTTCATCGTCGTCGTCGTCGTCGTCGTCGTCGTCTTCGCGGCCACTCCTCGATGGTTTCTCTCCTTCATCTTCCTCTTTACTTTTTAAAGTATTCTTCTTATTCAACAAAACGACTCGTCGTAAATCAAATCCAAAGTCAGTGGCGGCTCTCGTTAACGCCTCGTGTGCGTTCGAATACACTCTCTGAGAGAATAAACATTTTGTTTTCCGTTGCTCGGAGATTTCCATAAGAGACTCTTCGTCTTCTATCCACTCTCCAAAGTCTCCCTCTTCTTCTTCGTCGTCTAAATCGTCGTCTAAATCGTTTTGCATGGTGGTGGTGGTGGTTTTCGCAGCCGCGTTGTTAAAAAAAGTGTCGATTGATGAGTCCTTTCTCTTCAGTTGTGACGGCGCCTCGTTCTATCAATACGCAAAACACACAACACACACAGAAAGAGAGAAAGAGAGAGAAAGAGAGCACGCAATAATAGCAGTAATAGTAGTAATTTCCAATACACATCATGTCTTCTTCCGGGGGGCGTTCTTCGGTTTTGCCGACGACGACGACGTCGACGAAGCGCGCGAAAACAACCAACAACAACAACAACGAAAACGAAAACGAAAATCGTCACCTCCCTCGACAAAGAATAAATGTCATCGCGCAACTCGTGGATACGGATGGGAACACCGCCGGTCCTCAGCTGGATTTGCCGCACGATTGTACCTCGAAACAGTTGGAAGAGTTGCTGAACACGTTATTGAATAACACGGAAGAGAAAGGGGAGAAACTCCCGTACGAGTTTTACATTAAAGACGAAACGTTGACGACGGATTTAGGGGACCACTTGGAGAAAGTGAACGCGAGCATGGAACAGGTGTTGAAAATCGTGTACGCCCCACAGGCGTTGTTTCGAGTGAGACCGGTGACTCGATGTTCGTCCGCGATACCAGGTCACGCGGAAGCTATATTATCGGTATCGTTTTCTCCGGACGGGAAACATTTAGCGAGCGGGTCCGGCGATACCACGGTGCGTTTATGGAACCACGAAAGCGAGGCGCCAAAGACGACGTGTAAAGGACATACAAATTGGGTCTTATGCGTGGCGTGGTCGCCAGATGCGCAGTTAGTAGCGAGTGGAGGGATGGATAACATGGTTCGGTTGTGGGACCCAGTCACGGGTGAATCGAAAGGGGTTTTGAAAGGACATAAGAAACACATCGTAGGATTAAGCTGGGAGCCGACGCACGCGTTGAAATCACCAAACGACGTTCGATTCGTTTCCGCCTCTGCGGATGGGACGGCAAAAGTATGGAACGTGAATAAGAAAATACCTCTATTTTCGCTTTCTGCGCATTCTAGGGCGCTCTCTTCCGTGAAATGGGGCGGAGAAGGCTTGATTTATACCGCGTCAAGAGACACCACGGTGTACGCCTGGGACGCTAAAGACGGGAAAATTGTTCGACAGTTAAAAGGGCACGCGCATTGGGTAAATACGCTCGCGTTATCATCCGAGTTCGCGTTAAGAACGGGTGCATTTGATGAAACCGGGAAACGAGAGGAGTCATTCGAGAAAGCAAAAGAACGCGCGCTCGAACGATACAAAAAAATAACGAGAAACAAACCGGAACGTTTAATCAGCGGTTCTGACGATTTTACCATGTTTCTTTGGGAACCGTCGCAATCAAAAACGGCTTTGAAGCGATTGACTGGACACGTGCAACTAATTAATCACGTCATGTTCTCGCCGGATGGTAAGTACTTTGCCTCGGCGTCATTTGATAAAGCGGTAAAATTATGGAATGGCGATACCGGTGATTTCGTGTGTACGTTTAGAGGACACGTCGGCGCGGTGTACCAAATAGCTTGGAGCGCGGATTCGCGATTTGTTCTATCCGCATCCAAAGACTCGACGTTAAAAGTATGGAGCGTGCGTTTAAAGAAACTCGAACTCGACTTACCCGGCCACTCCGATGAGATTTACGCGTGCGATTGGTCGCCGCTAGGAACGAAAGGCGCGAGCGGCGGGAAAGATAAAATGTTGCGACTTTGGAAACATTAGGCGTTTCACGTCGTCAGCGGCTAATAATTATTAAAAAGAATTATAGAACTAGTAGTTAGTAGTAGGGAGGGAGCTAATTTATCAAATGATCTTTCAATACGTCTTGCAAATGTGCTCTGGCACGCTCCGCGGCTTCTTCTTGCAAGACTTTATCTAAATCAGACGAGTCCTTTGCGCTGGTTATGAACGCTTCCGCTCTCGCGTGCTGAGCAATAGTCGCTTCCGCGCGCAGTTCTTCGATGTGCTTTTGCTTCGCTTTTCTCCAAATATTTTGATGCACTTCGTCCCATCGATTAAACCCTTTCGGTAAGTCCACGTCGTATACTTGCTTCTCCTCTTCTCCTGGAGCCAACGGCGGTGGCGGAGACGTTTTCAATGCCAACAAATTGTTCTTATTCAGCTCGAGCAAAGGACGTTGTTTCAAAACGTGTCCTTCGGTATCTACTCCTAACCCCGCTAACTCTGTGGGGTGCATGTACGATTTCAACTCGTCAAAATGCCTAAAATCGGACGATGGCATGATTCTGATCGGTGTGCCTCGCATTTTTCGGACTCCGTTCTCTCCGAACCGAAATCTTCTCGGGAGCAAGTCCGACGGTCTCATTCTCAGCGCTCCTCCGTTCGAGATGTTCCCGTCTTCTCCAGCAGCAGCTGCGAAGAAGAAAGAGTTCAACCCCGACGCGAGTAACCAAAAGATGGCGGTCAAAATGGCTAAAGTTGTCAACGGGTACTCCGATGCGCCCGACTGTTTATAAATGTATTGCACTCGCGTGTATACGGCGTTGGCGGAACAGTTCCCACCTTCGGAAAACGCCGAGAAGGTTGACGATGATGATGATGAAGCTTCTTCTCCTCCGCTCGGTCTTTCTGCATTCTTTTCTTTTTGCGTCTTCGTATCGTTTTTGTCGTCGTTTTTGTCCTTATCGTCATCGTCGTCGCCTATGCCTAATTCCATCATCCGGAACTTTTGCTCCTCTCGATGACTCGGCATTGTTCTCTGATGATGATGATAATGATGATTAAACGAGCGCTGTTCTCTTCGAAAGTGTGTGGATTACTTTTGTTGATTATTTATGTTGTTTGGGGGAGAGAAGTCAGAAGTGAGAAGAAAACAAGAAAGAAAACAAGAAACGAAAGTAAGTAAAACAACACACAGTAAGTACTCTGAAGAATGAAGAAGAAATCAACATTGGCGGCGTCTCTCTTTCTTTCTCTCTCTTTCGCGTGTGCGTATGTGTGTGGTATTACAATTACATGCTTGATCCTAATTTATCTTTGGCATGTATCCCGGAGGTGCGTCGCTGTCGACAGACTGACTCACCGCCGCCGAGGACGGCGCCTTTCCTGGCATTGGAATAAATCCTTCGCCTTCGTCGGTGGTGCCATTAATCTCGTTCGTTCGTAATGCCATCGGTATGAAAACAGAGCGTGCCGTCGCGAGATCCATTCCAGCAAACTTTTCGTACCCCAACGAAGATTGCACGGCGATGTTCACGCCGTTTCTGCACTTTCCTCCGATGCACCTTCCAGCGGATGTTTCGCAGGGCCAATTTGAAGGCAAGTCATTCTTCAGAATCTCGGCGATGGCGTATGCGCCGTTCCTACGACAGTATTTCCCCGTGCACACTTCCAAAGTAGCGACCGGGATGATGCCTTCACCTAGGACAAGCGGTGAAAGTAAAGGACAGGCCCCTAACGACGCCAATCCAGCTGGTTCTTCAACTTCGTTGTCCGGAATGTTCGCACCCTCGGCGATTGCAGCTTGCGAAATCGTCGTTTTACCTCTCTTGTTCTTTTTCTTCTTTCCCATTCCGAGAGAAAGCATGGTGTTTTTCAATTTATTCATGCCCTTTTTCTTCTTTCCGCCGCCGCCTCCGCCGCCTTTTCGGCGTCCTGCTCGCTCGCACTCTGAATCCGAGGAGTCGCTACTACTGCTACTGCTACTGCTACTACTGCTGCTGCTGCTGCTGCTACTACTACTACTACTACTACTACTCGAAGATGAAGACGATGAACTCCCTCCTCTTTTCTTCTTTTTCATCTTATACTTCTTCCTCGCCTTCATTCCATCGCTCCCCGAGGCGTTCAAGATTAAATTTTCCAGACCTCGCATAGCTTTCTCTCTCGCTTTATCCTGCTTCTTTGCCTTCTTCCCGCTACTTTTACTTTCAACTTTTCGAGCAAGCGAGGCTAGTGGATCTCGTCGTTTCCTTCTCGATGTTCCTTTTCCTTCATCGTCGTCGTCGTCGTCTGAGTCGCACACTTCTCCGTAGTGCACCACGTGGGAGTTGTCTTTGAAAATATTTTCACCTCCGACGAGAATGCCAGCTTCGTAAGAAGATCTCGTTTTCGTCGCCTGCGTCTTGGCGTCTCTTCTCGTCGTTCGCTTAGCAGTGAATGCTGCGTTTCTTTCATCTTCTCCTCTCGGTTCTCTTTGTTCGAGCGTCCCATCTCGAGCACTTATAAATCTTCTTCTCGTACTCGTCAATTTTATGCCAGCTGGATCGGTCTTCGTTCTTCTTCCTCTTCTTGGAATGGTCGCGGTGGTGGTGGTTGCACTGGTAGTGCGTGAGACCATCGTCGTCGTCATCATCACTATTTCCCCTGCGCTTCTTTATTGTGTGTGTGTGTGTGTGTGTGTGTGTGTGTTTGCGTCTTTCGCACGCGCTCGTCGTCGCGCAAAGAAGTTATGAAGAGAAGATAAAACAAAGAAGGCACACGCCCTCCTCAAAATCCACTTTTTTTTTTATTTTTTTTTCGAAAACTCCCAAAAATGAATCTTCGTTTTCCTCGCGGTGTGATTTCACTCACTAGCAGTGTTTTTCTTTATTATATATCATCCGTCCTAAACGCGGTTATTAAAGGTGAGAAAAATGAAAAAGTCGCAGCGAGATGAGACGGAGAGGAAGAAATTTAGACCTCTGTGTTCGAAAGAGCACGCCTTGCGAGTATGGATGACGCAGTATTCTTATTTTTTCGACAGAAGCAACAGCAATCCCAACGAGGTGGAAGAGATTGAAAAAATTACAATGTTGGATTCCTACGACGACGCGAACTTTCTCTTTCACGTCTTCAACGACATTTTCAATAGCAAAGACAGGACAAACGGGAGTAAGAACAGACCAATAACAAAGTTCATCGTGAAGTTTCACAACGGCGTAGATTCGGTGGAACCAAACGCACGTTTATTGGACTGTCACGAGTTTGCCATGGATTGGCTTTCTGAAAAGAATATATGCACCTCTGCAGTCATGCTCACAAAATCGGGAGCGACGCGTTTCGATTGGACCGATGGTGATAGCACGAACAACGATAGTAATAACGATAACATAAACAATAGCGCAGATAGGAACCAAATGAAGCACGCCGTGAAAGTGTTGCGGTACGTTGAGGGTACTTTACTTATAGACGTAGTCAACGCCTTGGCGGAGAAACCGGAGGAACAGAAGGCGTTTTGGCGCAGAGTCGGCGAGTTTGTGGGTGAAATATCCGCGAGTTTCCTGCAATGGAATCCTGAAACGCCTTCGATTGGAGAAGATGCGAAAAGGCTTTATCGCACACTAGCAACGCGTGAGTCTTTGTGGGACGTTCGAAACTTTGAAGACGTCCGAATGTTTGTGGATGCGTTAAAAAGTAAAGGAGAAGGACTTATCAAGGACGAAAACGCCATCGAGCAAGTTTTCGAATGGTACGAAGAACGCGTCAATAGCATTCGAGACGATGCGAAGAAACTGCGAATGAGCGTCATACACAACGACTTGAATGAATCAAACATTCTTGTTACCGCGAGTGATTGGAAAGAGAGAGTAAAGAACGATAACATAGACGTCCTGAACGATTTCGCGTGCATCGATTTTGGCGATATTTGTGTATCATGGACGGTTATTGAAATTGCGACGGCGATGGCGTATTGTGCTTTGGCTACGCCGAATGCACCCATAGAAAGTTGCGAAAAAATGCTCGCGGGGTATGCCAAGACGTTTAGCTTGAACGAACACGAAATCAAAGTTCTTCCAGTATTATTGATGAGCCGAGTTGCTACTTCTCTCGTGATGGGACTTTACAGTCACCATTTCAAGTCGACGGATGATGCTGGTTGTGGCGAGAATCAAGTAAAAAAGAAAGAAAAAGAAGGAGAGTTTCAAGACAACACGGCATACCTGTTGAAATCGCAAGAAACTGGTTGGAATATTCTCAAAGCGTTCATACGAGAGACTCCGGAAAAGTTGGCAAACGCGTATGCGGGAATATTTGCTCATCATTTATAGATGTGATAATGTTATTGTTTTTATAATTAAAAGAATCGTTTTCTCATCCCTCTCGCTCGCTCCCTCGCTCAAGCTCGCGCGTCTACGCGCCGAGCAGCTTGAGCAACTCTGCATCTTCGTTGATTGGATTCTTCGCTTCTAATTTGACCAGATCTAATGGCGTTTTACCGGTTCCATTTTTAGCCATAACGTCGCTATTCATCTCGAGTAATTTTTTCACCGCGAAAATCTTACCGTAGCCGCACGCGTAATGAAGCGGCGTGTTTTGCTTTTCGTCTCTAGCGCTTAAATCAATAGAGTCCGCCTCGATGAGCAAGTCGAAAATCTCTTCGCCAGCGCTACCTTTCCCGAACGCAATCGCGTAGTGAATAGGCGTTCTTTGCGAAGAGTCTCTCGCGTTCACGTCTTTGCCGATGGCCAGAAAATCTTCAACAGCCTCGATGTCACCGTATCGCGCGGCATCGTGTAATGTCTCGACTTCGGGTGGTGGTGCCGGTGCTGCTGGTGGAGGTGCCGCACCTCCCGGCGGCACAGCTTCCGCTGGAATCGCCCCTCCCGCGGCTGCTCGAATGGCTTCTTCGCCGCCGAGTTTATCGTTGAGCTTTTTCAAAAACGCTTGATCGGTTGAATACTTCATCATAGCTCCGGGGCCGTTCGCTCGTAAATCGTCGAAGAAGTCTTTAAATTCCGGGTCGTCTTTTAACCCCGCGATTTTTCTCTGCATGTCATCGTTTTGCACCATATTTTGCATCGCTTGCATTTGTTGCTGCACCATCGGGTTGCTCATCATCCCTTGCATTTGCTTCATCTGCTCTTGAAGTTTCTTTGCAGTTTCTGGATTCTTCATCGCCTCTTGATACGCCGCTTGCATCTCTTTCATCTTCTCCGGATCCATACCTGGCATGTTTGGCATCCCGCCCGGTGGAAGCATGTTTACTCTCGTTCTCTCTCCTCTTCTGTTGTTGTTGTTGATATTGTTGCTGCGCAGCGACGACGACCGATTCGGACGACGACTGCGACAGGAGGATGTGGATGATGATTTCGCGACGCCGACGACGGACGACGAGGAAGCGGAGAATGCGAGCGCTTGCATTTTATGAATATAAGTATATATATAATGTGTGTGTGTGTGTAATAAAACTGTTGCGCTCGTTAAAAACGTGCGGGTGTTTATCTATTATGTGTTCGCGTTCTTTTTGTAGAGAATTTTATCCATTCTGAAAGCTGTTTGGCTGTGCATCCGTCCGAGGCAATAACCGAGGGAAGGGAATTCTCTTTCAATTTTTCTTTAAAAACGAGAACGAAAAACAAACTTCGGCATTTTTTATTAGAGAGCACGCACCACGACGTCGCCGCTTTCTCTCATCCGCGCTCTGCGAATCAAGAAGAAAGAAA
>Ga0257106_1000421_pt1 | contig 25289 bp, 23 predicted proteins | sample LP_taG_3_FD_190177 | JGI IMG/M metagenome (GOLD analysis project Ga0257106, IMG submission 190177) | Marine microbial communities from Northeast Subartic Pacific Ocean, Canada - LP_J_2011_P26_10m | ecosystem: Environmental > Aquatic > Marine > Oceanic | place: Canada: Northeast Subartic Pacific...
GTTGACCAGAGCACCGGGAGAGGCGACGACGGAGCAATTAGCGGAATTGAACATCCGACGAATCGACTAAATTTGATACCATACCAATAGCCGCATTTTTTAAAAATTGAGAAACAATTAATAACAGTCCTCTATTACTATTCTATGGGAAAAAGGGTGTTCGTTAGGCGAATGAAAAAAACTATCGACGACCAAAGGACTGCGTTCTGGCCGCGCGCGATTTCTTCAGTCTCGAGACGAGGCGAATGAGTTCGTCCATATCGGTTGTGAGGTCCTCCTCGCCTTCGTAATATTTTTCGTCGTCCACAGTGTCGATGCGTATTCCATCGTCGTGAGCGCTATCGTCTTTCGTCCGTTTATTTTGGTGGCGCGTCCTTCCGAATGCGGCGTTGTGCAGCGCTTGGAAGAAGGAACACAAGAGAACAAACGCGCACACGACGCCGTAAATTATGAACACGCCGCCTAAATGCTTCACTTCCACGATACCAGTTTCTGATTCGTTTGATGTCTCAATCGAACACACCGCGCGAGACCCGAAAGCTTCTGCGTAAAGTCTTTGATACTCTGCCGTTTGCACGAACCCGTCCATGGCCGCGTGAGCTTTCCTCGCGAAGTTTCGTTGTTCCAAAGTTTCGCCCGCGGTAAATTGATACCATTGTTGTGCCGCTATGGTGAGACCTGGTATCACGTAACTGCGGTCGCATTCAACTTCGGGCAGGATATAGTTATACGCGGCTGGGCGAATAATCACATCACATTCACCACGCATTAAAGCTCCATGTGTCCATGACTCGGTCAACGTTTGATTCGCTTGTTCTGCAACCGTCAAAGGATTCGGCGCGTTCTTTCCAACGTACGGCTCTATCAGAGGCGTTGCGATGGTTTGTTGAATGCACGCCGTACTTTGTTTCAGTTCTTCGAGTGTCGTCGGCCCATGGTATATGCTTGCGTTGGATTGAATCAAAAACGAAGCCAAATTTGCGGTGTACGTCGCGCCAACCATCAAGACCAAAAACAACAATCCGAGACGGAATAACCTCCCGAGCAAAGACGCGGATACCATTTCGTATTCAAATTCAGCCGATTCCGCGCCCAACACGGCGGCAAAAGTGTGATAAAGGCTCCTAAGCGTAATTTTTGTGAATTGTAATAATCCTCCTTCTCTTTTGAGATGTTTGTCCTTGAATTCGTTGTTCATATGGTTATTGTTCATCAACAACACCGTAATCACGAGCCCGCCCAAGGAAATTGAACCCAATATCGTAAACCACACGCCATTTGAGAACGGTTCGAGAAACTGTGTGTACCCGGAGCGTTCGCGAGTCGTCACCTTCCCGACCGCAACAGAATGATCGAACTGCCAAACCCCGGCGTAACTCATGTTCTCCGCCACATCTCGACCGAAATCTGGTCTATTACTCCATCCAATGTCAATCATTCCTTCGCGTATGCGTCTGGACATGAACGCAGTGATGTCCAAATCAGTAAAAAAATCCGGTACCGGGACGAGCTCGATGGTTCTGTTCAAACGTTTGCCAAAGCCTTGGAGAACGTCGTAGAAGAAACCTTTATACGGCAGGTTAGTTTCTTTGTCGTAGTACAAATACGGTGGGAATTCAAAATTGATCACGCCGTATTTCAGCGCTCGTTCGTTTAAGTCTCCTTCTTCTTGCGCCAGGACTTTCAACAACGACAACACCTTCGCCAACATCACCATCGCCATTTTTCTCGAGTTCATCATCATTCTCAACGAAAACAAAGAAGCGCGACGAAAAGAAAATTGCCGCCCGAACAACACACAAACGCCGACGGTAAAAAGTCTTTCCTCCTCCTTTTCTTCTTTCAAATCAAAGTGGATGATCGATTCTTTGGACCCTCAGACAGCAGCTGCAAAGCGAAAGACTCTTAAATATGTATAATGTAATGTATCTTTTCTTTGTGCTTTTTTCAAGCTTGCAAAAAAAAAATGTGGGCTTTTGAAAGGTCACGTGCGAAATGCGAAACTTAAATTTTTCTATACTAGTATACATCTCTACTAATTATTCGGTAACTAACCATTCGAGCAGATGTATTACGTTTATCGGACTGAGAAAACGCTTCGCGTATACCTTAAAAGATAACAATACGAATTTGCGTTCCAGTCGTCACCTCGTGATAATAAATCTGCTGCGCGTATATAGTTTCTAAAACCAAACGCAACGAACGCGGTTTCAGCTCGCCGCTCGTCTTCTTTTCTACAAGATATTCTTCAATCGCTCGCCGTCCACGTGCATGAAATTTTTCAATCCGCTCCCTTCCTTGTGCATGAAATGCTTCAAGTCACTCGCGCCGCCGCTGGTAGTACCTCCTCCGTTCGCGGCTTGCACCGCCGTCGTCGCGACTGAAAAATCCGGCACCAACAAATACACCACCATAATAACTAAACTAATCAAAGCGCCGTTTTGATTAAACGAATTCACCTTCTCTCGAATCCTCTTCGCTAAATCCTTATCCTCGATTTCCTCCAACTCTCCGGCGACGTCCCAAGCGCCGGCTTGCGCTATGTTTCACATGCCGCTCCGTTCCGAAGCGAGGAATCCGTAGGAAAGATACACCATCGGGAAAAGCGCTACGCGTGCGAATATCGGTTGTGGGAAGACGAACACTTGCAAAACCGCCGCGAGCGCAGTCGCCGATGCAAACACGCGACCAATCGTTCCTTGTTTGTATTATGTAATCGAGATGTAAAAAATGTCAGTTACACGTCCTACTCTATGAAACGCGTTCCTGCGTAAAATGCGAATAAAAGAAGGGGAAACGACTACGAAACGGATTTGAAGAACACGAAAACCAAAACCAAAACCAACCTCTCCTCTTCCTCTCCTCTTTATCGATCACGGTTAACTCCTCCGCTGCTTTTAGTCTCAAATTCGTTTTCTCTTGTTCCGTGTACGTATTCTTATCCGACTCACTCAAGGTTTCTTGAAACACGCCGTATTTTATTCGTTTCCCGCTGTTCGGTTTGTACAACTTCTTGAACGTTTCTTGAACGGGATCTTTATCGTCCTCGTCCGCTTTCGCGCCGGATCGCACCACTCGTTTCGACGACTGCTTCCTTCTGTTTCTCGTTCCTTTGCAGATGAAGGCGTTCCCTACCGTTTTGTGTGGGGTGGTCGCCAGAGAAAACATCATCTTTATCCACAACGTGGAATAAAGTGACGCAAAACGTCATTTCCAATTCCCCTCTTAGAAAGCAAACACAAATCGAATCATTATTCCTCGCTCGACTTCCTCTTTCCGAGCACTCCGCGGACTTCGCTTTATGCTGCGCGGAACCGTTGGATTCTCCTCTTTTTCCTCTTGTTCTTGTTCTTGCTCCTTCTCGACGACGATAACGACCCCGGGGAGAAGACTCTTTCCTCGTTCTTTGGCGGCGAAATCCAATTCTTTTCTGGCGGCGAAGAAGACTCGAACCGCCGCTTGTGCTGCAAAGAAGAGATCTGTGTTGAGTAGTATTAAAACGAATAATTCGTCGTCGTCGTCCTTCCACTCGGAAAAGGTCGTCTCGACGGAAGAAGAAGAAGACAACAAAGAAGAAACGAGAGGAAGAGATTGGACGGAAAAGATGGTCAAAAGCGAGAACTTTGAGAAAGGCAAAGCGAGAGCGTTCGAAGCGTATTCGAGAAATAATGAATTGGGAGAGTCGATTTTAACTTTAAAAACAGGTGAGTTAAACTTGGAGGAACACGTGCGGCCGAAATGGTCTCGAGATAGGGAGACGGAGAACGTGCCGTCGACGTCGCGAGCGTTGTTGTCGATAGCGCCGATGATGGAGTACACGCACAACCATTTTCGGTATTTGTGTCGATTGCTCTCGAAACGAGTGTGGCTGTGGACCGAGATGGAAGTGGACATGACGTTGAAACACGTGCCCGTGGAGTTAAGGAATAAGTACGTGGATTTTACGTTGAATCAACACCCGTTGGTGATGCAATTGGGAGGGTCGGATGCGGACGCGCTTGGATTTTCCGTGAGTTTAGCCAAGCCGCACGGGTACGACGAGATTAACTTAAACTGCGGGTGTCCGAGCGAAAAAGTAGCCGGGAAAGGGTGTTTTGGAGCGACGTTAATGCGAGACCCAGATTTGGTGGCGGAATGCTGCGCGGCGATGGCGAAGAACGCGGACGGGATTCCCATTTCCGTGAAGTGTAGGATCGGCGTAGACGGGAACGACTCGTACGACGAGTTGTATAGGTTCGTAGAAACGATCGCGAGTAAATCACCAGTAAGAAGGTTTCACGTGCACTGTAGGAAAGCGTTGTTGAATGGCATCTCTCCGAGTCAAAATCGTTCGATACCACCGTTGAGGCACGAGTGGGTGTACGCGTTGGCGAGAGATTTTCCGGAGTGCGAGTTCTTCTTAAACGGCGGCGTGAAGACGTTGGAGGAAGTGAAGACGCAACTGAGATGTCAACCGACCGATAAAGCGACAGCGAACACGATTAAAGGCGTCATGATTGGCAGGCAGGCGCACGCGGACCCTTGGGGTTTGTTATCTCGAGCCGACGTGGAGCTCTTTGGCGAATCGGAAAATCCGTGTAAATCTAGGAGAGACTTGTTAGCGAAATACGCCAAGTACTGCGACGCGACGCAAGGTAAAAATGGAACCATGAAAGACGGAAGCCCGGTCCCGGCGCCGAGACATTTCATGCACTCGATACAGAACATTTTTGCCGGGTGCACGAACGCGAAGATTTGGAAACGGTTAGTGGACGATCAGTTGCAAGGTTCGAGGAAGAAAGAACCAAATTTAACGGTGACTGAAATCATGGAGAGAACTTTAGGGTGCATTCCGGACGAAGTTTTAGACGCGCCACCGGGATATGCGAATTTCGGGAGCGACGCGCCGGCGGGAGAGTACGTACCGATTGGAGAAGGGTTGAGCGAAGAAGAGAAGGAGTGGACGAGCGAAGTGCCGGTGGTTGGAGGCAACTTTCTCGCTCGCAAAGATCTCGACAGGATTTTTTCCTAGCGACGACGAGATAACAAACTTGTACCATGTATTATTATTATTATTATTATTATTATTACCGTATGGTAAACGTACAGTATACTTTACAGATCATATTATTACTGTTATTACAACGTGTATAAAGAGAAATCAAACGACTTTTAGTAACTTCGCCAACACTTTCTTACTCGCGCACATGCCATCGACAGCAGCGCTGACGATGCCGCCGGCGTAGCCGGCTCCTTCGCCAATTGGGAATAAATTTTTCGTGTTTTCGCTCTCTAACGATTCCGAGTTGCGAACTATGCGCACGGGACTACTCGTTCGCGTTTCTGGGGCGTGTATCAAAGCTTCCTTTCCCGCGTATCCGGGCATTTGTTTGTCGAATTTTTTCAACGCAAACTGAATAGCTTCGGTGAGATGTTGCGGGTATAGCGTTGTCAAATCGGCAGATTTAATGCCGAGACGGTACGAGGAGCTCGGCAAGGATTTCTCGTCCGAAACAACGCCGAGCAAGAAATCGTGAGCGGTTTGTACGGGTACGGTTAAATCGCCGCCACCTAAAACAGCCGCTTTCCGTTCGATGTCCTGTTGAAATAGAATGCCGCTCAAATGCGGCTTCGTTTCGTGTTCATCGTTGAACGGCGCGCAATCTTCCAACTTGACGTTCGTGACTAACCCAGAATTCGCCCAAAGCGACTGACGGCGACTGAATGACATGCCGTTAATGCATAACTCGTGCACATTTGTCGACGTCGGAACGATTTGACCTCCGGGACACATACAAAACGAAAACACGCCTCGATTGTCCTCTTTGTTCGTATGCGCGACTCTGTAATCGGCGACGGGAATGCGCCCTTTCCCTCGTTCGACTTCTTTTGCAAACTGTTCCCCGTATTGTAACTCGTTTAACAATTCCTGCGGGTGTTCGATACGAAAACCACTCGCGAATGATTGAAATTCGAGTAATACGCCGTCGTTGGAGAGTTGTTCGAACAAAGCTCTCGACGAGTGACCGGTGGCTAAAACCACCGCTTCGGCGTTAATCGTTTTCCTCGACTCTGTCGTCACACCCACTGCCTTGTTATCTTCCACCATAACTGTCCGACACGTCTCGTCAAACATAATCTCGCACCCCATCTTTTCTAATTCGTACCTCGCGTTTCGTAAAATCTTCACCATTCGGTCCGTTCCTAGATGCGGCTTCCCCATTTGCAAAATCTCCGGCGGCGCGCCAAATTCCACGAACGTTTTAAACACATCTTTCACTTCCTCGCCGTTTCTACCAATCCTCGTCGTGAGTTTCCCGTCGCTCCACGTCCCGGCACCGCCTTCGCCGTAACACAAATTCGACGTCTCCGACAACCGTCTCCTGTGGAACAAAGCGCCGATGGCTTTTCCTCGTCTCTCGACCGGTTCGCCTCGCTCTAAGATGACTACTTTCGTATCCGCGCTCAGTCTCGCCAACGTCAACGCGCAAAATAACCCAGCGGGACCTAAACCGACGATAACGACCGTTCTTTTTTTGTTCTTCTTGTTCTTCTCCTTGAACTCATCATCTCTTCTAAACCCGTCGTTTACGTCTGAATCGCCGCCGACCTTCTCCTCCTCCTTCTCCTCCATCTTCGTCCGTTCCACTTTCTTCCTCTCCTCGCGCACTCTTCTCGCGGACCCGCCGCACATCTCCACGAACTCGTCCGAAACATCAATCACGTACGAAAACTGCACGCGGTGTTTATCATCATCATCTTCATCTTCTTCTTCATGGCGGTCGTTAGCGTTCTTCTTCGTCTTCGTTCTGCGCGCAACTGCTCCTCCTCCTCCTCCTCTGGCGTCGCACGATTTTCGTGCCACTCGTATCAGTTGCTTCATCATATAGTCGTCGTTTCGTTGGAGGATAGTTTCAACGCTCATTTTCTTCTTCTTTCGCTCGATGTCGTCCTCGATGTCGTCCTCGATGTCAAGATGTAAGACTTTACAGACTCGTTGGAGTATTGGTTTAGAAATCGAGAAATCGTCTTTGCCGGAATCCTCCGTAGCGTCGATGTGGACGTCGAATATTCGCCATCCGTTAGTCGTTTTGTTGGTGTTCTTTTCCTCCTTTTCCTCGTCTGAGAAGCGTGTTTCTTTCTTCTTCTTCTTCCTGCGCTCTCCTCCCGTAGAGGATGATGACGACTGCACTGGCGGCTTAATCCCCGAAGCGAATTCATTCTTCTTCTTCCTCCCTCCTTCGGTGAAGGTCGCGTCGTGTCTGCTTCTCGAACCGTGCGACGAAAAAGAGCGAAAACGAGAACGACGAGTAGGACGGGGACACCATCGATAACACGAGTTCGTCGTCGTCGTCATCCCTTTCGTCTTTCGTTGTTTTAATGAAGTCGTTGTTAACTGTTTTTTCTTCCATTGAATTCAATCTTTTCGTCATATATAGTAACACACTTTGCGCGCATAAATACACACACACTCACACATGAATATAGCGTTTCGACGAGCAGCCAATAGTACCGCGTCGTCGTCGTCGTTGTGTCGACGACTTTTACGGTTTTCGTCGTCTTATGAATCGGACAATACTTTCAACGGGGAAACGAATTCCAATTCCAATTCAGGAGGAGGACAAACAACGATGCACTTCAACAGCACCGGAAGTGGCATGTTTCGAGAAATCGACACCCTCGCGCTCACGAGACAACTACAAAAGAACGATGTTTTTACCGAAAAGCAAGCCGAAGAGGCGGTGAGGATGTTCGTCTCGTGTTTAAAATCCGCAGACTTTGTCACGCACGCGGAATTGCAAGTGGAAGCGCAACGCAATCGACACAAGTTCGAACGGTACCAGATGATCTCGGACGCGAGAATCGAACGCGCGAACGTGAAATCGGAAACCGTGGAGAAGGATTTAAAGCAAGAGGCGGAGAAAATCAGGTCGGAGTTGAGGTATAACTTCGAGAAGATGAATCAAACGTCCAGGTTGGACTTGAATTTAGAGAAGGGAAGGATGCAAGATAACTTGACCTTGATCGATAACAAACTGTTGAGCACGGAGTTACGGTTAGATAGGGAAATTCAATCCATGCGGACACATCTAGAGATAAAAGTGAACGATATCATTCGGTACGGGTTAGGGACGTTAGTGTCAGTTGGAGCGTTAGGATTGGGGTTTCTGAGGTTTCTCACGTGATTGACGTTATATCACATGATATATTCTCTCTATCATCGCGCTCATCCAGTGCTACACTACATGTACTACTATTATTATTACTACTACTACTATTACTACTACTACTACTTACTACTACTACTTTTAAGTAAGTAAAAGTAACAAACTTTTCATTCGAACCAAAAAGTTTGCGTGCTCGCTTTCATCGCGCGTTTCTTTCGACCGAGTTCGTGTAAAACGCACTCCATCGCGTCCATCGGGTCCAACTTTTTTGGATTGCTTCCCCAGGCGACGGATTTCCACACTTTCTCGATCGCTTTCTGTTTGTTTCTGATTTCTGATTTCGAAATTTGTTTCAGAATATCAATCGTTTTCTCGGCGTCGACTTCGGCGATTTTCACGCTGAGCTTGGTCCAATCTAAACTGTTTTCGTACGGCAGCTCGATTTCGTCGGCGATGATGACTGGGATGCACCCGACCATCATCGCTTGGTACGCTCTCAACGTCCACGGCGACCATCCTCTCGGACACAAGCAAAACGTGGATTTCCTTAACTCTTTGCGATAACAGTCGCGATCGCACGATGGGATTTCCTCCGTGAAAATGACGTCTTTGTGTTTCTTAAACGCCGCTTCCATCTTTGGTCGAATACCTCGCGAGTACGCCAATATACCGGCTTTGTTTAAAATTGTCCCTCGGAAGAACGCAAATATATCTTTCTTTGTCGACGATTGTTTCCTCAACTTACCATCGATGAACTCTGAATCCGGTTCTAATCCTGGAATGACGATATCTTTCCACGTGTTGAACTGTTCTCCGAACGACCGATCGCCTTCCGGCGTGAGAAAGATTGATTTCTTAATCAGCTTTTTCCAATCTCTAAAAATATGCGGCCCTCTGGCGCCGGGAAACGACCACACGTGGTCTCTCCCATCCGTTCTGTTCCAATACGGGTACTCCGTTTGAATCGTTTTCAACGCGTCTCGATACCACAAATTCGTCACTTTCATCGCGTTGTTCGTTCCCGAGTTTTGCGTCTCTCGGAACAAGTAACACTCGCCGTATATTGGAACGAAGAAAAATTCCGCCTCCTCTGGATCGTTGGTTAACACCGAATGATGCAACAAGTTCTCGTGGAAACGAATTTCAGTGCCGTATTGATCTGTGCGACATCTCGGTTGGTCTCTGGCTAAATCCGCGTTGAATTCAGGTTTCAAATCGTAGACGAAAATTTTGAAATCGTGTTTGCCTCTTTTCGGTATCAAATCGTCCAAGAACGGGTCGTCTGCCGCTTTACTACTACTACTGCTGCTCTGGTAATCGTCTCCATCTTCACCGGAGGACAACAAATTTCTGCGTCGTCTCCGAGCCCATCCTTCCTCCTCTCCTTCCTCCTCTTCACATGTCGGCTTCGGCGGACACTTCCGCTTCGGCGGACACCGAATCTCTCCCGCGCTCTCCTTTTTCGCTTCTCGCAAACTCGTCTCTATGAATTCGTTCATGTTCTTCTCCACTTCTTTCACCGCGCCTTCCGCTCTTAAACTCGTGAATCGTTCTTTTTCCGCCTGCTTTTCGAGCTCGAGCCATCGGTAGGAATCGTTCGCATTAGAGCGCGCAAGCAAACATATCAAGAGAAGGAACAGTCCAAAGAAGATTTTGAAGGCAAATTTCACATCATCTTTGTCATCATCATCATCACCATTATCCGCGCCAAGTCCAATCTGAACGGCACGTAAAAACCTCCCTCGACGTTTCCTCGTTTTCTGTTCGTTCGAGTTGGTATTCTCTCCTCGTAAAAAGAGCCTCCTCGTTAAAGGTTTTTTACTCTTTGAATTCGTTCCGACGTCTATTCCTGTATTTGTTGTTGCGTTTCTTCTCCTCCCGTTTTCATCGTACGTGGCATCGATTTCGTCCTCGTTTGAGGTTTTCCGTCGTCGTTGATTAGTACTGCTACCAACAGTAACGCCGCCGTTGAAAAGTTCTCTCGCTCGGAGCTCTCGCTCGAGGACTCGCGCGGGATCCATTTTGTGACGATTTTCCCCAGAGTTTCCTCCATTCCTTGACAAGCGCAAAAGAGAGAGAGTGAGAAACAATGTCAGACGCCTCTCAACAAACCCAAATGGACCCGAGAATGCAACAATTCCTCGAGGAGGAGAAGCGCAAAGCCGTTTTCAACGAAGTCGTCGCGCAACTCGCCTCGGTGTGCTTCGAGAAGTGCGTCAGTAGCCCGAGCTCGAAATTGAGTTCGTACGAAGGGACGTGTTTGAGTCACTGCGCGTTGAGGTACATGGAAAGTGGACAGGTGATTTTAGGGAAAATGCAAGGGCAGTAGTGAGTAGTAGATGACGTGGAATGCATCGCGCTTCGTTGCAAAGGTAGAGAAAGAGTGCGTGCGTTTACGTTTAGCAGAGCGAGAGAGAGAGCTGTTAGGGGTTGAGTTTCCCCTAAAAATGTGAGTGCAGAGAGAAAGACGAGACGAAGAGAAAGAGACATTCGTTGGTGTTGGAACTGCAGAGTTAGTTTTGTGAGTGCCACGTGCGTTGTCTCTTTCATTCCAAGCTATTATTGTGTTAGCATTGTTATTCGTAGTAGTAGTCTCTCTCTCTCTCTCACTCTCTCTCTCTCTCGATCTGCGTTTTTCCTCCTACGTACTACTTTTACTATGTACTACATATGTACTACTAAAAGTATGCCTCGTGCTCGGTTTCCTCGAGCGAGTCTTCGTCGTTTTCAAACTGGCCGAAATCTTCCGGACCGTCGTCGTCGTCGGTGTCGTCTGTTTCGTTGTTGTTGTTGTTGTTGTTGTTGTTGTTGTTATTGTTCGCGTCATCGTCGTCGCTGGCCCCGCGGTGGCGGTCGTTCTTGATGTTGTTGTCGTCGCGGCGGCGGCGATCGTCTTTCTTTTTGGAGCGGCTGCTCGTTTGGTTGGTTTTGATGACGTCGTGATCTCCGCCTCCGTGTCGTCGTCGGCCACTTCTTCGCGCGTTGTTGTTGTTGTTGTTGTTGTTGTTGTTATCGTCGTCGTCGTCTTCGACTTTCACTCCGCCGCGGTCGTCCTCGGGTTTATCGTCGGTATCCTCGTCCGTGGAGTCGTCTAACGTCGTCGCCGATTTCCCGCCTCGTTTTCTTTTCTCTAACTTCCGTTTGAGTCTTCGTTTCCTTGTTTTCTCCTCGGCGTCTCTGGCCGCTTTCGAGAGTCGAGTCAAATCCTTCCCGGCGGATTTCGCCTTCCCGCTCGCGGTGGCCACTTTATCTTCGTCGTCCGAGGACGAGCGATATTCCTCTTCTTCTTCTTCTTCCTCGTCGTCGTCAAACTCGTACCCTTCCATCTCGTCGTCTTCGGAGGAGGATTGATACTCGTCCTCTTCTTCCGCTTCCAACTCTTCCAGTTTGTTCAACCGGTCGCCAAAATTATCCTCCGCGGCTGCGGACTTCTTCTTCTTCTTCTTCTTGTCCTCGCTTTTACTCGCCGCGCCGGCGCCGCTCCCTTTCCTCTTCGCCGGTATTGTCGTCGTTGCTCTCTTACTATTCCCACCGCCGCCAGAGATCTTCTCACCTTCCTTCTCCTCCAAATCCTCCTCCTCTCGCTCCTTTCTATTCATCCTCTGATTCATCGCCGGCGGTCGCAAATGCGCGAACTCCTCCATGATTTCCGCCGGGAACCCGTACTTCGGGTCGAACATCCAATCTTCCACCGTGTCCTCTAACGTCCATTTTTTCTCTTTTTCTTCCTTTTCCTCCTCTTGATTAGGTTGATTGCTCTTCTTCTTTTTACTTCCCTCTTTGGTCTTCTTTGTCTTCTTTTCCTCCTCCTCCTCCTCCTCCTCCTCCTTAACAGGAGGAGGATTCAAAGGTTTCGTTTCCTTTTTCTTCGGTAAATCCTTCCAACTCTTCGTCCACTCGTCGTCTAAATCTCTATTCGTCGTGTCTTTGCTGTGGATGTAATACGGAGAGTTTCGGTAAAAGTGTCGGAATTCCGCCGCGAGAGCGGCGAGTTCCAGGTCGTCGTCGGTGAAATTCCGATGGAAGATTTTCGAGTAATCGAGAGGCGGGTACAACGGATCACGATCTTCGTCCTCTTCCTTGTTTTGAGCCTTTTCGGGTTCCTCTTCGTTTTCTTCGTCTACTTGGTCTTCTTGGTCTTGGTCTTCTTTCTTTACCGCCACCGCCGAGGCGGATGCGTGTTGCCGACGACTCATATTTGTGTGATTTTTTCCCAACAAGAACAAGAGAAAAAGTGAGGAAAATTTTCACGTCTTCGCGTTGATGATGATGACATTGATGATGATGACTTTGCGTACAGTAGTGTATCTCTTTTCTTTTCTTTACCATCGTTATTAAAAGGCTGTGTTTTTTACGTAGGGTATGTTTTTTAGAAGGAGGAGAAGATGTCGTCGTCCTCTTTCGCCGCTCCGTCCTCCTCGAAACCACTTACGGTTTTGGCGGTATCGAGATCTTTCGCGTGTTTTTCAATGCGCGATATTATGCTCGCTTTATTCCCACTTTTCTGTAAATTGTGCGCGTCCAGGTACGTTTTCAGCACATCGACGGTTAATTCGCTCAGAGAGCCTTTCTTTGCTCTCTTGACGAAAGTTTCAAATCCGGGACGGATTTCTTGGACGACCGTTTTGAGAGCCTTTTCGCCGCCTTTCGACGAACCTCCGCGGGAGAGTGCTTTTCGTTTAAGACCAATGATGCCGTTCCCATCGTCGTCCTCGTCCGCGTCCAAAACGTCGTTTCCAACTCGGTCTTGTTGTTCGATGCCGTAAGTCGTTTGACTGAAATTACGAATGTGCGCGATGACGCCGTGCTCTTTCCAAAGCTGTTCAATCGGCGGCGCGGTATCGTCCGAGATTTTCTCCACTTTGCGTTTGTTCAACGCGATCGCTTCTAAAGCTTTATAGTGCGCCTGTAACTCCGGGTTGGAAATTCTCGTCGGGTGGTACTCTTGGAGTTCCAGAGATTCTACCAAAGCTTCCGCGGCTTGGATTTGCGTCTCCGTCGCGCTCGTTTGCGCGGTTGTTCTGCCAATTGCCTTTTCCGGTTGGCGCAAATCGTCTCGAAAAGGAACTTTAACCACGTGGAATCCCGCGGGAACGCCTAAATACGCGTCGTTTTCAACTTGTGGGATCAACGCGACGTACTTTACCTGAGACTTCGCGTTGTACACGTCCGCGCACAGCATCGATACGTGCCTTTCCGCGCACGCCTGTAACAACGCGCTAAACGCCTCGTTTCCGCCAAACACGGTTTCGTCCGCTCTCACAAATTTACCTTGTCCTTTCAACAGTCGATCTCGTTGCGTCACTTCACTCGTATCCACGAAACCTAAGCAGTGCATTCCAAGCTTACACGCGTTCGAGTGGAAATTCTTACTCGCCGCGTACGTCGCTTGCTTCTCCGCGTTCTTGACGATGACTTTTTGTTTCTCTGGTCCAATCTCTAAATACGACTTCTTCGGCGCGACGACTTCTCCGGATTCTTTATCTAAATAGACCGTTTCCGTTCTTAAATCTTGATGATCCTCCGCGTCCACGTATTTCGGCGCCGGTTTAGTTGTCTTTTGTACCAAGTGTACCACAGTAAATGGCAACGCGAACGTGCCGTCGTTGAACCAAACTTTCGTTTTCCGAGGTCGGCGTCTGGTGACTTTGCGTCTGGAGACCACCTCCAAGTTTTCCACTCTCGTTTTCGACGAGAGCACGATATCTAAACACTCGTCTTCGTCCGACGCTCTTTCATCTTCGTTGTTGTTGTTCAAAGTATCTTTCACGACGACCGTTTTGTGCTGTTGCAACTCGTTGCCGTTGTTCCGAATCTTCCGTCTCTCCGTCCACGCCTCTTCTTCTTCTTTCAACATCCTCTGTACCTCCTCGTCGTCTCCGGCGTCTTTCAGCGTTTGCATCACAATCTTCCTTCGGCGAGTCATCTCCTTCTTCTCTCGTTTCTTCCTCGCGGAACGGAACTTCCTCAGCGCCTCTCGCCAAAACGACCCTTCGGAGACGTCAAAATTTTGAAACGCGTACTCTTTCTCTCCGTCGCGTTCGACGAGTTTGCCGTCGTCGCCGATTTTCGGTCCCGGAAACAATTCTAACTTCACGCCCGCGTTGGCCATCTCTTCGCACCTCGCGATTGTCGCTTCTTTCGCCGTCTTCCTATTACTTTTGCTCTTCTTCTTCTCCTTCTTCGGCGTGCCCATCGAGGACGTCCCCTCGGCCTCTTTCTTCGACCTAAACACAGCATCGTCGTTCGTGAACACGTACGCGCTCCTCCGCGTCTTCGCGTTCCTACTCAACATGTGCGACGCCGTCCACAACGCGTGGTTCATCGCGTTCTCTTCTTCCTTCTCTTTGTCTTCTTCTTCACCGTAATTGCTGCTTCCAATTTGGTCTTCGAATAACATCTCCCCGAACTCTCCGTTATCTATGAAGTTTGCAATCGCGCCGACTCTCTCCGCGGTGATCGGCGCCAACTCGTGAAAGACGAAAATGTTATCAAACTCCAACTCGCCTTGACGCTTTTTCGTATTGTAAAACACCAAGCCGATTTCATCGTCCGGAGAACACACCACTCGGTCTCTGAGGACGTTTCGGTACGCGTTTAACGCGACTTGGACGTAATTACTCGATTTTTGTTCTTGTTCGTCTTCTTTGTTGTTTTCATCGTCTGTATCGTCGCCGTAATAGAAGTAGTTTTTCGAAATCGGCAGTCGATTCGTTTTCGCGCAATCGACGAGAAAAACGATCGATTCTCTTTCCAAGGACGATGTCTTGTCTCTTTGGAATCCTCCTCCTCCGAGATCGTCCGCGGTGGCGTCGATGTCCGCGTATTCCGCGTCCGAGGAGTCCTCCTCTTCTCCGTTGTCTTCAAAGTCGTCGAACATTTAGTATTATATGTGTGGTAGATTTTGTGCGGTAAAGTGCACACAAATGCAACAACAACAACGAAAAGTAGTACATATATTAAATGACATCACGATGGACGAATATGTGATGTAAGTGCACACAAATGCAGCAACAACGAAAAGTAGTACATATATATTAAACGACAGCATGATGATGATGGACGATGTGGCCTAAAATCAAATCGTTCCTCAACCCGCATTCGTCGTCGAGCTTTATCAATTCTACGGAACCGCGGTAGCCTTTCTCTACGCACCTACACAGTCGGTCGAGTTCTACCGCGCTTTTGGCTTCTCTTGGCAAAAGAGAGTGTTTGGACGCTTCGTAGGCGGAGACGCGGTCGTTCCCGGACCAGTCGGCGAGTTTTGCCACCTCCATGAACGTTTCTTCGTCGCAAATTGCGCGCATTAAGTTCGAGCGAGGATGTCGAATTTCTTTCTCGTTGTTGTTCTTTTCGTTGGCGATGTTGTTGTTGTTATTGTTCTTCGAACCGACGACGTCCACGTTTATTAATTTTTTGCGCATTCCGCCAACCGAGCGATGTCCGTTCGCTTGCACTTTCCCCACGCAACACGGCACACACGCGAAATCTTTCTGCTTCTCCACGCACGTCTGCAAAACGACGTCTGTGGCTTTACCGCACACGTGTAACGCCAACGCGACGTCAAAATCCTCGTCGAACGTTTCGATTAAAGATAATTTCGATCGCACGTTTGTTAACTTCGCGCTTTCTATGCGTTCGTCGAGCATACGAATGGACGTTTCGTTCAAATCGACGCCGATAAAGTCGTGTTCGGGAAACAGGAAAGCCAGAGCTAAGAGTAAGTTCCCCGTCCCGCATCCGAAATCCACGATTGTCTTCTTTTTACTCCTCGTACCGCTACTACTACCGCAGCTATGCTCACTACTACTACTACTACTACTACTACTACTACTACTACTACTACCATCGCTACCGCCTAACATGTTTCGCGAGCGCAACGCTTCGTAAATCTGTTCAATCTGTTTCCGTTTCCGAACGCCTCTCGCCGCCGACGTTTTCTTCGCCGTGCCTATAGCCCGCGCCGGATCGGCGCTCTTCGGAAACCGAGACCAATCTATTATTGTCGTCGTCGTCGTCATCGCCCGAGGATGAGGAGGAGGAGGGAAACCTTTTTCGTTGTCCTCGTTTCTTCTTCTATACATCGCTCGAAACGAAGAATCGAGTTCGTGTTCTTTCAACGAACTTTCCTCCTTTTCCTCCTCGAACAACGGTTTCAAAACCACTAAAAACCGTTCCAAAACCTCTCGAACAACCTCGTCGTTTTTCTCTTTGTTCCGCATGCGATTTCGTTTCCGATGGTCTCTCTGCCTCTGTTTGCTTTTTATCAATGTCGTCGTCGTTAAACTCTGCTTTTCCTCCTCCGCCTCGAACTCGTTCGTGTCCTCCGCGTTGGCGGCAAAAACAACCCCGAGCTCTCCTCCTCTTCTTTGTCTTCTTCCTCCTCTTTGTCTTCTAGAATTCAAAGAAGAAGAACAAGACCTCCTCTCGCTTCTCACTCGAGACCACCCTCCCGTGCGAGAGGAGGAGGAGTAAAAGGGTCTCATCATCATCATCTGCGTCCCGGGGACCCAAGAGAACAAAGATGGATGTTTGGGGAAAAGTTCAGACATTTTTTTCCATTTATCTAAAAACCAATTCTCCATTCTTCAAAGCTTTTCCGGACGCACAGATACACACACACGCATCACACAGAAAGAGAGAAATATCAGATGCACACGTATAAAAACGTCCCTTTGATGGCAAAGTTCAGGCTCTTGCGGGCTTCGACGGCGTACCGAGGAGGAGGATTAGAAGGAAATGCGAGAACGAAACCGAGAACGGTTTTCACCCCGACGGCGATCGAGTGCAAAAAGAAATCCGGGTTCGCCTCGGAAATCCTAAACAGGACGAAAGAGAAAGTCCAAAACACGGTCAACGGACGCGAGGAGTGTGGGTTTCAAAACAGGAAAGCGTTGAGACCAGGACAGGTGACTAAAATGAGGAAAGTGTACGAGGACACGTTGAAACCACATTACGCCGATACCGGGGTTTTACCACCGTATAACGACGCGAAGTATCAATTCGCTCGAACTCTCGATGAAATCGAAGGGATGCGCAAAGCGGGTTTATTAGCCGCGGAAGTTTTAGATTACGCGGAGAGTTTATGTAAACCTGGAGTGACGACGGAAGAGATCGACGAAAAAGTACATCTGATGATCATCGACGCGGGAGCGTACCCGAGTCCTTTGAACTACGGCGAGTTTCCGAAATCCGTGTGCACGTCCTTGAACGAGTGCATATGCCACGGGATACCCACGCCGGACGAGACATTGTTGGATGGGGATATCATCAACGTCGACGTGACGGTGTATTTGAACGGATATCACGGGGATACCTCGAGAACGATTCGAGTTGGGAAGGTTTCCGAGCAAGTGGAGACGTTGTGCAGAGTGACCGAGGACGCGTTAGAAGCGGCGATTAAGATTGTGAAACCGGGCGTGCCTTTACGAAGAATCGGCGCGACGATTCACGAGATAGCTGATAAGCACAAATTCGGCGTCGTGGATAAATTCGTCGGTCACGGAGTTGGGAAAGAGTTCCATTCCGGGCCAACGATACGGCACCACCGAAACAACGACCCGGGGACGATCGAAGCCGGAATGACGTTTACGATTGAACCGATGTTGACCATCGGCGGGACGAGAGACATCATGTGGAAAGACGGGTGGACTTCCGTCACCGCGGACGGGAAGTGGACCGCGCAGTGCGAACACACTTTACTCGTCACCGATACCGGGTGCGAGATAATGACGTTATCGCCCGCGAAAAAAGCGCTCGGGGACCATTTAATCCGAGGCGCGCGATGAGAAAAAAGAACGCTTTTGCGTGCGTCTTTTGAGGAACGCAATCATCGCGATGTGGAGGAAAATTTAATAACACCCGCACTTGTAAATCTAATTTGTAGACGACTTCAACAACAACAACTCTTCTTCTTCTTCTTTAATCAGCCTCTCTAGTTTCTCCCTCGTTTCTTTCGCCTCCTCCTCGCTATATTTCGCCGCCTCGGAGGCTCCCCACACCGGATTTGGCCAGCATTTATCGTTCTCGAATCGTCCTAAAATATGGCAGTGTAATTGCCTGCACACGCACCCAATCATCCCCGTGTTCAGTTTTGCAATCGTAGGCCACCCTTTCAATAAAACTCTCGAGATTAAGCTCATCTCTCGCATCAGTTGCATCTGCTCTTCGTTCGATAATTCGTGGTACTCGACTGTATCGTTTTTCCGTGGAACGAGAACGACCCAGGGCCAGGTCGAGTCGTTGTTTAAATACACGTCGGATAACGGTAAGGAATACACGAAGTGTTTGTCGCCTTTGAGTTGTGGCCAGATTAGGAACTTGTCGTCTGATTCTTCTTTAGTTCCGCTCATACTCGTAAGGGAAAGAATCCCTCAAGAGAGCTGTCCCGTGGGGAAAAAGTGAAGCACGAGAGCGAAAGTTCTTCATTCTCTCGACGCTCTCTGCGCTCCGCGTCGCGTGGGCGAGGAAAGAGAACACGCGCAAAAACACGACATAATAATGGCTGTCGTCGACGACGACGACGTGGAGGTGCGTCTTCTGACTCATTCGCGATGATATCGTCGTTTTTAGTAGCACACGCGCGTTGTGTGAACACACATCTCGTCTCTCTGCGTTGGATTTCTCATCTCTCCAACGCGCGCGCGGTTTCTCTCTCTTCTTACACGCATTGATCTTCTCAAAACACAGGACGCACCACCTGCGCACGTCTCCACCATCGACGATATCAATTTCGGCGAAAAGACCTTAAACGCTCGGAGTTTGTGCCGGAAATCCTACCACCTCGGGTACTTCCTCTTACCGCTAGCCTGGGCCGCGTGCGCGTATTACTTTTCCCCAAGTAAGTCTTCAAAGAGGAACATCAAAACGGATAAAGTGGTGGACGAATACGTCTCGAAAATGAAATTCGGAGTACAAATCTACGTTTGTGTTGCTCTTTTGTGGTCGTTTGTGTGGTTTAGCGGCGCGTTTGAATACGTTTTCGGAGCGAACGCGTTGGAGAACTTATCGGTCGTTCGAGGGGAATGGGTCGAACGGATTTTTCTCGCGCCGGCGTCGTGAATGAAAAGGATTCAGAAGGGTCTCTTTTTTTACGAGGACGAGGACGAGAAGAGAAAAGCAGGCCTAGTCGCCTCAAAAGACGGAGAGATCCCGGAGGTATTCCTGAAGCGAAACGAGGGGAGGAAAATGTACGCGGTGGACGCGAGAAATCATCCAGATTTTACGATCGAACAACCGTTCGACGAGAAGACGTACGGGAAATCGGATGGATTCTTTCCTATCGATGATAATTGCGAGACTGAGAAACGTCTTGGGATTTGTAAAATTCAAGTGTCATCAAATGATGACGACGACAAGAGAGAGCGCACGCGATGTAATATTAATTTTTGTTTGTTTGTGTAATCGCTCTCTTATTTTATATATATTCACTCTTAACTCTTACTCTTATTCTCTCACTCTCTCTCTCTCTCTCTTTCGCGTATTTATCATCTTTCGTTATAGTGGTATTGATAGTAATGATGATGATAGTGATGATGATGACCCGGAATTTCTTTTCATTTATTGTTGCGCGCACTGCACTCTCTCGCCTCCTCTCTCGTCCTCGTCCTCTTCATCGTAGGCGTTCCCAGCCGCTCTCTTCTCCTCTTCTCTCCTTCTCGCTTCTACTTGCGGATCGACGTCGTGCAATTCCGATTCCTCGCCGTGTTCCAAGTCTAATTCAACCGTCGGTCGTTTCGGTAAGATGTTCTCCAACGCTTGGATTTGATCGCCGGACATCTCGCCGTTCTTCGGGAACTCGATGGTAAACTTCACAAACATTTTCCCCTTGTTGAACGGGTTCCCTCGGATTGGCATGCCTTCGTTTTGGATGGATTTCAAATCTCCCGGGCGAATAATCTCTCCCGGCTCGCACCCGACGATTAATTTTCGTCCATCCAAGTGTTCGATTTGAAACTTGAACCCGCACAACGCCTCGGTCAACGTCAACTTCTTCTCAAAGAACAAATCGCTTCCTTTTCTCGTGAACGTCTTGTGTTCTTTTTGTTGAACAACAAAAACAATATCCCCGGGAACGGTATCCGGCGCCTCGTCCGCTTCGCCGTTAAACACAATCTTTTGGTTGTGCATCATACCTTTCTCGATGTGCACTTCCAAAACTTTCTTCTCTTGGACCACTTTTTGCGCTTTACATCCCGGACATTTGTCTTTTTCCGAAATCGTTTGACCGTTTCCGTGACAATCCGGACAGACGGTTTGCATTTGTTGCACCATGCCCGGAGCAATTTGACGAACGACCAACTTCACGCCGGAACCGGAACACGTTCGACACGTACCCAAGGCGCCGGACTTGGACCCGGTCCCGGTACACTTCGGGCAAATAATATTCTTCGCCAGCGATAACTTCTTCGTCACGCCGTTGTATAAATCCTCTAACGATAACTTCAACCCGTGGACGACGTCTTCTCCTCTTCTCACTCTCGACCGACCGCCTCCTCTCCCGCCACCGCCGCCTCCAAACGGATTCCCGCCAAACATCTGCTCAAAAATATCAAACGGCGACCCTCCGCCGCCGCCGAAACCGCCCCCGCCATCTTTCAACGCCTCTTCGCCGTAGTTATCGTACAACTCTCTCTTCTCTGGGTCGGATAAAACCTCGTACGCGTGCGTGCACTCTTTAAACTTCGCCTCGTCGCCGCCTTTATCCGGATGATTCTTAATCGCCGCTTTTCTGTACGCTTTTTTAATCTCCGTCGCGTCCGCGGATTTCGAAATCCCGAGCACGTCGTACAGTTTCGTATCGTTGGACTATAATAAAGTATTTCATCGTTACATGAAGTAATAAAAGAGAGAGAGAGATAAGGTCAGTGTCACGCGGTGATACGAAAAATGTCTGTCTGCTTTTCAACTCGCTCCTCCCTCCGAAGTCAGAGAAAGGAGAGAGAGAAAGGAGGAAAAATGTCTCTCTTTCCTTAAAAAAAACACTCTCTTTCTCTCTCTCTCTTTCTCTTTCTTTGATATGTTTTGGCTGTCGATTCGTTTTTTTTCCCTCTCTTTTGCACTTCTTTTTGTTGGGTGAAATCAAGCGTTGGTCTTCTCTCTCTTTTTCCCTTGTTTTTGGGGAGATCGGAAAACACATCTGTTTGTCTCTCTCTCTCTCTCTCTCTCTCTCTCTTAAGAGAGCGTTTTGGAAAACGCCCACCAAAAACGACGATCCCCCCGAACAATGCGTAAAGAGAGAGATCATCATCTTTGCGAAAGAAGAGATCGACGCCTCCGTTACTCTCGCGCGCGAAAGCAGGAAAAAAAGATGGATTGGATTTCTTCTCATTGCGGCACAAACAGCAGCCACACATCGGAATAGTCGCGTCAAAGAGAGAAAACGCATATAAATAAACGTACCTTCCGTCCGCCCCCGCGGGGCATGCCTCCAAAATTCATTCCGTTGCTTTAATATATATATATGTATTCTTCTAAAAGAGATCTCAAACGCGTTCGTAGTATCTGTTGTTGTGTGTATTCGAAAGAGTATGAGTAGGAAGCGCACTAATAAAGGGAGGAAAATGTGTGACGATTGAAAAAAGCTTCCAAAAGCTTCCATTAAAACACGTGCAAGAAAAGCTTTTGCACAACATATAAGAGAGAGTTACTACGTCTCGTTTTCGAGAATGAGTGCATCGTCATCTTCGAGAGAGGAAGAGTTTGAGGAAAGGATTTTGCTTCCAAAAGCTTCCACGAAGAAAAGCTCCGCAGAACAAAGAGAGAGTTATTACGTCTCGTCGTAAAGAATGAGTTTAACATCATCATCGAGAGAGGAAGAGTTTGAGGAAAATGAGTTCTTTATCGAGCGATTACGAAAAGCGCTAACAGATGATGATGACGACGATAACAGAGTGCACACGAAAACAAAAGGCGACCGGGAGTTCTTTGAATCGTGCAAAAGAGATATGGGCAACGCGCACGGAGAAAAAGGAGGAGGAGAACGTATGGAAGCAGTGGTGCAAGTGAAAAGCACTCGAGAGGTTGAAAATATCGTTCGCGTGTGCGTGGAGTTCAAGAAACCAGTGGTCCCAAGAGGCGCCGGGACGGGATTGGAAGGCGGGTGCGTGGCGTACTTTGGTGGGGTTGTTTTGGACATGTCGCTTTTGAAAACGATGTCGATGGATGAGATGCAACGCACCGCGACGGTTGGCGCGGGCGTGTTGAAGAACGAGTTGAATACGTTTTTAGAACCGCGCGGGTTTATATTCGGCCCGGATCCGTCCTCGAATCCAAGCGTCGGCGGGATGGCGAGCACGGGGGGGAGCGGATTGTCAACGCTCAAGTACGGAACGTCGAAGGAAAATGTCGTGAGCATGAAAGTCGTCACGCCGAAAGGCGAGTGCATCGAAACCAGACGAAACGTGAGGAAAAGCTCAACCGGGTACGAGTTAAACGCTCTGTTTTTAGGCGCGGAAGGTACTTTAGGCGTGATCACGGAACTGACCGTGAAATTGTTTCCGATTCCAAAAACGAGAGTCGGGGCGGTGGTGCAATTTGAAACGGTTCGTGACGCCGCGGAAACAGTCGTGTTGGCGCGAAACGCCAATTTGGAGACGCTGTTGAGGTGCGAAATGTTAAACTCGGAAGGCGTGCAAGTCTCAAACGTCGTGTTTAAGACGAAAATGATTGAAACTCCGACGTTATTTTTAGAGTTTGTGGATTCCAAGCTACCCGATGAAGGCGGATACGAGAGAGCGAAAACAGATTACGACCGTTTCATCGAACTCGCGACCTCGAAAAACTGTCGAAAGAGCACGATACAGTTTGCGAAAAACGCCGACGAGTTGGATTCAATTTGGGAAGCGAGAAGAGGATGCTATCTTGGGGCGATGCGATATCGCGGCATACAGTTGGGCACGCACAAAAAAGAGAAAGTTTACGTCGGGGACGTGTGCGTACCGATTTCGAAACTCGCGGACTCGATAGCGAACGCGGAAAGGTTGTTCAAACGAGCGAGATTCCCGTGCGTCATGTGTTGTCACATCGCGGATGGCAATTACCACTGCTTAATTCCGTTCAACGACGACAACGAAAAAGAGTTACACAAATTAGAAGAGGAGTTAGTCAACGCCGCGTTAGACGTCGGAGGTGTCGCTTCGGGCGAACACGGCGTTGGCGTCGGGAAGATGAAACACATCGTCCGCGAACACGGCGAGGCGCACATTGAAATTCAGAGGTCGATAAAGAAAGCGTTGGATCCTTTGAACATAATGAACCCGGGGAAGGTGATATCGTGGACGAGTCCTTCTTCTTCTTCTTCTTCTTTGCGATCAAGAAGTAAGCTGTGATGAGAGATTAGATAGAGCTTTTTTACATACGTAGATAGCATCATCAACATTAGATAGTTATTTTAGTGTACAATAATGAAAACATCATCGACGCGAATACATATACGATCCTCCTCCTCCTCCTCCTCCTCCTCCTCGTTCGCTCGTCGTCGTAATCTCCTCTTCGCGTCGCGCCTCTACTTTCAAAGAGACTAATTCCCTTCTGTAGCAAGCGTTACACAACCGATCTCCGTGTTTAAACTTGCCTTTATTCTTCGGTATCGCCCAGTTCCCGCTCGTCCTTTCGTTCTGACACTGCGCGCACCTCACGTCGAGCGCCGTCGCTCGTTCCCGACAGTAACACGAATGACACAGCCGCCCAGTTTTCCCGCCGACGAACTTGTTCCGGTACCACTCGACCGAACTCGACGTTTGACACATTTCGCACGAGTGCGTTTGGAGATCATTCTTAATCCGAATTCGTCTCGCTCGGTTGTAGCAGGCGTTGCATTGGGTCTTGTTCTTGTACCATCGAGAGGACGCGTTTCGGTCGCAATAGTGACATTGATTTTTACCAACACTTTTGGCGGTAAAATCGTCCTCTTTGTTCTTCTCCTCTTTCTCCTCCTCTAAAACGCTTTTCGTCGTCGCACCACTCCTTTTGCTACTCCTCCTACTAAAGTTCGTTAAAAAACCACCACGATAGCTTTTATGTTCTTCTCCAATTATCCAGTCACGTCCAAATCCTTTTCCTCCTCCTTTCGCAACAAAAACCGCTTTAAAACGAAACACACGTCCTCCTCCACGAGCAGCTGCTGCTTTACCTCCTCGAGAAGGAGAACACCACGACGCCCCCGTCGTCGTCGTCGTCGTCAAAGTCGTCGCGAACACAAAGGAAGAAGCCTTCGACGAGGAAGAAAAAAAAGGAACACCAGGTGGGGGGGTTACCACCGCCACCATTTTTTTTCTCTTCTTTTGCTCTTAGTATATAACTCAACTTAAAAAGAACCACATCATTCAAAGAGAACTTTAAAAAACGAGTACTGCTAGAGTAGTATTGCTCTCTTCTGTACACAACTCGGTTAATAAGCGCGTGTACTATGTCTTAAATATGTGTTATATAATGCAATGAAATTCGGCCTTTTTTGTGGCCTTTCTGCTCTTTTTTCTCCCAAATTTTTGTGAGGAATTTGGTTTAGGGTTTATATAACACGGTAGGGTTTAGAACACAACAGAACCTTTTTCTCTCTCTCACACTGCGCTCTTCAAAATCACACACACGTTGTTTAGGAGAGAGGATAATGACGAACTCGCGGAGGATGACGAACGCCCGAACGATGACGTTCTTCGCCGTTGTTTCGTCCTCGCTGTTGTTTCTTTTTATTCTCGATTTGGCGACGATTATAGGTGTGCACGCGCAGAAAGAGTTGGCATTCGAACAAAATCCACCTTCTTTGGGGAAAACGACGACGAGAACTCCCGAGACCATCACTACGGAGGATGATGATGATACGAAGAACACGGACGCATACGGCAGTAAGAGAGGAGGAGAGTGGACGTTCGCCACCCCTGCATCCAAAGGTTTGAGTCAGAGCAGTTTAGAGGTACGTTCTTTCTTTTTGTATCTCTCTCTCTTTTGGAATCTCATCAGAGAGAGCCGCGGCTCGATTTGGAGGTCGGGGAACATTTGTCATCCTCTTCTTCCTCTCTCTCTCTCTCTCTCTCTCTCTCTCGTTTAATCATCTTTTGGCGATCGTCTCATCTTTCTTTCGATCCTCGTTTTAGATTACGACTCACCGTTATTAACATTTCTTTTACGCGTCATTATTAATCA
>Ga0257106_1000423_pt1 | contig 25267 bp, 22 predicted proteins | sample LP_taG_3_FD_190177 | JGI IMG/M metagenome (GOLD analysis project Ga0257106, IMG submission 190177) | Marine microbial communities from Northeast Subartic Pacific Ocean, Canada - LP_J_2011_P26_10m | ecosystem: Environmental > Aquatic > Marine > Oceanic | place: Canada: Northeast Subartic Pacific...
CAACGCGTACGAACGAGGAGGAGGAGGAGGAGGAGGAGGGCGCGAGAGGACGACGACAACGACAACGAGAGATTACGCGAGAGCGTTGGCGGAGAGCGAAGGAAACCAAGACGTTTCGGTTTTGTTGGAAGATCCAAGCTCGAGTGCATCGCCTCAATCTTCTTCTCGGAACTTTGTGGAGTTGAAAAGTTACTCGACCGGTTTGTTCGATTGCGCTTTGGACCCGCTGAACTTTCTCAAGAACTTCTTGTGCGTTCCTTGGGGCGTCGGCGAATACGCCAGAGATACCGCGCAAGGCGAGTGTTTTCCGACCGCGTTGAGCATAACTATGGGAAATTTGTTGCTGAATAACTTATGTTTCCCGATGGGATGCTTCGCCACGGGTTCGTGCATCCACAGCTCCAACGCGGTTGCGGAGCACCGACTCGGGATATTCGATAAAACCGACTTAGCGACGGCGTTATGTTGCGCCCCGTGCGTGGTCTCCCGCATGCAAAGAGAAATCAGCGCGCGAAAAGCGCTCGGAGTGATGCCGAGCAGAGAGGAGCTCATTCTAAGATTTCCAAACAACGAGTTCGACGACTGGGACGGCGGCGGTCTTTCTTACCACCACGGCGGAAGCGCTCGAGGAGGAAACCACAATCTGAATCGAAGCGACTTTATCCCTCCCAGACGCGTCGTCCGCATGGTACATCGGAGAGGGAACATGGTTGGTCGAATGTAAGTGGTAGTATATATAATTAGAGCAGTTAAAGTAAACCTCGTCTCGTTTTTTTCTCATAAGGAACAAAACCAACTTTTTGTTGTTGTTGTCCACTTTTTTTTTTCTTCTTCTTCATTTCGGCCGCCGCAACCACACAACACATCAAACAATTTTATAGAATGGGTTCAAGCGGCGAAAAGAGCGCGAAGAAAGCCAAGAAAGAGAAGAAAGACACCCCAAAGTCCTCGAAGAAACGCGATCGGGATGGGTTGCCGATTCCGTCGTCCGCGTCCAAAGGAGGAGAAGGGGACGATGATGAAAAACAGAATCCGGTGTGCGCGATTGCTTCGCCGTTGGCCGATGGGAAATTGACCAAGAAATTATTGAAAGTTGTCAAGAAAGGTAAGCAAATGAATAAGAGCGGCGTGGTGATATCAGAAGAGGAAGAAGAACGACATCCCCGTCGTTTTGTTTCTCTCGTTCTTCTTCTTCTTCTTCGTATTCTCTTCTCGTTGTTCGGTGGTGGTAGTATTCGTTGTTGAATTCTCCCTCCTAAAATTGTCTCTCTCTCTCAATAACAACAACAATAACAATAACTTACACACTTCTTTCTCTTCTTAAACTCCTCCTCTTTTAACAATAACTGAAAAACAGCGTCTAAATTCAAACAAGTCCGGCGAGGGGTCAAAGAGGTCGTCAAGCAACTCAAAACGACGAAAGAAGGATTGTGCGTCATCGCGGGGGACATATCGCCAATCGATGTCATCACGCACGTGCCGATGTTGTGCGAAGAAGCGGGCGTGCAATACGTGTACGTGCACTCGAAGGAGCAGTTGGGCGCAGCTGGGATGACGAAACGACCGACGAGTGTGATGTTAGTGTTACCGAAAGCGGTGAAAGGGTCGACGAAAATGGGGAAGGATGACGAAAAGGAGTTTGAGGAGATGTATAAGAGCGTGTATTCGAAAGTGAAAGGGATGCACGAGAAGTAATAATTATGTTCGTCTAGTGTTGGAGGGCATTCGAAAGTGAAAGGGATGCACGAGAAGTAATGATTGGATTCGTCTAGTGTTGGAGGGCGGCGAGAGAAGATGCTAAGTTTTATTCAATAAGTGTACTACTACTATGATTTTATTCTTAAAAACCGAGAAACTATGCTATGCTTTATTTTCTATCGCTCTAACGAATCAAAACAGGAAAGACTTCTTCTTCTTCTTCATCTTGAGCAAAGCAGCTTGGACTCGCTCTACCGCGTTCTCGTCGTCTTCGTCGTCCTCGTCGTCGTCGTTCTTCTTTTCTTCTTCTTCTTCGTCCTCTAACAGCGCTCGCCTCTTCCTCGCCTCTTCGTCTTCGTCCTCCTCCTTCCCTCGTCTGTTTTTACTCTTCATCTTCATCTCCTCCTTTCTTTTCCTCTTCTCCATCCCTTCCTCTCTTTGCCGCTTAATCTCCGTCTGAAAATCTCCAGCCTCTTTTCTCTCCCTCATTTTCGTCGCTCTCGCGCGTAACTCGGGATCGTCCGCACACATCCTCTCGAACGCCTTCTTCGCGAACGCGTTCAACGCCTCACGTTTCGTCTCTTCGTTCTTCAACTTTTGATGACACTCGGACAACACATCGAACGCCTCTCGAGCTTTCTTATCGCCCGGATTCTTATCCGGGTGCGTGAGTAAACTTCTCTTACGAAACGCTTTGGATAATTCCGCGACGGTGACTGGCCAAATCGGGTCGCCGATATCGTCCGCCGTCGGTTCCGCAACCGCTAAAGCTTTGAAGTAATTTTGGTTCTTGTACGCCTCTAGAATTTGTTCCGGGATCGTCTTTCCCAACTCCTCCTTTTCCTCCACCATCTTCTTTTCTTTCGTATCATCATCATCCAAAACGATTTTCTTGGGTAACATGTGTTCCGGTATCCTCATCTCTCGTTCCAAATCATCGTCCTTCTTTCCGTTCGCGTTCAAATACTCCGCAGCTTTCCGGTTAAACATTTTATCGAAATTACTCGAATCCATTTTGCAGCTATAAATTCGTTTTACTCACCATAATATCGTTTTTTTTTCGTTAATAAAAATGGTCTGTAGCCGCGCGTTTGTGTTCTCTCTCTCTCTCTCTTTCCCCTCTCAAAGTCTCTCTCGTTTCGAAGAAAGAGGTGTCTTTATTTCTTGCGCATATCTCTTATGTTTGTGCGGTAAAAAAAACCTTTCAAAGTTGTTGTTTTTCTGTTGCATGTTTCAAGGAAGTAAAATGCAACAAATTTGTTGAAAAAAGGGGGAAGACAAACAAAAGAAAAATACTCATCGCTCTTCATTTTTGGATACAAAAGAACACTGGCTATTACTAAACGCAAGAAGAAAGAATACAGAGTATTATTCACCGCGACACGTGGTACCGAAAGAGAGAGAGAGATGAGGAAATCATCGCGAGGGGGAGTCACAGCTGTCGTCGCGAAGAAAAAAACGACAGCGTCGTCATTTTCTCAAAAAAGATATCACCATCGAACGCCGCTCGGGGAAATCAACAACGAAGAGGACGAACAAAGACAAGAGAAAGACTCACCGATGACGGTGCGAAGGAAATGGAACAAAGAACACGGAGTATTGTGCGGCGGAAATTCTCCGAGCAGTGCTCGTTTTAAAGCGACGGCGATGGATAAGGTGTTGATATTAAACAGGAGAGTGGACACTCTCGAGGTGCGTACAATTCGTCTTCTCAAATGTCTTCTTCTTCTTCTTCTAACTCGTAACTGTTTTCAATCTTTCTTTCGCGCGCGACGACGTAAACGTGATGAGCGCTTTAAATTGACATTTTAAAATGATTTTCCTTTTCAATCACACTTTCAAACAGGCGAAGCTTATCGACGCGAACGAGCACATCAAAGAACAAGACGCGTACAGCAATCGATTGCAGAAAGATTTAGTGGAAGCGCAGAAAGTGTATAAACAGCTGAGAGTTATCGAGCGAGAGCGAAGGTTGGCTGACGAGGAGGTTGCGAATTTGGATGAAAAATTGGCGTCGATACGGAACGAAACAAAAGAGGATATTCAACGTTTGACGATTGAGAACGACCGGTTGAGGAATAAAGAAACGCGAGAACTCGAGGATTTAGAGGAAGAGGTGAAGAATAAAACGTTACACGTGGAAGATTTGGAGCAGTCGCTGTCGAGGAGTCAAGGCCGAGAAATGTTGATGTCGCGCGAGAGAGACGTGGCGTTGATTGAAGCGGAAAGAGGGGCAAAGGAGTTGGCAGCGACGCAGGCGAGATGCGTGGCGTTGTCGAAAGCGCACGAGGAAGCCGTCGTGAGTTGTTCGAAACTGAAAGTGGAAAATGAACGGACAAAGGAGGAAAACGTAAAGTTATCGAGCGAGGTGGAAGATTTAACCGAACAAATAGAAAACAAGAGGAAGGAGAACGATTTGTTGTACAGCGCTTTAGAGGACAAGAAGCTAGTCGTTTTAGACGAGGCACGATGGATCGCGTCGAATTCATCGATGAAACAAAGAGTTGATTTCAAAGAAGCGTTGGCGAAGGCGACGCACGAAGCCGAACGAAAAGCGGACGAGGCGGAGAGAAAGCTGGAAGCCGAACGAAAAGACGTGACGGAGTTGATTTGTTCGTTCGAGGAAGAGTTGAAGAGTAAGACGGAAAAGATTGCCAGTTTGCGATTGGAGTTGGCCAATGCGAGATCGAAGAATGCTTCTACTTCTTCCTCCCCTTCGTCTATGAACGTCGCTGCGAAGAAACAACAACAGCGAAAACAACAATCGGTTTTATTGAACGACCCGCTGGACGAGGAAGACGAAGAAGACGATGCATACTACAACCATGACGAAGAGAACACACATCACCATCAAGGTGGCGTAAAGACAGAAATACAAACACGGCACGAACAAGCCGAGCGGAAACAAGAAGAGTACGAGCGTTCGGAGGAATTGAAACGATTAGACGCTACTCGATGGACCCTCCAAAAAGAACTCGAAAAGGAGATTCGAGACGCCAACGCGCTTCGCGATGAGAACAAAAACATATCTTATGCGTTCGATAAACTCAAAAGAGAGCACGAATTCACGGAAGAAAAGTTACAAGCGGCAGATTTACACTTGGAAATGTTGGAAAAAACGCACAGAGCGGCGAGAGAGGCGTTGAAATCAGCCGAAGAGGAGAAATTTCAAGCCGAGAGAGCCGTTCGCAACGCGAAAACAGACGCGGAGATGGCGTTGAAGCGGAAAGAGTCGGCGGCAATCTCAGAAAACCGAGCGATGAAAATGAAAGTGCAAAGTTTAGAGAGACAGTTGGAGCGGTGCGAAGAGCGCGTGAAAGCGGCTGAGTTGGATGCTGCCAATGCGTTAGTCAAAGTCAACGAAGAAGTCGAAACGAGAGCTCTCCTCGAAGTGGACGTGCAAGCGAAAGAGAACAAGATGAAAATCAAAGAGCGCGACTTGAGAAATAAACTAGAGCACTCGAGACAGGCGTTACACTTTGTCGTCTTAGCCGAGACAAAAACGTTGTTGAAGTTATACAACGCGGCGGAAGTTACCCGAGAAACTGGCGTCATCGACACGAGCTCGAGACCTCGAGACGTGGATGAAAAATTGTGGTCCCGAATCGTAGACGCCTTAGCGAGCATAGACATACGAACCGAGGAGCTTTGAGAAGTGTTGAAAAGTACTTGGTATATAAAGAACTAAATATAATCTACTGCTCCACTGCTTTCTTCATCTCTACATTGGCGATGCTTTCTTCGTTTTCCTCGTCGAACTTGAGAAAAGAGTTCGAATCGTGTTTATGTAAATCCTCGCTCGTCAATTGAACGGCACCGCCGCCATCGATATTACCCCACGGATTATTATTATTGGTATTATGACTCTTACTACCAACACTAGTATCACCACCACCACCACTTTCTACCTCCATAAATGCCACGAAGCACGCTTTACAAAAATCAAACTCCTCCTCGGTTTCCTCTAAACACTTCCCACACGACCATCGTTCGCCTAATATGTACAAACCGCAGCCATCGCACGTTCTCGGTAACTCCCACGCTTCTCTGTCTATATCGTCCGCGACTCCGGCTACGTCTTCTAAATGATTCAAAGAGAAGTTTACTGATTTCTTTATCTTCTTTGTCTTCTTCTCCTTCTTCTCCTCGTTCTCTGCATTCACCGACAACACACAGTTGTCATCATCAACATCATCATCATCATCATCATCATCATTCTCCTCCTCGCTCCTCCTCTCCAAAGACTCAACAGTACGATCGAGTTTAGGCTCCTCCTCATCCTCCTCGCTTCGTTTCCTCTTACTATTCTTCTTCATGGCTGATTTCGGCGGCTCTACTAACACTGCCCCAAGAGCATCATCATCAATCATATTGAGTATATATCTCTTTTAATTAGGTAAAAGCTCTGTGTAGTAAAATGGACTCAATTTTGCTTCAAAATGCTTTCAAGTAAAGAAATGCTTCGCGAAAGCGCTTCTGGCAATACTAATAACGGGGGCTTACCGCGCTCGCGAAGCGCGCATTTAAAAAGTTTACACCACGTGGAAACGCATCCTCTTGGAGGAGGAGGTGTTGGGAGTGGTTTACCGTTACACGCCACGTCCGGGGAGAAGTACCAGAAGGAATTGAAGAGAAAGAAATCGAAAGGGAAACATATAAATGGTGGATGGAAAGCGATGAGTGCCACTCTGTTTGTTTTCGTGCACGTGTGTTCGAGCGCGTATTATTACAACAAGATGAAAAGTGCAGGAAATGATGTCGATGCGTTGGATGGGAACGACGGGAAGAGCGAGACCAACCAACAAACGCCGTCGCGGTACGATTTACTTTTAGAGGAGGACGAGGACGAACAGGATAGGAGTTTATTGACGACGAAGTTGCGATTGGAGCTCGATGAAGCGAAAAGGCAGATGTTGACGATGAAAGAAGAGAGTCAAGTGATGCAAATGCAGCTGAGGGATTTTCAGGCGAAATGTATGAGTGGTGGTAGTAGTAGTAGTAGTAACAAAAAGAATAACTTGCAACAATCCGGAAACGTCGAAACGCATTACGGTCGTAGTAGTAGTAAGAATAATGGAGGAATAGGAGGCGGGTTGTTGGTGTGGAATTACGAGACGACTGGGCAACCGATTGAGATTAAATCAACGCCGTCGGCGAACAGAGACGTCGCTTTAGATTCGAGACCGTTCTTTTCCATTGTCATGGCGGCGTATAATCAAGGTGCGTACATCGACGAGACGGTGAAATCAGTCGCGGCGCAATCGTACGAGCGGTGGGAATTGATTATTGTTAACGACGGTAGCTCAGATGATTCGTGGGCAAAAGCCTCAAATTTGATGGATAAGTACGGGAAGAGAAGAATCCGATTGATTAACAAACGAAACGGGGGGTTGGCGGATGCTAGAAACGTCGGGATGCGATACGCAAGAGGCGATTGGTTGTGCATGTTGGATTCGGACGATTTGTTAGCGAGAGATTATTTGAGTCGAGCGGCAGAGCTGGTGGAGGAAGAGCACGGAAACGGAGGTGATATTGCAACGACTATTTCGGGAGGACACACTGGAACTGGAGGCGTGGACATTATCCCCGGGTGTATGCGCAACTTTGACGCGGTCTCGTCTGATTGGTGTTTTCCTGAAGGCTTCTCCATCGTCGGCGTTTCGCACTGGAACAAATTTCACGCCTCGGTTTTAATGAAAGCTGATTTGATGAGAAAAGTTGGCGGGTACGATCCAGGTATCCCGTGGGGTTTAGAAGATTGGAACTTTTGGTTGAACGCGGCGAAATTTAACCCAATTGTCCGGTTTGTACCGGAAATTACGTTTTACTATCGCCATCATAAAGGCACGTCCATGCGCAAAAAGATGTTTGCGGCGTATTTAGAGCAAACGAAAGCGATGGTTCGAACGAACCACGTTGAATTATACGAACCGGTGCAACTACTTCACGACCACGAAACGATTGAAAACATGCACGAAGACACGTTAAAAGCGTTGGAGAAGAAAATGCAACAGTTTCCATTACAGCCAATGCCGTACTTTTGGAGAGCGTTGCGAAGGACGAAGAAAATGGAATACGAAGAAGCCATCGATGATTTGAAAATCGCGTTGAATTTAACAACCTCGGAAAAACGATACAAATGGCAAATGTATTATCGATTGGCACTTTTACACGAAGCGTTGGAGGAGTATCCAGAGGCGGTGAAAGCCATCAACGGCGCCTTTCGGGACGCGTATTTCAACGAGATTTTATTGGTAAAGCACAGATTGGAGCAAAAAGTCTTGGGCGATCCAAAAGTTGTGTCCGCGCATTTAGTCGAAGCGACACCCACGTATTGGAAATCTGAAAAAGAAATGCACGATATCAACGAAGGAACGTTGGCTGGGAAACTTTTAAAATCCGAGCAATCTCACGAACTCTCTTCGTTAGTCGCCGAGCAAATGCAACGCATGAACGCGCTGTTGCAAATAGCCACTACCAACCCGTGCGGCGATCCGTCCGAGCCGTTACCGAATAAAGGTGAATTCAATTTAGCTAAAAATGGCAACTTTAACGCTCAAAAAGATTATTGGAACCCGTTTGGATCTGGGTATAACTTAGCACAGTCGTTATCCCGCTCCGGTTCTGGACCGCAACCGTGCGCGCACGTCGAAAACGACAACGACGACGCCTCCTCGGGCTTCACGCAACTCATCGAAATCAACCAAATTAAATCAGAACCGCTGTTGGTAAAAATGTGGTCAAAGTCCAAAGACGTTTCCGGTACTACTAAAGATGCCGGGTATTCCTTATATGTCGACATCTGGTACTCTGACGGTTCCAACGATTGGGGGTTCAACGTTCCTTTCAACCCTGGAACTCACGGTTGGGAACGCGCCGCCGCATTCATCGCCAAAGACAAGCCCATCAAATCTATCCAAGTGTACGGCATGTTGAGAGGTAAAGAAGGCGAAGCGTGGTTTGACGATATCACCGTCTCGAGAGGGAAACACGCTGCGTGCGCTTGCGGCGAACGCCAAATGTTTGAACCTACAGAGAATGGGGATTGTGAACAGTGCTTGGCGGGGATGCGATGTTTCTTGGGAGACTTGTTCGATCCGTCCGTGCAATCGGTCGTTTTCTAAAGTTATATGTAAAAACAGCATCACATAGTCTTTCGTCACAAGTTAGCACACCCCTAATAAATTCGCTGGTGCGCTCTACATGTCCTCCACCCAAACACCGCCTCCTATTCAAAGCAAAAGCCATCCGTCCTTTTCGCAGCAAAGGAAAGAACTCCTCTTCATCGCCAGAAGAAACCGAGAGCTGGAAGCCGAAGCCGCATGCGCGCAAAAGCTCTCTTTGATTAAAGTTGAATCGAATTCGGTTTCGGAAATCCAACGCGTTTTAGAAGTCGAGAAGAAGGTTGCAACTCGTTTGTTAAAAGAGGCGAGCGGTTCAATCGAGACGTGCTTGAGGAATTTTCTGGAACAAGAGTGATACGAAGAGAATAGTGATGACTCGCTGTAGCGTTTTGTATTCTCGCTGCACGAAGTACAAACGTTTTCATCTTCTTTTCGCGTTCTCTCTTCTCGGAATGTTGTTGATGTTGTTAGGGGTGATGTGTGAAGACGAGAACGACGCGGCGACCAACGAGAACAACGAGAACATCAACAAGGACAACAGTATTCCGTCGCTTTCAACCGAAAGCAACAACATCGATAATGAAAACATTCCAGCAAGGAAAATTAAATTTGGAGAAACCGTTAAACTGGACGAGTTAGGACCGGTAATAGTGCAATCGGATTGCACGTTGAAACGCATTGAAAATTGGCATACGTTAACCGAAGGCGAGCGAGAGGCGACGATGAGAAGGATTGGAGGAAGGAACAGAGTGAGATTAGAACATTGCAAAGAACAGATACAGATATCAGATGCTGGCGAACTTTAGTAATTTTAGCATGTAACAGTAGTATTTTAGAAACCGAGAATGCCGCGCTCAATATTGCATTCACACCCGCGATAAAATAATCACCGTCTGTTTTTGTTCTGGGCTACCATCGGTCGATTCGAGGAGTGTCTCGCTTTGTTCCCGACGCGAACGCCGTAGTTCTCGTCAAATTCGGTTTCGTAGTATCGTTCTGGTATCGATTTCTTCACGTCGTCTTCGGTTAGGGACGACGTTGAATCCAAATGGACTTTAGAATCTTCCACTCGCAAAGCGTTCAAATACTCGTCCGAAAAGAGCGAGCGCCAAAAGGTATCCGCGTTGGATTTCCCTCCCGCGTATCCCGCACCTCGTCTGCAGAATTTCAACAGACAAATTTCCAAAACGTTGTCGACAATCACCCAGGTGGACAATTCAACTTTAATGTCCTTGTACAACTTCTTATCGTCGATGATAACGTCGTCTTTATAGCGAACGCTCAATCTCGATCGAGACATGTCCACTTGAACGTCCTCACTTTTCGCGGATTCGTGCGCGCTCATTCCACCCGCATAACCGTCCAACCGTACGAAGATTTCCACGTACGTTTGATTTTGTTTCCATTTAATCGTTTCCGTCTCCAAACCTAAACACTTCTCAACTTCAATCTCTTGCCAATACAACTCGTTCTTGCTCGTTTCCCTCGCCTTTAATAATCTCGTTTCCTCCGCCTCTCGCATGTTCTTCATGTCTTCCGCATCGAATTTCGGCGGTTCTGGTTTCGGGTTCGCGCGACCATACATGTCTTCCATGTTGACGACCTTACGCTCTAAACGGTCCACCTCGTCTGTTTCATGCGTGTTGTTGGGAAGGAGAGAAGAAAAATGTTTAGTATTATTATTATTGCGAAAGAGCTGCTCCTGCGGTAAATTTCTAAAACGAAAAGTTCAAAATGCTTACTCACCATCTTTCAAAACCGCTTGCTTCCCGTGACTTCGCATCCACCTCGCGAACTTCGGTTCCGTCCCTTCCGTCGCATCCGCGAAGTCGTTCTTCCGACAAAACGCCTTGTGAAACGGCCAGTACGTCTTTTGACACTTCACCGAACAGAAAAACGCCGTGTGACACCGGCTGCATTTCATCAGATGATCTCGTCCGCCACAATTGTCGCACGTGTGTTGCAAAGACGCCAAAAGTTGATCTTGCTCTTGAAAGTGACACGGCGCCGTGATGTTTCCGCCCGTTGCTGTCATAATAGTTCTTTTATCTAGCGATGATGATAACCTCGTATTATTATTGGTGTCTTCTCATGCGACGCAAAACTATTTTTGACGACATGTGCATGCCAAAAATAAGCGTTTAAAGCGTTTCTCTGAAAACCAAACGGTCCCCCATCAAGCAGAGAAAAAGTTCTCCTCTTTTTTCCCCTTCTCTTCACTCCATTCGTCCTCAAACACTCCCGCTTTGTAGTACGCGCACAGAAGAAAAAAGCCATCAATATCATGCCTTCGTCGTCGTTAGTATTAGTATTATCATCGTCCTCATTCGCGGGATGTACTACCTTCTCAAAATCCTCCTCCTCCAAGCGGGGAACGAGACGAACAGAATTCAGTTGTCGCGCCGTCAGAAGTTTTCAACATCATCATCGCGCTGATAATAATAAGAAAAGAGGAAAAGAGACACTCAAAATGCGCGCTCGAGTGGTGGATTCTGAGAACGCGTACGGCGACGAGCGATTGAAAACGCCCGCGATGCCTTTAATCGACGTCGTTGAAGAGTCCAACAGCGGCACGCGAATTTTGCAATGCATGTTGAGAGCTCGGGTGACGGATAAAAGTGGGAATATTCGTTGCGTGGTGTTACCGTTGGACGCTCCGATCGATGTCTTGCGCGGCGAAGCGAACAGCGAAGACGAAGACTTATCAGACATCGGCGATAAGGAGTTGAACGAGATTTTACCGGATATGCAATTAGCGTTGGCGAAGAAAGGGTTGTTGTTGCAGCGGTCGGCGTTGTGCTTTACGGTGAGAGGACCGATTCGCGCGGATTACGACGATTGTTTAGAGTTGGATCAAGGGCGAGACGAGGCGCCACAAGAAGCGACGGAGTTGGTGACTTTCGACAGCGACGCGACTGGGTGTCGGTATTTAGTCTATGCGCCGTTAAATCCCGTGTTGATTGTAACAAAAGAAATTGAAAGTAACGGTTTGAGACAGGAGGCTGTGATGGAAGAGCCGGACGAAATCGTCGAGGCGGCGATTGAGAGAGTGTACGAAGAGTTGGCATCGGGTCCAGACGACGAATTATTCTTACAGATGGAGAAAGCGGAGAGGGATATGAACGATAGTAATAAGAAGGGTAATAGTGGTGGTGGTAAAAGAAATAAGAAGTGATTTTTATGACGAATGTGCGATGTATATGTATTTATATTTGTGAGATACTGATATGGCTTGTTTTTGTTTTCTCTCTCTTTCTCTCTCTCTTTCTTTCTTTCTTTCAAAGGATAGGATCATCGACATCTTCTTCGTCGTCCTCTTCGTCCATTAAGCCTTCCTCCTCTTCGTTGTCGATATCGTTGATGCCGTCATCCATGAGCGGCATCATTGGAAAGATACTGAGAATAAATTCTCGACATCCCGCGTGTCGTTCTTTAATCTCCTCGATTTGGTTGTAATACTCGTCTCGTACGTATTCGGACGGTCGTGAGCACGCTTGCATGCAGGTAACCGGGTGCCAAGGCAAATCCTTTTCGACGACGAATCGCAAAATATCGAGGTACCCCATCTCCGAAGCTTGTTCCGCGACGCGCTCGTCAAAAACGACGCCGCGGTCGAAGAAAATCTGAATGAGGTCCAAGTGACCCCCTTCAGCGGCAAAAATAGCAGGATTTGCGGATTGAATTAACCTTCGATCGATGTCATGTTTCAAAAGGAACATGACTATATCTTTGTGCCCACCTAAAGCGGCGCGTTCCAAACACCTGTGATTCCACGGCGCGAAATGGTTTCGACAGTACCTCAACATCGTCAACGAACCAATCCCGCACGCCTCCGAACACACTCTCTCGTTCAAGTAACACCCGCCTTCTTCCACTAAATATCTCAAACACTTAAAGTGCCCGTTCTGCACCGCCGCGATTGTCCCGTACGCGTTTCTTCGATCCACAGGCCTCCACGTATCTCGAAAAACCTTCTCCAAGAGATATTTCACGCACTCCAACTGCCCACGGCCACTGAAAAAGCCAACAAGCCGATGGCATGGTTGTAACTCGTTCCTCTCGCACGCGTATTTCAACATCTCTCTCGTCTGTATCTCTCTCGCTCTCAACTGCGTGCTAAACTTGCGATCCGACAACCGGTTCTTCGACGTCCAAACTCGCCCATTTTTCACGACACTTTCCATCTCTTTATTCACTCGAGAGAGTAACCGTAACTCCGTGCTCGTCAAAAGAGGAAACACAAACCTCTCCACGATATCTGTGTACCGTTTCATAAAAACAAATAACGGACTGTTCGTGAGTTCTTCCTTTTCCTCCTCTTCTTCCTCTCGTTTCCGTTTCGTCATCTTATTCGAATCCATCGAGATGAAATGCTGCTCGAGAAAAAAGCGAGGGTATCCGTGCGTGGACATTCTCTTTTGCGCGTATTTTTGATGAAAATTTTCTCTCTTTTTTTTTTTTTTTTTTGCTTCTCACAAAATTTTGATACAGAAGACACAAAAACAAGAAAGGAGGAGGAGGATTTTTGTTTGACGGATGATGATGATGATTGATGATGATGACGATGACGATGATTCGTTGTCCTCCGATTTAGAGGAGGACGAAAACTCCTCCTCAGTCTTCTCTTTAGAAAACCCGGAAACGGAGAGAGAATTCTTCGCGGCGATACGGAAATACGGAGTAGGGAAGTGGAAGAAAATGAGCAACGATTCGCGATATTCCTGGCATCGACTTTCGCGAGACGTTCAAGAGCAGGAGAAAGAGCAACAGCAACGGAAGGGGGGATGGGAAAAACTTCCTTCGTTATTATCGTCGAGGAAGAGCGGTGGTGGTGGTAATAATTTTGGTGGTAAAAAGATGACAACGAGTGAAAAGATGAAAACGGTCAAAGCGAAGTTGAAGAACCACTGGGAGAAGTTATCTCGCGAGAAGGATTCGAAGAAGATCAAAAATGAAATCGTGAAGAAGAACGAACAGTTTCGCGCGCCTCGGTTTCGACACTCGTACGATTCGAACAAGAAAGAAAACGAGATGCGAGAAAAAGAGTACCAGTTGAAACCGTTTACGAACGCGTTGTCGCAAGCGCTGGACCGGTATATATTGGAGTGTTTGAATTTAGAGTACGACGCGCACGAAGACGCGTTGGAAGAGAGGGACGGAAAGACCATCGATCAAGTGGCCAATTATTGCATCGAGAAGTTTCGAGAGGAGGAGGAGGACGGGTTGATTGGAAAGTATCGGTTCGGCGGTTTGTTCGAGGTGTGTAAAGGCGCGAGGGAGCAAAGAGTGCCGCAAAGGTTGACGGAACTCGGGAAGGAAGGTGAGGTGAGGAGAGATCGAGTGACTGTTCCCGGAGATACGAGTGGAAGGTTACACATGAAGTACGTGGCTTTGGTGGATGTCAACGGGAAAGCGATTAAAAATATCACGAATAGGAACAGGGAAGATACCGAGGAAGATGAGTGCGTGGAAGAGGACGAGAGCGAATCGGAAGAAGAGTCCTCGGAAGAAGAAGAAGAAGAAGAAGAGGAAGAAGAAGAAGAGGAGGAAGACGTGGTCTCGCAAGAAGATGGAGAGAATACAAAACAAGAAGGAGGTACGAATAGCAACGAGAACTGGATAGATAGCGGATCCACGAAGAAACGACGGCGAAAACGGCGCGCTAAGAACGGTCAGTCAAAGCAAATGTCCAAAGCTACGCAACGCAAGAAAATCGAAGAAGAGTTGGAAAAGTTGCCGCCGGTATTTTATTACGACGGACGGTACTTAACCGCGGAGCAAGCCGCGAGCGAAGCTCGAGAGGCGTTCGAACAAGCCGAGTTAGCTGCAAATGAAGCGGAACTGGCGGAAAGAGAAGCCGCAGACGCCGAAGCGGAGGCGAGACAGGCGGCGGCGTTGGTCGAGAGCTTATGCGCCGAAGCGGAGACGTTGAAAAACTATACCAACGACGAGAAAGATGCTAACACTCTTCCGAACCCGGTCGCGAATGAAAAGGAGCCAGAGCGGTTTGTCCAAGCGTAGAAAGTAGCGTGTACACTTAAAAATTAATAAAACTCTCTTTGACTTTGTACTACTTTAAAACTACTCGCTGTTATTATTATTCCCCTCTTCTTCCGCTCGCGCCTCAATCAATCCCAACTTTTCTAAGTGCTTCCTCCCTCTCTCTTCTACGCTAAACGTGTACGTCACTTTCGTCGTTTTCCCGGACGCGTCGAACGGTCTCGCCGCTTTTATAAAACCATCGAATCGTTTCTTCTTCTTTTTATTTTTGTTGGTGTTGTTGTTGTTTTCACTCGTAGTGAACTGTTTTCGACTTTTTATCGATTGGAGCAAAATTTTCATGTGTCTGCGACTGTGGATTTCCACCGCGTTTTCCACGGCGAGCTGATACAGTTTCTGAGAATCGATCGGTTGGTTCTTGAAAACCAAGTGGAGCAGTTTCGCGACTGGGCCAGATGATTTGTTGTATCGCGTTTTGTCTTCTCCCATTTTATCGTCTTCTTGTTCTTGTTGTTGTTCTTCCGCGAACAAGTTCGACGACGAGGTTGAAATCTGTTTGTTAATGTTCTTAGTATTCATGAACGAGGAGGACGATCGAAACGACTGAAAAGAAGAAGAAGAAGAGGTGGACGCGATTGCGTTCGTGCGCGTGCGGTGCAGCAAAGCTTTACGCGCGAGGTTTGACGCGACTGTACGCAACATTTGTTGTATTTGTATTCGCGTCTCGAGAATGAAGAAAAGTGACTCAAAATGTGAAACCCTTCTCTCTCTCTCGCCTTCGGAAAGAGATGATACGGCGTTTTGTATCATCGCGAAGAAGCACATTTTTTCATCGGCTGATGTCTTACTAACACACGACTACGGATTATATTTACATTCTATTCTAAATTCTATTGCACACATCATCGGGCAATGTTTGACGGGCCGTTCTCTTTCTTCGCCTTTACGGTATCGTTATCGTTACTCGCTTGCGCGGTTCGAGTAACGTTCGCGTTAGTATTCCGGACAACTTTCGCCGCGTTCCTGGATTTGCTCGTCTTTGATTTCATCTCCCTCTCGACGTAATCGCTCGCGAATAAGAACATTTCTTTCTCCAACTGCTTAAAACCGCCCTCTAACGCTTCTTGTTTCACAAAAACGACGAAATCTAAATGTGAACCGCTCTCGGTTTTCGGCCATTTGTCTTTGTTCGTTCGAAAGATGGCTCGAACGCGTCGTTTGCACAGATTCCTATCAACGGCGCGTTTCAACTGTTTCTTCGGGACGACGATGCCAATTCGGTGACATCCAGTTGCGCCGGGTACGCCATCGTTCGGTGCCGCTTTTATTCGTATGCAAGAATAATTCAACGTTCTTCCTGTTTTCTTCACGCGGTCGAAATCTTTGTCCGATTTTAAACGCTCGCGGTCGCGAAAGACGTTCCCTTCAATCGATTCTAACGCTCCCGGTGTTCGTCGCTGCGCGAAGCCACCCTCGTTTTCCATCTTAAGCTCTGCGTGTTCACTATCATCACTGCTACTACTATCATCGTTGCTCAAACCATTGCTCGTGTGCTTCGTAGGATTCCAATGTTTCGTTTTGTTATACCCGCCCTTTTCGTCGTCGTCTGAATCGTCTTCTTCTTCACCTTCTTTTCCTGAGGGCGACGACGACGTGCCGTCGTCGTTTGACAAAGCGTGCACCGCGAACGGTGAAGAACTCGCGTCGTGGCTCGTTCGTCTCGTTTGGTGGTACCCCGAAGAGTACTGATTCCTCTGTTGTTGTTCGTTTTTATTACTTTTGCTCTTCCAATGCGAACAATAATTATTATTAGTATTCAACGCGCTCCTCCTTTCTCGATAATGATGATGCAATCCGCCACTTCCTCCGCCGCTTAATAAAGAACAACAACACTGACGACACCACGCATCGTTACCGTTCGCACGACCATAACTACTGCAACAAAAACTCCTCATCATTCTTCTCGTAAAATTCATCCTTACTAAAGAAGAAGAAGAAGAAGACAAATGCGAAAAGGAAGAACGTTGTTGTTGTTGTTGTTGTTGTTGAGAATTTGATGCCGAAGCCGCCGGCGAATTTAAAGTCGAGAACACGGTGGTGATCATATATTTGTGAAGCGTGTGTAGCGCGTCGCGTGTAATAAAAGAAACAACTTGCACTCAATACTATATACAAAGCAGCGCGGGTAGGGGTCTCAGTGTGTGCTCTCGATAATTTTCTTTATTCTGAAGAGCAGCCCGAACAAAAAATTCCCACGCATGCATCGTCACACAAAATACCACCACACAGGGGCTCCTGTTTTTTGCTTTTCAGAAACAAAAATCTTATTAAAAAAGGACTCCTCGCGAAACTGCTTTTCACAAACTACTGACTTACTCTCACGACATTGTTTGCGCACCTCATTTGATACACTTTGCAGAAGAGTAAACACTCTAAAACTCTCAATAATAGTAATAAAAACAACATTATCAGCGTGAGAGAGATGAAGAGAGATGTTCGTAAACGCTCTCGATGATATCATCGCAAGAATAACGAGCAAAAATGAAAAGAGAGATTTGAAATTCGAAAGACATGGCTTCGTCTGATTCTAATTCTAATTCTAATTCTTCTTCTTCTTCGCGAAGAAGGCTGCCACCTCCGTCGCCGCCGGTGATGGAACCCAACGATGATGATGATAATCATTCATCCAAGACCTCTCCAGTGGTAAACCTTTCCGTGAAGGAACGAATTCAAATGATGCAACGAATGACCGATGCGAAGAAACCGTCGCCACCGTTGTTGACGAGCGGAATGGTGCAACAACAACAACAACAACAACAGACGTCGCTGACGTCGAAAGTGGGCGCGATGGAAACGACGCCGAGACAATTAACGCTGAGCTTTGAATCTGCGGAGGATGATGATGCGAAGAGGAAGAAGACAAAGGTGAAGAAGGTGGTCGCGACGCCGTTGCCAAAGTACACGCCGTATCGCAAAGAACGAGAAGAAGAAGAGAAGAAGGAAGAGTTTCAAACGGCATCGGCGTTGATTCGACAACGGTCTGCACCGCAATCGGTGACGACGATGCCCGCGTTTTTGTCCAATATTCCTCGGTCGCCGCAAAGGTCGCCTCGATCGCCCACGTTCAGAGATCGAACGCAAATGTTTGAACAACAACCGGTAGTGTCGGTTTCGCAACGACAGGCGCAGATGTTAAAAAACTTACGATTGAAAATACAAGCGAACATCGACAAATCTGAAGAGATTGCGCTTCGAAAGAAGAAAATGAACGACGCGATCGTGAATTTGCGGAAAGTAAAGTCCAAGTTGGAACAGAAATACGCGTACGGTGGCGGCGACGGTGTTGGTAATAAAACGACGACGACGACGCAGTTTCGAAAGAAGATCATCTCAAAACTCGTCGAGACGGAATTTGAAGTCGAAACGAAAGCGATCATGTTCAACGCGTGGAAAATACGGACAGAGAAAGAAAAGGAAAAGAGGGAAGTAGTGACGACAAAACTCGACGCGATACGCGCCGTCGCTTTGCGGCGAAGTTTTGATCACTGGCGCGATGTTTCCGCGTCTTTACAACCGAGAAGAGTAGCTTTGGAAGCTTTGGAATTGAACGCGAAGCTACGACACGTGCGCGATATTTTCAATCGTTGGCGTAAATTCGCTAAACTTTCGAACCGAGCGATGCACGTGGCGACGATGAAAACGATAGATGCGGATAAGAAAACGCTATCAATCGCGTTCGCGCGTTGGGAGTTGGCGCTGGCGAAAAGCGCAAAGAGTAAAGCGGAGAAGAAACTCGTTCGGGCGTTTGTTTTGAAAAAGGCATTCGTCGCGTGGCGAATGGCGAGAGATGAGTCCGCGTTCAAAGTCGAAGTTGCGAGACGGAAGTTGCGTGGCGATGACGAAAGTGAACTCGTCGCTTTCGTGGACGCTCGAAAAAGTAAAGCTGAAAGTGAACGAATGTCTCTGTATTTTCGCAGCGAAGGATCCGCGGCGAGGAAAAAGTTGGAGCGATGGAAAGGTCAATACTACGCAGCGACGAATTACGTAACAACTTTATTACCGTTGGCTACGTTACACTCGCCCTGGGATACGTTTGCAGCATCGCCGACCAATACCGACGAGGCCGCCGCCGCCGCCGACGACGAAAGGACGATATCAAAGAACGTAAAAAAAGTCGTCGAAGAGTCCAAGGTTGAGGCGTTACTTCGAGAAGCGAAAGAATCGATTCAAAGAGCCAACGAACTGAGAGAAGAGTGCGAGTTTGCCCGAAATGTCGCCGAAGACGCGGAAAACGCGTCTGATTTTCTTCTCGTAATGTTTCAACAAGGTAAAAATGTCAGTCAGACTCACTTATCGAACGCTTTGATACACGCGGAGAAGATGTACGGAAAATTTACGCTCTTATCGGTCGAGTGCGAGAAGGCTTCGGCAGAAGCGGTGAGAAAAGTGAGAAAAGCTAAAGAGGCGGAAAAAATGGCGGAGAAGTACGAGCGCGTTCGTTTGATACGTAGCACCGATGGTTATATCCCGCCGACCGATGGTGGTGAGCTAGAAAAAAACCAGCCTCGAACGAAGACGACTTCGCGGGAAATCGCGGTGGTTTTCGCCAACAGGAACGTCGCCAAACGCTTTTTAGAGAAATGGCAAAGCGCGATTGAGATTCTCCAGCGCGATAGACTCGAGTTATTCTTCACCTCGTGGCGAGAGCAAACTCGAAAAGGGTTGATAACACGCGCCGATCGCGAGATTCAAATCGAAAATTTCATTGAAAAGAGAACGGTAACGATGAAAGCGAAAGTCTTCTCGGCTTTGTATTGGCACAGGAAGTGGAGACAAGATCGAAAGAAAGTTCTCGAAATCTCCGTGAAACCCATCGCGAAAGACTCTTTGTACTTTGCAATGAAACGGTGGAAAATCAAAGTATACAACAAAAAGCTATTATTCCGCGTGTTCACCAACTGCGAGCGCGCCTGGGACGAGAAACGAAACGAACCGTACGACACTGAAAACATCCAAACGAAACGAGACGTTTTACGCGTTTGGCTAAAAAACGCCAAAGAGGCAAAAAAAATGCGCTACGAGTACGTCCAAGCCACGCAGTTCCGCGACGTGTCTCTCAAACTCAACGCATTCCTCGCCTGGAAATTGAAAACCTCTTCATCCAAGCGAGACGAGCGTGAATACGCTCGCGAACGTGAAATCAACGAGCAAATAGCCGATACTTTTCGCCGAGTCTCTCTCTCGCAAAAAGTCCTCTCGGCGTGGCGCGTTCGAGTGTTCAACTCGTGGAGAGAGCGGTTAGCCACCGAAATGGGCTACCGCACGATAGCGAGGAGAGTTTTAAGAGGGTGGCATCAACAAGTCCTAGTCGCGTGTTAGATAATAGTCATCAGTGCGTTGATTCAGAGAGTAGTAGTAGTAGTAGCGGTAGTAATAATAGCAGTAGGACAGACCCAAAACGTTCCTCTTCTCGTCTTTCAATTTTTGTTTCAAATTCTTCATAACTGCTGCGTGTTTTATTCAATACAATCATCCCACATAGTAATCATCCGTCATGGGCGTGCAAGTGCCGGAATTGAAACAGTGCGTGCAGTCGTTTCATTTCATCGTTCTCTCTTCTTCTTTGTCTTCTTTACTAGTCCTGCTTTTATTTAGGGAAATTCTTCTTTTCGTTGTCTTCGGCGCCGTCGAAGATGCGATTCGGCTTCGCGATGACGATCTCTCTCTCTCGTTTCTCTCTACTTTTCCTCGCTCCCAACAAAACACCATCTGACGAAGAAACGCTATTCTCATCATCATCATCATCATCATCATCATCTAATAATAATAATAATAATAATAATAATAACAGATACATGGACAAAAAACTGAAACTGAAACTCAACGGGAACCGAGGCGTGATTGGTATTTTACGCGGGTTCGATCAGTTTTTAAATTTAGTCTTGGACGAGTGCGTGAACGACTCGACGGCGGAGAAAACGCCGCTCGGGATGGTAGTCGTGAGAGGCGCGAGCGTGCTATCGATGGAAGCGTTGGAGCACATCGCGCCCGTGCAAAGGAAGTCTGTAATGTAATCATTGTGTAATACTAACTATTTTCTATTCATTTCTACAACGTTTTCTATCTCTATGGTTTCTATTATTATTTGTTGCGAGGCTTCGCGCGAGCAGTCGGTTCAGCCTCCAAAGGGTTCTCCGGCCAATAGTGTCGAGGGTAACGGCCTTTCAACTCTTTTCTTACGTTTTCGTATTCACCTTCCCAGAAGGACTTCAAATCAGTGGTCACTTGTACGGGTCGACTCGCCGGCGAGAGTAAGTGCAACTCGGCTTTTTTACCGGCTATGGTAGGCGTGTCGGGTAAACCGAACAGCTCTTGCAATCGACACTCGATGACTGGGGCGTTGTTGTCGCTTACGTTTTCGTAATTAATTTTCTTTTGGGTGCCTGAAGGTAAACGAATTGATTCGGGAACACTTTTGTCCAGTACTTGTTTGTCCTCGTGCGAGAGCATGGTAGTTTCCAGAATCTGTCTCAAGTTTGTTTTTTTCAAGATGTCTTGTTTCGAGGCGCATCCGACGACCCATTGCGGAAGCCACTCGGCGACAGTTTTAGTTATCGACTTATCGCGAAAGTCCGGGAACGATTCAGGATTGCAACTGTGCGCGAACACGCATCGCTTTATCCACGCGTTGAGATTTTTATCCCCGCTCACGTTGAAGAATGTAAACACGCCAACCTTTTTCGCTCTTTCGACGATAGCATCCGCCATTTCGCTTTCTGTCGCTTCGATTACTTTTTCGTCCAAAACAACGTCACCAATCCTCGTAACTTCTCTCGAGACAACTTTGTTCGAGCTTTCCGCCCACGTAATTTCGCGCTTTGTGGATACGTTCAAACAAAATTTCAGGTTTTCATCCGTCGCCGCGGCAGTCGCGAGAATACCTTTCGTTAAAGGCGACGCGAGTTTGATGATGTCGTTCTTACCGCCGTTCCCGTCGTTTCCTCCAAACATTTCACAAATAACTAACGCTTCGGCTTTTGCAATCGGGTCGTCCCTGTTGTCGGCGGAAATAGAAGCTGCGCCTCCGCCGCTCAGTTTGAACGTGTTCGAACCTTTACCACTGGATTTCATAGCGATTCGATCTGGGAAAGCAGCCGCGAGCAAAACGGACGCTTCGAACTGCTTCGCGCCGCAAAAGATTTCTTCGTATACTGGTTCATTCGCGTTTAATCCATCCGAATCGATATCCGTTGAAACCGACTTTACAATTCTAAGAATATCCGCCGCTGGCGCGTCGTTGGCGAGACTCCGAATGTTCCTCGCCAACTGTTGCGACGATTTTCGCGCCTCGGAAACCGCAAACGGATCGACATCAAAGTCCAAATACGAAGAATTGCTACCGGTACCTGAACCACCACTGCTCTCACTATTGTACGATTTCGAAAGCGCGTCGATGATTGCAGATTTTGCGCTCGTTTTTTTGCCTTTTGGTGCCTTTTTCATATTCTTCGAGCGTTTGCTCGAGCTCGGCAGTTTCGCGTCTACCGGAACGCGTATAACATCAATCCCACGTTCGCCGACTTTCCTGCCGAGCTTTTTACGGTACTCATCATCGCTGTTGTCATCGTCAATGCTGGCATTGCTGTTACTATTCATCGAGCTACTACTACCAATATCAGCTACGATGACATCTCGTCCTTGAATCGCTCTGGCGTAACTTCTCGCGTCCAGCGGCGCGTCTCTACCTCGCAAAAGACTCTTATCGCTATCGACGCCCGACGCGAGCTGACACGCTAAACGCGTACTCGCCGCACCTCTTTGACTCGCGAATAATAACATCGCACCTATGCGAGGATGACACGGTAAACCGTTCATCGCTTTACCTTTCTCGGAAACAAAGTACGTGACGTTCGAGGACTCCCGGTCTTCTTCGACGACTTCAATCGCGCGGAGTTTTTCGAGAAGTTTGAGCGCGTTTTTGCCCGGTCCAGCCGGCGGTGGATCTAAAAAAGCCAACACTGGTGACGAAGACGATAAAAAGGAACCCTCTCTTACTTCATTCTCGGAAGAAGAAGATGAAGATGGCGATGAAAAAATATCCTTGGTTGACAATTCTCCTCCGAGCGCGTTGGCGATGGTCAACATGCAACTCGTCAAATCGGCGGTCAAAATCTCCGGCGTCGTTTCTTTCTGGAAAGATGACGCCATACTGTTTTCGCTCCACATTCGGTAACACATTCCTTCCGCTATGCGACCGGCTCGACCTCGTCTCTGGTCCGCGCTCGAAATCGAAACTCGTTCAGTCGTTAATCGAGTCATGCCTTTACTGTGGTCGTACTTTGGCGCTCTTCTTAATCCCGAGTCGACGACGATGGTCACCCCGGGAACCGTCAGAGAAGACTCTGCTATCGGCGTCGATACGACGACTCTTCGTTTCGCGGGCGTGTTTGAAGGCGTTAACGCGTAATTCTGCTCGTTCGTCGGCAACGCTCCGTACAAAGGCAAAATCTCAAAATGTGAATCCCCTAATCGATCTTTCAACGACTTCACGACCCTTCGAATCTCAGCCGCGCCGGGGAGGAAGACTAAAATATTCCCACCGTTCGGCGTATCGCTGAGAGCTTTTTGAACGGTTTTTACGGCGACTTCTGCTGTGCCGTTACTGTCGTTATACGCACCATTTATTCCTCCGCCTCCCACGTATATCGTTTCCACCGAGAACGATTCGCCTTCCGATTGAACGATTGGCGCGTCGTAATAAAAATACTCTTCTTCGTCTTCTTTTCTTCGTAACGTCTTCCTCATCAACTCTTGGCACCTGACCGCCACGTCCCCTAACGTCGCCGACATCACGCACACCTTCAAGTCCTTTCCTCTCCCAAACTTACTCTTCGCTCTCAAAACTAACGCTAAACTCAAATCCGCATCTAAATTCCTCTCGTGAAACTCGTCGAACACGACGCACGAAACGCCCTTCAGACTCGGATCTTTCGCCAATCTATTCTTCAACACGCCTTCCGTAACCACCTCAATTTGTGTCTTTGACGATACTAGTCTTTCAAATCGTACCTGATACCCAACCGTCTCCCCAACTTTTTCGTTTAAAATCGACGCCATGCGTGTGGCAGCCGCGCGCGCCGCAACCCGTCTCGGTTCTAAAACTAAAATTTCCCCTCCTTCTGAAGCAGACGAAAACCAACTTTTCCCGAGTCGAGAACACATCATCGCTAAAGGGAGTGCAGTCGTCTTCCCAGCACCCGGTGGGGCTTGTAAAATCAAATCATTGTCGTTTTCAAAAAGAACTCGCAAGCAGTCTTCGATGACGTCTTTAATCGGTAGCTGTGCTATTTGTTCTCGCACTCGTTCGTTCTCCAAGTCGTTTACTTCGTTCTCGCATTTTCCAATTGGGGGTTCTGGTGTGGTAAAACTACTATTACTACTCCTCCTCGTCGAACTTGTTAAAAAGCTCCTTTTCCTCCTCCAACACGTATTTCTGCTCGCAGAAAAAGCCACGCTCTGTCTTCTGTCTTTTCTGATGCTGCTGGTAAAAAGGCTTTCGGAAACGTGATATTGAGAAGTCATCTTTTTCTGGGGAATTTGCTTCATAAAAATTGACTTTTACTACCTCTTAAAGAAAAAGCTTTGAACACACACAGAATTAATAAACAACAAAATGAAGCAAAAGATCGGCCAATATTCCGTCTCTCGCACGTTGGGTGAAGGCGCGTACGGGAAAGTGAAATTCGCAACCTTGAAACAAGCGAAAGACCCGTACGCGATTAAAATCTTAAACCGGCAGATGTTGCAAAGAGTGGACGAGAAAGAAATGCTCTTACAAGAAATAAAAACCATGGCGGAAGTTTTCCACCCGTATGTCGTGAACTTATTCGAAGTTTTATCGGGACAAGAGGAGGTGTATTTAGTTTTGGAGTTTTTAAGCGGCGGGGAGTTGTACGATTTGGTGAAGCAAAGAGGCAAGTTGGAGGAAGATTGCGCGCGAGTCTATTTTCAACAGATTTGTCAAGGAGTAAGGTTTTGCCACTCCAGAGGGGTGTTCCACAGAGACTTGAAACCGGAGAATATATTCTTAGATCACGAGAAGAAGACGTGTAAAGTCGGAGATTTCGGCTTAGCGGCGCAAAAAGTAAACACGGATGGGTCTTTACGAACTATTTGCGGGACGCCGAATTACGCGGCGCCGGAAGTCATGGCCGGGTCGAGACGGTTGAAAAAGGTGAAAGCGTTCGAGGAGGAATACACGAAAGCGAAAGCGGAAGGATACGATGGGAAAATCGCGGATATTTGGTCGTGCGGGTGTATTTTGTATTTCATGTTAACTGGAGATTGTCCGTTTTACGGCGCGAACTTTGTCGAGTTACAAACGCAAGTGCAAAAAGTTGAGCCGTATTATAACGCGGAAGTTATCGCGAGAAAAGCCATCAAGG
>Ga0257106_1000425_pt1 | contig 25151 bp, 16 predicted proteins | sample LP_taG_3_FD_190177 | JGI IMG/M metagenome (GOLD analysis project Ga0257106, IMG submission 190177) | Marine microbial communities from Northeast Subartic Pacific Ocean, Canada - LP_J_2011_P26_10m | ecosystem: Environmental > Aquatic > Marine > Oceanic | place: Canada: Northeast Subartic Pacific...
GACCACCGCGGTGCCGCACGCCGGGAGTAACTTTTCAAACTGCGGCGGCGCCGAGTTTTCAATCTCGGAGACGAGCGCGAACGCCGGGTCGCTCTTGTACAGCTTGAGGAACGATGATCCCGTGTCCAGCAGCAGCACGTCACCGGCCATGAGGACGATGTCGCCGATCTTGGCCTGGATGCGTCCGCCCGAGCGCTGCACCGCGATGATCACGGCGTCGAATTGAGTCCTGAACCTCGCGTCTCTCACGGTGTTGCCGATGAGCGGGGACTGGACCGCGACGACAGCCTGGATGAGCCGCCTGTCCGTCTTGTGGAGCTTGAGCTTGTCCACCTGCTTGTTCTCGGCGAGGATGCCGGGGATGCGACGCAAGGACTGGATCCCCGCGGCGTCCCCAGCGAACCATAGGATGTCGCCGCCGGACAGGACGTAATCCGGGCCGGGCGCCGTCATCGCCTCGCTCTCCGCGCCAGCCTGGTGAATAGCGGTGAGGAACAGCCCGGGTAGGCCCCTCAGACCGGCTAGCACGAGCGTCTTACCGTCCGCGGATCCGCCCGGGATGACCCTCATGGGGCACGTGAAATCGGTCATCGCCCGTATATCCTCGGATCCTTCCTTGGACAGGACCTCGAGGTCGGGGTCGGGCTGGCGCTCGGCGCCGGGGGTGATGGGCCTGAACCCCGGGGAGTTGGCGCGATCCTGCCCGTCGACGCTGGACGCGGAGTCGCGACGCTCATCGGGGTTGAACCTGCCGATGAGGTGCGCAGCCGCGGAGACTGATTGCCCGGGTTGATCCGAGTTCGGCCTCGAGGGGACCGGCGCGGCGAGCGGGGGCTTCGTCGAGTGGCCGTGGCCCGAGTTGCCCTTACCCGCGGAGTCATCGCTGCCGTTGCCGTTGCCGTTGTCGCCAGCCTTGTCATCGTCTCCCTCGGTGTCGTTCTCGAGGTCGATGACGACCTTCTCCTCGGAGGCGGCGTTCTGGTCCACGCTGCTCCTGCGGCTGTTCGGGTCGGATCCGCCCGACGGGGCGAGTGACGCTGTGGACCCGCCGGGCCTGGCGCCGAGGCTCGCCTGGCTCGCGCTCTTCGCGGGGGTCCCCGCAGCGCCGCCACCGGCCGCGGGCTCGCGGAACTGCAGGAGCGGGCACTTGTCCAGGCAGTGCAGCATCAGAATATCGCCGGCTTCAAACTTGACGTCGGCGAGCTTGGACGACGGCTGCTTCTCCCGAAGGTCCTCCCCCCCGCGCTTGACCGCGATGAGCGCAGCCTTGTACCGGTCCCTGAACCCCACGTCCACCGGCGTTCGACCGATGAGGGACGAGTTGTTGCGAACCCGGCAACGGAGGATCTGGTGGCGGTCCAGCAACGCCTTGCGAACGGCGACGGGGGTGTCCTTCGAGGCTAAAACCTCGTGGATGGGCATCGGCGAATTCGACGCCCGCTGCACGTCACCCGTCGCCGTCACCTGAAAGTCCTCATCGCCGGATTCCTTCTTCTTGCCCCGTTTCCTCATCCCGCCGTCCATCGAGATCCGCCGGCGCGCGGACGCCAGCATGTTGCTCGCGTTGAAGGACTTGCGCCGGCGCCGGGGCGCGGCCCGGTTGAAGGCGTCCTCGCTCTTAGCGCCGCTCTCGTTCCCCCCCGAGGAATACCCCCCGGAGGTGTACCCGCCGCGCTCGGCGGACGTGTACCCGCCCTCGTTATCCGATGCGTTGGAGTGGTACGCGCTGCCGCCCCGCCTGCTTCCCTCGTTGGCGTCGTCTCCGTCCATGCTGAACGCGTGAAGCACTTGCTTGTAGTCGGATCCGTGTGAACTGATCCGCGGTTTTTGGTTACGGCTGTCTTTGCGGGGCGGAGGGTACGTGTCCGTGGACCGAACCTTCGTCGTGCCGGGGTGCGGGGGCAGCGCGAGCGGGTCGGTGGAGTGGATGGAGTTCTTGCCGTTCGGGTCGATGACGCCGAAGGCTCCGTCGAAGGACTCCTCGGCGACGGGCCCGAGTTTACCGGCGGCGATGTGCTCCTCCACCTCGTGCGTCAGTGGCAGTAACCCGTGCGTGGCGCACACCTCGCCGATGGACTCGATGAGACCGGTGAAGTGAAGCACGTCGCCCTCTTCGAGTAGGAACTCGGGTGTCACCGCTCGCAGGAGCATGTCGCCGCGTTGCACGGATACCAGGTAGAGGCCGTTGAGCCCGCGCAGCGTGGCGACGGGCTGGTTGATGACCGCGCTACCCGGCGCGACGACCGCGCCGACCGCGAGGGAGTCCTCGACGCCGCTCCCGCCGCCGTCCGCCGCGGTCTTCTTACCGCCCGGGAGGAGGAACGGGGAGAAGATGAGGATGTAGGCGAAGCCCGAGAGCGCGACTGGGACGCCGTACATTGAGAGGTCGAACATGCCGATGGGCTTGGCGTCCGGGTAGCGCTCGCGCATCATTCCTTCGACGACGAGGTTGGTGGACGTGCCGATGAGGGTGCACGTGCCTCCCAAGATGGACGCGAAGGAGAGGGGGATGAAGAGCTGCGACGGGGCGATGCCGCACTTCTTCGACCACTTCTGGAGGATGGGGATCATGATGGCGACGACGGGCGTGTTGTTGAGAAACGCGGAGACGAAGGCGACGGGGACCATGAGGCGGACCTGGGCGCTCGCCACCGTCTTGGGGGTACCCAGGAGCTTACTCATGTAGTAGTCCAGCGCGCCGGTGTTGCTGATGCCCGCGGCGACGACGAAGAGGCACGCCACGGTCAGCAGCCCTTTGTTGCTGAAGCCCTTCAGACCGTCGGGTATGTCCATGATGTTCGCGGCGAGCAGGAACGCGAGGGACCCGAGCATCAGGACGTCGGGACCCGCGACGTTTCTCATGAGCGCCACGAAGCAGCAGAACATGATACCGACGGTGTACCATCCCTCCCACGGCTCAGCCATGGCGGCCGGATGAGAATCAGATGTGGGCGCCGGACAAGTCTATGATTGGGCGTGAATCCAACGAACTCGGTGCACGATCGAGCCGCGACCCGTGGTGTGTGGGGTTGTTCGGGGCGAGGCGCGCGCGAATACGGCTCACGCGGGTCTTGTGACGATACGACGCCGGTCGGTTATGCCACCGAACCGTCCGCGCCGCGTCGTCGAGAGTGTCGGGCCGGCGAGGGGTTACACCTCTCTCCCGCTTTTTTGTAGGAAGACTCCATAAAAAATCTGACTGTGCCTCGAGTTCGTCGACCAATAGCGAGGCTGGAACACGTTTAGACCGTCTTCTTTGAGTCCTTTGTGTCAATGAATCCCCTCGCCAAACTCACTCAGTCGACGCTTGGAGGGGACCGAAAATAACCAAATTGCCACAACCAAACGGCACCGCCCGAGAGAAGATGGCGCCGGCGTCGTCCGAACCCGACGATGGGTTCCAGCTCGGGGACGCCATCAAGTGGCTCCTGTTCCTCGTGCCGTGGTCCGTCTTCTCGCTCTACTGCCTGCTCGCCCTGTCGGCGCAGCTCGGGCTCGTGGGAGTCGTCGAGGCGGTGGCGCTCGCGCTCGTCTCCCTGCCCTTCTGGCGCAGGGTGTGCCGCCGTCCGGTGTATCTCCCGTACACGGCGCTCCTCCGCAGGCACCTCGCCAAGTCCGCGGACTCCTCAGGGTTCGAGGATACCAGCGCGACGGGCCTGGACGCCAACCCGGGCCTGGGCTGGGTCAAGACGGTGGAGGAACGGACGGAAGCGATGCAAGAGGAGCTTCGCGCGTTTCTCAGGTCCACCGCGTGCAGGACGCCCGAGGATGACTTCGTGGAGAACGACGTGGCGGACGCGGCCGATGACGATGACGCGTGGAGACTAGACCGCGTGAACAGCGATACAGGAGCAGCAGGCAGCGTCCGGTCCGACGGCGGTGCCGGCGGCGGCGGGCGGATGCCACGGAGCGGCTCCTTCGCGTCAAGATTCGACCGAAGGCCGTCTCGTCGATTGGCCCGCGCCGGTTGGTCCTCGCTCCCGCTGTGCGACGATACGCTCGTGGAACCCAACGCGATGGCGAAACGACACTTCCCAAAGACCACGCGGACGATAGCGTCCGTCGGAGGGTTCCAGCCGAGGCTCTGGGTGTTATCCCCCGACGACTCGCCGCCGAAAGTTTCAAGCGGTGTGAGCGACGGGTACCACCGGACCCACGTGGTTCTCGCCGCCGACGACGACATGCACCTGGTGGACGGCGGCGGGGAAGGACCGAACTTCGTGCTCGCGGGGATCCAGGTGGGAGGCGAACGGAGGGGTATCGACGTCGGGGCGACGCACGTCGTGAACGACCACGCGCGGCGGTTCTTTTACAACAGGCTCGGGGGGGACCGCGTGGAGGGTGACCTCGGGCCCGGCGCGGTGGTGCTCACGTTCGACGTGTGCGTCCCGGCGATGGAGTCGAGCAGACGCGCGATGATCAAGCACCGCGGGGAGATGATCGCGGAGCTCGGGGGGGACGGGGCGGGGGGTGCGATCGGGCCGGACGGGGGGTTCGACGCGCGGCGGGCGTGGGCGTACTTCCGGCTCACTCTCGCGGCAAACTTGGGCTGAGTCGGCGGCTTCACGAGTGTCGCTTAGCTCACGAGGTGAATGAATGGATTAATAGTTCTATTGTAGGGTCCTCTGCTCGAGGGAGTTATTGACGCTCGGGATGATCTCCTCCTTCATGTCGAACGTCACGCTGCTCCGGGTGGAGTCGGTGGACGCTCGACCCGGCGATCGACCGCCCAGGAGCGCCGGGTGCTCCGGGGTTCTCGACGGCGTCGCCGTCTGCGAGTGCGACAGCCTCGACCTGCGAATCGCCGGCTTGGGTATCGCCCGCGCCACCAACGCGATCAACTGATTCCGCTCGTCGCTGTCCGTTGGAAACTCACCCGTTATCTGCTCGAACCCTTCCGGCGTCAGCAGCTTCCCGTGCATCGCCGCCGCCGCGCGGACCCGATCGTCGATGTGCGTCGCCGACGGGATGCGTCTCAGCGCCTCCACCCCTTGCGCCGCGGTCATCCAGTGCGAATTCGCAAAGTCGACGACGCGCGCGCCCCGTTCACTATCCTCCATCCCGTCCAGCTCCACCAGGAGCTCCGTGAAGTCCTCCTCCCTCATCTGCTGCGACCGCCGCTTGCTCATGGAGTGTTCCACCAGATCTCCGAGGGTTTCCATGAGCGCCGGGGTCCACGGCGTGGTGAGCTGCATGAACTTGACCTGGTCGTTGTGATGCGTGTCTTTATACTTGAACCGAAAGATCTTGCCCGTGGTGGCCCACGACTCGATGCAGGACATCGGGTAGTGCACGAACTCCTCGCTGATGTCCCTGCAGTTGACGAACTTGAACCCGAGGTCGCTAATGACAAAGCCCAAGAGCCCGTCGTCGTCGCGGCCTTCGTTGGCCCACGGCTCGTACGTCAGCGGGGTGACGAAGAACAGGTAGGTCTCGTGGGCTATCTTCGTGGGCGGCGGGTACCTCTTACGCATGGACGCGGAGCTATCCGCGTAGTTGTCCACCTTTGGGCGGCTCGCCGTGGCTCCCATGGTCCCTCTCTACTGGCAACGGTGACGTCTGGGTCGTTATGAGAATCGCAACCACCCCTTCAGCTGGAGACGCGCGCCGGCCTGTCCCTGACGCACTCTCCACGCGGTGCCGCTCGTCCCTCGACTGATACGTGTGATCCGAAGCGCACTGACCGAACGGTTCGCTCACCCTGCTCCGCGCGAGCCCGGGTATGGCGCCGGGGCGAAGGGCGTTGAGGAAGGGGGAACCCTACTTTCCACGTGTTCCAGAGCATCTCCATCCACGTGTTTGTTGAGCAGATGGCCGGCTTGTTCAACATTTTCTCTCATATGGGTTTCGTTTATCACTTGTGAGACGTATTTGTGGTATACTGAGTAATTGGGCGCCAAATTTCGTATGACTATTTAGTTTGCGAGTGCTTCACTCCATCCAGTGCGAAAAAGCTTCGGCAAGCTTCGCCCGGCCTCACACTTGCGAGGCGCAGACGAGCATGCCGAAGCCCCCGCCGGTGACCCCGGTGTACGCCCACGTGCACAACGCCGTGCTGCAGTATGAGCTCGCCCGCAAGGCGTTCGTGACGACCCTGAACGACCTGCTCGCCGCGGGAGACCCGGGACAGACCGACGCGCTGCTGCGGGCGGGCGTCGTCAACCTACTCCACGCGCCCCTCGTGCAAGGTGCGTGCCCAAAACCGGCACCCATTTCAAATTCGTCCCCTGGGAGATCTCCCGCGTAACCCGCGTCCATCTGGCTGACCGAATACCCCTCTACGCAGATGCCAACTCCGGCGTCCAGGTCGCCGCGCTCGCCGCGATGAGGACGCTGACGCAGGACACCGACGCGACGGGCGAGGAGATCTCGGACCCCGACGCTTTGAAAAAAGTCATCGCCTCGCTCACCCATCGAAAAACCGCGGTCGCCGTCGCCGGTTGCGCCACGCTGCAGGCGCTCGCGGAGAAGCGGCCGCAGTACGCGTCGGCCATGATCACGGAGGGTGCACTCCCGCCCCTGCGCGAGCTCCTCGGCGCCTTCGACCCCGACACCAAGGAGGCTGCCGCGCGATGCCTCACCGCCGTCGCGGGCGCGGGGGAGACTCAGGCTCGATCCGTCCTCGACGACGGCCCCGGCGACTGCCTCGAGCTCATGGCCATCGCCGCGACCGACCCTGACGCGTCCTTCTCGATGCGCCTCGCCGTCGCGCGGTTCTTCGACGCGTGCTGCGACTACGGGGCGTCCATGGCGCGACGCGTCATGCTCTCGAGCGACGCCGCCGCGTGCGTGGCTCGACTCGCGAGGGACGCGTCGGTGGCCACCGCTCCCGGCGGCCTCGGCCCCTCGCAACGCGCCAGGTCCGTGGCGTTCGCGTCGCTGACTCGCATGGCCCAGAACGGCGAGGACCTCGCGGCGATGGTGGCGGAGACGGGCGCGGTGATGGACGCGGTGGCGGCGGTGACGGATGATAAGGATGCAAACGTGCGCGAGTGCGCGGCGGCGTTGTTGCGGGAAGTCGCGTGCAAGACGGCGGATCTCGCGGAGAAGGTGGCGTCGGACGGTGGCATCGCGGGACTGGTGCAGTGCCTGGCGTACGACCGCGGGGATAAGCGGAGTATGTTCGCGGCGCAGACGCTGGGGTACATCGCGGACTACAAGCCGTCGCTGGCGATGGCGGTTGTGGGCGTGGACCGGGGTCGGTGTCTGATTGAGGCGTTGGACTCGGCGCCGGACGCTGACTCGGCGACGGCGGCGGCGTGGGCGATCGGGTGCGTGGCGCGGCACGGGAAGGAGAGCGCGGCGCCGCTGGCGAAGAGCGGCGCGCTGAAGAGCCTGACGGACACGTACGCGCGCGCGGGGACGAACGAGGCGCTCAGGGATCGGTGCAAGGCGAGCGTCAAGTCTGTGATTAAAAATAGCGGCGCGCTGGGGCTCCTCGAGGGTATGGTGAACCAGAACACGCCGCCCGGGATCCTGCGTCACGTCCTCGCGGAGTTTGCAACGAAGCTGGGCAACGACGTCAAGGCGAAGAGGAGTTTCGTCACCAGCGGGGCGCTCATGCGGATGCAGGCGATTATCAAGGCGCACGACTCGACCGTCGCGGAGGCGGCGGCGATGTTGGAGGCGTGTAAGCTCAGCGGGGAGGAGCCGCCCGCGCCGACGGAGCCGCTGCTGGACGAGCGGGCCGTGCGGGACGCGAAACGGATCAACGGCGTGTTCCCTGCCGACGTGGTGAGCTATTACCTCTACTGCTGATGAGATGTGCAGTAGTTTGTCAAATTGATTCCAGGGTGAAAAAAGCAAATCGTCGTTCCGTCCCTCGCGACTCTCCCGATGTATATTGCAGCCGTGGTCAAGATACTTCTGAACAGTTGAAGAAGTAAAGTCGCCATCCAGAACTATCTTGAACATCCAAAGAATAATCATACACATCGTGAGAATCGAGAGGCGTGCTTCACGCTCGTGCCGTGTCGTTGTCGTTGGGTCGCCTCGCGGGTAGTTTGTCGATCACGCGAAGAACATTCCGTTGAGGACGTTGTCGTGCAGCTTAATCCTGCGCGTGGGCGCGTCGTCCTTCCCCGCGCCGCCGCCGCCGCTGGATCCACCCACACTGCTGGTGTCGGATCCCCGCATCACCTGCGCCATGTCGTACTGGGCGCCCCTGCCCGCGGCGAGGTGGGCGTAGTACACGGGGGGCACCAACGACACCGAGCGGGTGCATCGGCAGTACAGGTGGCACAGCGCGAAGGTGAGGTTCTGGATGGCGTCCGGGGTGAAGCCGTTCTCATCCTTGAGCACGTGGTAGTGGACTGGGCGGGTGGTGCCCTGGATGCCGGAGTGGGACTGGAGGTAGAAGTCGTACTCTTGCGCGTGGCAGATGTCGGTGTGTAGAGTCATACACACCAAAAAATTTGTTAGAAAAGCAGAGTGGAAATCAAACGTTCCTCGTTTCATACGCGCCGCCAGGAGCTCAGCGGAGCCAGCGGTAACCACGCGCTCATTGTCCTTAAGAAGCAAAATTCTTCTTGAGGAATCCGACGATATCTTTAACCGCCGGGTACACCGAGGCAGTTTGGTAGCTGCCTCGGTACTTGAGGTAAGCATTTGGAAACCGGCACCAGAAAAAATGAACGGGAGAGAGACAGCCCTGCCTGTGTCGACGACGGTACCCGCGGGCACGTCCTTGTTCCTGCCCTCGCCGTCTTGCGGGTTGGACACGAACAGCCTGGTGTTGTGGCGCTTCTGGGCGACGATGTACGTGATGGTGGGGTTGTAGCTCCCGTCGCCGAGGCTCTGGAACGCCTGCCTCAGGCACGGGAGCTCGTCGGAGAGCACAGCCTGGAACTGGCTCTCGGATACCCCGTCGCGGTAAAAGAGGACGCGCTCGGGCCTCGATTCCGGGTTGGATGCGCCGCCGTTGGCGTTGAAGTACTCGATCATGATCTCGCGGGCCATGGACTTGAGGTCGTCGATCATCTCCTTGCGGTTAGCCTGCGCGCTGAGCCTGGCCACGTACTGGGTGCAGCTGCGGTTGGTGTTACCAACCAGCGCGGCGATGGAGGAAGCCTGCGAGCCGGGCGACGCGTGAGAGACGTCGCCGCCGAAGATGATGGTCGCCTTGGAGAAGAGCTGGGACGGGTGGAGCTCCTGATCGGGCGAGACGAGCATGTTGATGCCGCCCAGCTTGGCGTTGACCTTCTGCATGATGTTGGCGAGGGTCTGGTCGTTGAGGCCGCTGCGGCCGCCGCCGCGACCGCCGCCGCCGCCGCCGCCGCCGCCGCGACCGCCGCCGCCGAGGCCGTACGGTGAGTAGAGTCAAATCCATCACCAAAAATGTGTTAGAAAAGCAGGGTGGAAAACGGCGTCCCCTTCTTTCGCTTGCATCGCCCTGTTTGTCAGAGATGAAGTACAAATGGTGCGCAAACATTAACAGGGGGATGGAAAAGCCAAATCCTGGAGAGAGGATCAAAAAGGGGACGAGAATGGCCTTCACCCTGCCTTGTTCATGATGCACTGCGTTCGCACGCCGATCTCAATCTCGGCGCACTCCTTGATGGAGTTGTAGATGTGCTTGTTATCGAACTTGGGGAGCACGCAGAAGATGATCTGGGGCTTGGCGCGGAACTTGCGAACCACGCGCTTGAGGCAGTCCTCGATGTTCTCGCCGCCCGGGTACCCCCGGCCGCCGCCGCCGCCCTGCTCGAGTGTCTCGCACATGGGCTCCGCGGTGACCCTGATGCCGATGAACTGCTCCATCTTCTGCTTGAGCGTGCGCCCGAGGTCGTAGCAGTCGTCCCGGTGGACGAACCGGTCGAACGAGATGATGGCCCACTGGGAGAGCTCGTTGTCACCGGAGGCTTTGCTGGGCGCCTCCCTCAGGCCGGTTTGCCCGCGGAGGTTCCAGGCTCCGCCCATGGGGTCCAGAAACTGGTCCTTGCTGTAGAAGACGCGCGGGGGCTTGAGGACGCGCGCGCGGACCTTGACCATGGAGGGTTTGATCTCGAGGCCGTAGTCCTTCGGGGTCTTGTCCTTGCACACGTAGTTCTGCATCTGCGACTGGATATCGCGCTTGCGGTTGTCGGGGCCGGCGGCGGTGACGCGGATCATCTCGGCGCTCGCGTTGGAGTCCTGCAGGAGCTGCCTGCGCTGCGCGGGGACGTGGCATACCTCCAGGGGGAAGTACACGGGCTTGGCGGAGGTGCCGCAGATGACGCAAGGGAGCTCGGGGTACTTGAGGCGCTTCTGGTGGTGCCTCTGGAAGTAATCGAGGACGGAGATGTCGCGTCCGGGGAGTAGAGTCGACAACCCCCACAAAAAAAGTTAGAAAAGCAGGGTGAAGCGAAAGGTCCCCTTGTTTCTGCTTGCATCGCCCTGTTGGAGCCGAAGCTGAAATAAGCTAACCACCAGAGACTCTAACAGAGGGATGAAAAAGCCGAACAACAAAGGATCCATGAAACAAGGAGACCCGGGACTTGAGGAAATGCCAGAAATCACCAAGCTGAAATCACCCTGCCTGTGTCGTCGCGGAACATCTGTCGGTTAGCCGGGAGCTTCGTGAGCCCGCGGCACGTCTTCTTGCGTCGTGATCCGGGGAAGTGCGTCAGCTCGATCTTGATACCCTTGAACGCGGCGTGCGCCTCCCTCCACGTGCGCTCGTCGAGGGGCAGCCGCGGGAGCCTGGGCGCGTCGGGACCGCCGGAGCGCATATCCCCGCGGCCTCGACCGCCGCCGCCGCCGCCGCCGCGCCCGTCGCTGAGCACGCAGAGGCGATCGACCGCGGACTGTTCGGAGATGAACGCACCCGCGGCCATGTTCACGACGAGGTGCGTCGCGCCTTTGCCTTCCGCGCCCTGCGTGGGCCGAGCGCTGAGCGAGTATCCCTTCCACACCTCGAACCCTCCAGAGAGCTTGACGGTGTTTTTGGAGTCGAGAAAGTTGCGACCGATGGATACCCACAGCGGGTTCATCGCGCGCTCGTGCCTGAGGATGGCGTCGAGCGCCTGGAACGCGGCGGCGGGGATGAGCTCGCTCCCGACGTCACCGCGGAGGTGCGCGTCGATCGCGTCCTTGACCCTGACGGGAACGGCGAACTTGATGCGGACGGCGAAGTACTCCCCCGCTTCGCCCGGGACGTCCTCGGGGCGCTCCACCTGGTAGGTGACTCCGTCCTGGCGGTGCGCCTCCGCGAGTGACGCGTGGCCGGAGGGGGCGAAGAGTTGCTTGCTGCCGTCGTACGCGAGCTGGGGCCACTTGTAACTGGTGGCGAGCTTCTTTATGATGGAGCTGCGGGTGAGGGGGGAGGCGGGTGGTTTGGTTATTTTTTGGTTTTGTGAAAGTGACGGGTGTCGCGTCAAGTCTTCGGCGGTTCCGATGTATCGACGGGCACACGCCCGTGTCTTTCGGGCGGGCGAGGGCGGGGCGGGCGTGGGGCGCACCGGCACAGGCGCGCGGGGAGGACTCGCTCCTGCTGGCGCGGGGGACCCCTTCCGGGCGGCGCGTCTTGCCGCACGGGCGCCGCCGGCGGGGTGATGGTGACGTCGTAGAGGGAGAGCTCGACCATCCGCCGGACGTCGACGAAGAAGTGGTTGGCGACGAGCGTTATGGGACGGCCCGACGACCCGAGCTTCGCGGGTCGCTTGGGGAGCGCGATGTGCGGCGCGGGCGGAGCTACCGCGTAGGCGCCGGGTGGGGAGTGGCGCCCGTTGAGGTCTGTCTCCATGGGCGCGTAGTTGCTCATGACGCGTGCCGCTCGCGGTTGGAGAGTGGCGCGCTTCCCCCGCGGTCGTTGCTCTCGAAGTCGTTGCTCTCGAGTCTCGGCCCGTCCCAGAACTCAGACAGGACATTTGGCAGCGAGAGTGACGGGACGGGCAGTTTGGGTAGGCACGGTGTGGCGATACACCCGCACCGAAATGGCGGACGATGACCGGAGTCACCGCGCGACGAGGCGGCTCGCATCCATCGCGTCGCACGTGGCGACGACGGACGCCGCGAGCCGCCCACGCGTCGGCGTGACCCGCGTCTCGACGTCGGCCACGATCGATAAACGGCAAATAGACAGCCTCGATCGGTGGGTCGCGATGGCGGGGAAGTCCTTCGGGCCCGGTGCGTGGGTCACCGTGGACCAAGCGCGCGTCGACACCTTCGCGGACTGCACCGAGGATCACCAGTGGATACACAGGGCCGGCGCGGTGACCACGTTCGGCGGGCCCATCGCGCACGGCCTGCTCACGGCGTCGCTCCTACCGGCTCTCATGGATGGGGTGCTGCCGCCGATGAACGGTTGGGTTAAACAGGAGATCAACATGGGTTTCAACCGGCTCAGGTTCGTATCGCCGGTGAAGGTGGGTGCACGGGTGCGGGCCAGTGCGGTGGTGGTCAGCGTGCGGCGCCTGGGGAAAGGTGCACCTGGGGGTAAGGGTAAGGACGGGACGGAGACGATCGTGTCGGTGACGGTTTCCGCCGACGACGAAACGAGTTCGGGCGGCAAGCCTGCGATGACGTGCGAGTGGGTGACTCGCCAGTACGCAAAGTGACGATCGCGCCGTGACGATAGAGTATGATAGTAGTAGTAGTAGCTGCAGAACTAAGAAGAACTAAAGAAAAGAATCACCCCGGATAACCGCGAAGGCCCCGTCTTAATCCTCATCCCCGCCCGGCCCGCCACCCTTGGGTCCGCCCGCCTGCTTAGCCATGATGATCTGGTCAACCCTGAGCACGGTGCACACAGCCTCAGTGGCCAGCTTCAGCGCCCACCACTTGACCAGGTAGACGTCCGCGATGGACTCCTTCGCCTGCAGGTCGCACCACTGCTGCTCGTGAGAAACGTCGACACCCGCGGCGATTGTTCCGGAAGCGTGCGCTGCGAAGAGGTTGTAGACGACGTCGGTGGCGTTGAGCCCCGCGTTCTCGGCGAGGGTCCTGGGTACAACCTCCAGTGCCCTGGCGTACTTCTCGATGGCGTACTGGTCCAGGCCGGTCTGCTTGCGTCCGAACGCGGCGAGCCTGTGCGCGAGCTCAATTTCCGTCGCGCCCCCCGCGGGGAGGGTCCTGGAGTCCTTGGTGAGAGCCCTGAAGGCGTTGACGCCGTCGTCGACCGCGCGCTCGATGTCGTCCATGGCGTTCTCGGTGGATCCGCGGAGGATGACGGTGGAGACGCGGGAGGTCTTGTCGTTTTGCTTGACGACGACGCACTTGGTCCCGCCGATCTCGATGAGGTCGATGGAGCTGACGTAGCCGAGCTCGTCGGCGCTGGGGCGGCCGAGCTTGATGATGCCGGTGGCGTTGGTGGCGCGGCAGAACCTTCGGAGCTCAAACTTGGAGGAGATCTTGATCGCCATGAGGTCGTAGCGCTCGATGAAGTGGAGCGCCATCTCGCCGAAGGACTGGCCGGAGACCACAACCTTGGCGCCGGAATCGGCGATTCCCTTGATGTACTCCTCCATCTTCTTCTCCTCGCCCAGGGAGTAATCCTCGAGTTCTTTGCCACTGGAGATGAGCACGGTGCCCTTGGTCTCCGTGGAGGAGGTGTCCACGGCGCAGCCGAACACGGCAACCTTGGCGTCCTTCACGTGCTTCACGGTTCCCTCCACGTCGCGGCGAATCACCATCCCTTGCACAACCTCGTTCTCGTGCAGCGAGGATCCGATGATCTTCGCCACCCGGACGTTGTCCACGTTGAAGTTGAGCTGGTTCTTGGGGCACACGTCGATGCACGCCTGCGCGCAGGTCTTCGCCAGGATGCCCTCGTACCCGAACTGCTTGGAGGAGAGGGTACCCTTGATGCGGGCGGCGACGGCGTCGGCGTCGCGAACGTCCAGCGTCTCCGACCCGGGGATGATGAGCTCCTCCATCCACTTGAGCGCCTGCTCCATCGCCTTCTCGTACCCTTCGATGATCTCGGACGGGTGGAGACCGTCGCGGATGAGCTCCTCGGCGTTGCCAAGCAGCTCACCGCCGAAGGTCACCACCAGGTTGGTGCCATCGCCAATCTCCTGCTCCTGCGCCTGCGCCGCCATCACCAAAAGTTTGGCAGCCGGGTGCGCGACTTCGAGCTCGCGGACGATGACCGCCGCGTCGGAGGTGACGAAGAGCTTGTCGAGGTGGTTGATGACCATCTTGTTCATGCCTGTGGATTTGGATGCCGTGGGAGGGGAACGAAGGTTAGGATTTTCGCGTTTGGCTTAAGTGAGAGACGGCCGCGATTGGCGTCGGCGATCGGAAAAGAAACGTCCAAGAGTTGACCGCCGGTTGGAGCCTGCCGGGGTTTTGTTTTTTGAAGATCTACGAGAGGGACGCACCGTTGGGACCGAGGGAGGTGCGGGTGATCTTGGAGAGCTGCTTGCACGCCTCCACGTTCTTGATCACCGCCTCGTCGAGCCCTGTCAGGTGCTTGTGCCCGTCCTGAGAGTCGGGAAAGGTTTAAGGGGGGCGAGGTCAGCGACGGTTCTTGGAGATGCCGCAAAAGGTCCCCGTTCAGATCTGGGCCCACGCGCGACGCGCGGGAGCTTCCGATCGCGCGCGACGACGGGATCGAAGGATCGATACGGCGGTCGATCATCGCCCCATCGATCGTGTGCATGCCGCCCGGGCGTTCATCGAGCGCGGGGACGGGCGCATGGTGCCCGGGGATCGCGCGACGGGCGTCGGCGCCGGGTCAAAGCCGGCTCCCGCCCGCCGTCTGGTTTTCGCGCCGAAGGGGAATCGAGCCGACGGGGTCGCGATCTGCGGTGGGGGGCGCACCTTGAGCATGGCCTGAAGGCCGTACGGCATACCAGCCATGGTGACCGGATGTCTCTTTCCTCTTTCGACCTTTAGTCGCTGGCCGCCGAACGTTCCAGGCGCCTTGGAGAGTGGCTCTCAGCGCAGATCGAGAGGCAGCGTTTGAAAAAGTCGCAGTTGGCTGGTCAGCTGGTTGGCGTGCAGCGCGTCTTCGTTATTCAACTCGAGCCGACTGGGCAGCTGGGTTCCCCCCGAGAGGCTCCCTCAGTCCAAGCGGCGCCGCGGGCGGGAGGACCGACACCGCGTCGATACCATGAAGGTGCGCGCCCCGAACAAGGCGACCGACGATCTCCCTCATCGCCGTTCATCCCGACCCTAGACCCCCGACGCGCCCCGTCCCGCATGCCCAGTCGGATGCATTTCCATTTACTAACACCCGCGGTCCCCACGCGCGGTTCAACGCAGGACGACGACGTGTCGAGCTACTATCGGTCGATCTCACGCCTCGAGGCGCTTCGTATCGTCGCGGATGCCGCGCACCTGCCGCTTCTCATCTTCTTCGCGCTGTTCTTCGCCGCGGGAATGTACGTCGGGCGATGGTCCGTGGTGTTCGAGACGCGACAACGACGGAAGCACCTCGCCGAGGCGGTGGCTGGGGTCGTCGACGGGGTGCTCGCCGGGACGTCAAAGGGAACCAAACCGGGTGCGACGACGACCGATGACGACGAGATGACGACTGCGGTCATCGAGGGCGTGCTCGAGGGCCTGCGAGCGGGTGGGGCGGCGTCCACGGGCGACAAAGGACCGGCGTCCTCATTCTCCAGTCGAGGAACCAATCAGTCGAAGGGAACCCGGCGGGCTCCGTCGACGACACCGGACGTCACGAGCGACGCCGCGGGATCGAGCGCGAGACGGGGACGGTCCAAAGCGTCGTCCGCGGACCCGCTCGACGACGTGCTGAGTCGGGAGCTTCGCGCCGCCGAGGCCGAGGCGGCGGCGACGAAGAGGAAGATTGATGCGGCCGACGTCGACGGAGCCGACGAGGACGCGGGCGAGAACGAGGCTCCGATCGAAGACGACGAGGCGCGCCCATCCTCGGAGCCCGAGCCCATCGGAGACGTGGAGATGATGGACGCGGCGACTCCGAGCGCGAGCTCCGTCGGCACGCGGTCCAGGCGAACCCCGGTGAAGGACGACGCGGCTGCCGCCGTGGAGCCGGAGGAGGAGCCGGAGTTGCAGGAGGAGGATGGCGACGAAGAAGACGTCGTCTCCTCGCGACTCGCCCCCGACCCGCCCCCAATCGAGTCCCCCACCCGGACGCACGCTAGGGAGGCTGAGTGGTCATCGCGCCAGGCTGAGATTGAGCGCCAACGCGCCGAGTCGACCCGACTGAAAAAAGCCGCAAAGTCCGCTCGGCTCGTCAACGAACGCGTCGAGACGTACAGGCGCGGGCTCGAGGAACGCGAGGCGCTCGAATCCGCGATGGGGGACGCACGCGCGGAGGCGCAACGGTCATTCGAGCGCGACGGCGTTCACGACCTCGCCGCGGCTGGGTGCCTGGAGCACGTCTTGCACCGCCTCGGCTTACTCCCAAACCCGGACGAAAATCGGGACGTCGGCAAGGTTGAGGTGGCGTTCAAGAAGGCGTTGGCGAGGAACCACCCTGATCGAAGCGCATCGCGGGGTGACGACGTTCGCGCCGGCGCGAGGTGCGAAGAGGCGTTCAAGCTTCTGCAGGCGGCCAAGGCGCGGTGGGACGCGGCGGGTAAGCCGGTGGGGCCGAGGGCGGCGCAGACGGCGGCTTCGGTGCTCGGAGTAAGTACTCACTACGGATACCCGCAGCAGCAGCAGCAGCAGCCGCAGTCGTCGTCGCGGTCCACGTTTACCAGCCCACACACGCAACAGAAGGGGCGCAGCTGGCAGCCTGGCGGTCATACGCAAACCCCGGGTGCATCGGTTCCGGGCGGCGGCGGCGGCGGTGGCTTTGATTCTAACTACAACGACGCGTGGAGGGAGCAGGCGAAGAGGACCGCGGCGGCGACGGCGGATGCGTTGCGGCGGGAGGAGGAACGGATGCGCCTCGAGCTCGAGGAGCGGGAGAGGCTGGAGCGCGAGCGAGAGGCGCGAGAGGCGTTCGAGCGCAAGTTGCGGGATTTGAGCCGGAAAACCTCGGGGGGCGACGAGACGGGTGCGTGGGTGCAAGGGAGCGACGCCTCCGAGGAGGGCACCCCGAGGCACCCCGACGCGATGAACGGGAAAGATGACCGAAAGAAGCGACCGCCGCCCAACGATTTCCAATAATAAAGTAGCTCGCGTCGCGTCGTTAATCGTCGTATCAACTCAACCACCGTGGCCACCACGGTACCTTCCATTTAAGGCTGCGATGGAGCCGGGGGCCGCACGGCTCGAGCGCGGGGCACGTCCGATTCCTCCCCAAACTCCTTCCTAACTATGGACTCCGAATCCGCAACCATCGAACGCAGACGCAGCCTCACCGCCGCGTTCTCCGCTTCTATCCGTCCCAAACGGTCCTTCCACCGCGACTCGTCCCCCGCCGACTCGTTCTCGGCGGCTCGACCCGAACGCTTCATCGCGATCTTCACGCCACCCTTCGGCTGCCGCGTCGACGGCTTGGCGCTCGTGCCCCCAGCTGGCTGGCTTCGCGCCGACGCCGGCCCTGGGCTCCTCGGCGGCTTCTCCGTCGTCTTCTTTGGCTTCTCCGCCTTGAAAACAGTCGCGGCTTCGGCGGAGTAGGAGCCGCCGTAGAAAAAGTCGTACCGGTGCTTGGCGCTCTCTCGCTCTCGCTCCGCTTTCCGTGAACGGGCCTTCTCCGCCGCCTCCCTCGCGTCCCGGGCGTACTCAGCCACCGCGGACGCCGCCGATGACTTCGCACCGCCTCGGGTCGGCTCACCGCCAGCCTCCGCGGGCCGAAGGGCGGATACCGTCGGCTTACCCGCGACGGAGGAGGCGACGTCCGGGAACCACGGGGTGAATTTGTTGGACCTGTCGGACAAAGTGAGCGGCTTCATGCCCATGATCCTCGCGACGCCAACCGATTCCTCGCGGTTCAAACGCTCCGCGTCCCGCGCCAAGGATCGTTCCGGTCCGCACTCACTCCCGCCGTCGTACGCGAACAGCTGCGCGGGTTTCTCCACGAGTCGTCTAGTCAGCGCGTCGACGGAGGCGTCCAGGGCGGCGATGGTCTTCGCGTTTCTCTCCGCCTTTTTCGCGACTTCCTTCTCCGTCGCGTCGAGCTCGAGGACCAGCCCGGAGAGTCGATCGTGCCGGGCGCGAGACGCTGCGTCCACGTTAGCCGCCTTCATGCGCTCGGTGAGTGACTCAGCTTCCCGTTTGAGACGAGCGACCTCCTCGGCTGCTTCCTTCTCGGAGCGGGACGCCCTCGCGAGCGCCGCCTCCGCCTCCCTGGTGAGCGCATCGACCGATTGACGATCGACGGATGCGCCGTCGTATCCCAGCTCGAGTTGCTCGCGCCTCGCGCGTTCCTCGCGGAGCTCGGCGGCCGCCGCGTCCCTCGAGGCCCTCGCCGCGTCGAGCTCAGCCTTTAACCCCCTGTTTTCCGCCAACGTCACTTGGGCGTTGGCCTCGGCGGCGTCCACCCTGTGACGCATGCGCTCCACGTCCCGCTTAGCCGCCTCGGAGACAGCCTCCGCCTCCGCGGCGACCCCCGCGGCTCGTACCGCGACGCCGTCTCGTTCCCCTTCCTTCGCAGCCACGCGAGCTTCGTACTCGGCGGACCTGTACACAAAACACGACGTCATTCTGATTGCCCGAACGAGAATAAAAAGAAACTCACCTTCGCAACGCGGCGTCGCGTTCAGCCGTTACTTCGCGTAACGCCTCCGCGAGCCGTGTCCTGTCCCTCGCGGCGGCTTCGAGCTCGGAGGCGTTGGCGTCCGCGTGCTCGTCGAGTCGCCGCGTGACTTCATCCGCGTCGTGTCGCATCGAACGCATCTCGATCTCGAGCTCTGTCCTCGCTAGCGACGCGGCGGCTGCTTCATCCCGCGCCGCCGTGAGGTGACCGAGTGTGCGCGCCAATTCCTCGCGCAGCGACGCGATCTGCATGTCGGCGTCGGTGAGGTGCTTCTCCAGCGTCTCCCTGGCGTGTTCAACTCGGGCCCGTTCCCTCGATTCAGCCTTGAGCGCAGCCTCTAAATCACCCTTCTCCTCGCCGAGGCGCCTTGAAACGTCGTTCGCGGCGGCGAGCCGACCTTCGAACCGCGCGCGCTCGGACGCGATGAGCTCGTACGATTTGTTACCCTGGAGCTCGTGCGCGAGGAGGTCGGACTCCGCCTTTGCCCTGTCGAGCTCGGTGGCGAGGTGTCTCGAGCCCATATGCGCCTCGCCCGCGCTCGTCCAAGCGGCGTCGAGGTCACCCGCGACGGCACGCGCTCGCTCCTCGTGTCGTCTCAGATCGGACCGTGCCTGTTCCAGCTCGATGCGGAGGCCCTCAGCCTCCGCGTGGGACTGCATAGCCACCGCCGTCGCCGCGGCGGTGGCTGACGTATGCGGTGAATTACCCGACGATCCCGGGGTTCCGATTCGGGCCGCGTCTGCATCCGTCGCCATGCGGGAGTACACCTCACTTGACGCATCCTTGGCCTTCGTGTCAGCGTCGCGGTGGTCCATCCCGCCGCCGCCCTGCTGCATGGAGTAGTACGCGGCCGCGGCAGCCGCGTTGGTGGCGGCTGAGGCGGATAGTTGCGCCGCCGCCGCTCGAGCCGAATCGGCCTCCTCCCTCGCGCCGTCGACCGCCTTCTTAGCCTCACTCAACTCAGCCTCCGCCGCGCGAAGCTTGATCTTGACATCCACGAGCTCGGTCTTCGCCTCGACGCCCGCGGCTTCGAGGTTGAGCGAGCCCGCGGACTCGGCGGCGGCGGCGCTCTGGCGGGCCCTCGCCTCCGCCGCCGCGGCTCGACCCTCCGCGACCTTCGCCTTCTCCTCGGCGACGTCCGCGCGCCACGCCGCTTCCTTCGATGCGCGCCTCGCCTCGCGTGTCTCCTCACGGGCAGCCGTACACTCACGCTCCGAGTCCGCCGCGCGTCGAAGCGCCTCCGCCCGGAGGGACTCGTCCTCGGGACTGAACGGCGCCGAGGTAGCCGCGGACTTCTCGGACTTCGCGGGCTTCGCGGGCGTCGCGGCTTTCGCGGCGAGCGCCTCGGACACCTGCGCGGCAGCCTCGGCGGCAGCCTTGGCCTTGTCGAGTTCCTCGGAGAGGTTCTCGGATCGAGCTCGCCACTCGTCCCTCTCGCGCTCGAGCTCGGCGAGGCGGCCGGCGTCGTTGCTCCGCGCCGGAGTAGCGGGAATGATCCGCGGCCGCTCGTCGAGTTCGGACCGGAGCCGCTCAACCTCACGAGCGGAAGCCTCGAGCGCGCGCTCCGCGTCCCTTCTGCCGTTCGACGCCTCCGTGAGCTGCGTCTTCAGAGCCTCCTCGGCCTCGACGTCCTCGAGCTCCGCCTCCGCGACGGCTCGCTCGCGATTCGATACCCTTAGTTCGCGTTCCGCTACGGCGTCCTGCCGCTCGATGGCGCTGTCCAGCTGTGCGCGCACGTTCCTCAGCTTCTCCTCGAGCTGCGCCACCTTGAGATCGGAGGCTAGCCCGGTGGCGTCGGGGGAGTTGTTCACAGCTGTGTCGGCACCCTCGGCACCCGAGGTTGCGAGCGTAGCGCGAAGCTCGGCTAATTCTTTCACCGTCGCGGCGAGATCCCGCTCGGCGAGCACCGCTCGGTTCTCCGCCTCCCTCCGCTTCTTATCTGCCGCCGCGGCGCGCATTTTGGCCACGGACTCCGTGCGCGTCATCTGCGGGCCGTCCTTGGACGAAACCTCCGCGGGTGAGGACGAGGCGCGTGTCGTGCCGTCGCCTCCGAGCTCGCCCTCCCCCTCGCTGCCCGAGCTCGCGTTTGGGGTGGCGTATGTCGCCTCGACGTTCGTCGTTTGCATCGCGTCGGTGCCGCCTGGGGAGTTGCTCATCTCGTGCAGGATGGATTGCACCATCGCGTCGATCGCGGTGAGGACGGCCTCGACGACTTTTGGGTCGTCCGCGTGCAGGATCACCTCGCGCTGCGCGTCGTTCGCGGCGACGACCAAGCCGAGGGATCGAGTGGACGCGCGCGTCCAGCTGCCGATGGACTGGTACGGGAAGTTACCCAGCGTCCCTTTCTTGCCCTCCAGACGTACGCCCCGACGCGATACCTCCACGGCGACCGTCGCGAGCTTCTTGCCCTCGCGGTCCTGGATGCGGAGACCCGCGAAGGTGCGTACCTGCGACATCGTCCCCGGAGGTTCCTTAGATTCCCCCCGCGTTTCCGGCACCCTTCGTGGGGCGGTCGAATGGATGCCGGCCGGACTCCCGCGTCGGGCCGGGTGTCCCGAACCCGTCGGCTCGCGCCTCGATCGGACGCTTGTGACGATACGTCCGCGACGGTTCGATATCTCACGCGTCCGTCGTCTGTGATCACCTCGGGCGGGTTCGCGACGGCGAAGGCGCACCTCGAACCGGGGAGCTTTTGGCAGTTTTGGCTACGGAAGTTCCGAGGCTTTTTTTGGAAGTCGTAACGGTCAACTTTCAAAAACTCACGAGTCCTCACTAAAAACTCATACGCATCCCAAAAATTGCCAAAAGTTTCGGATAACGAAAAAGGCAAACGGGGCGCCCCCGGAGGCAACAACGACATGAGCACGACGCTGCACCCGACGGCGGTGGTGCGGGGATGGGCGGAGGGGCGCCTTTTACCCCCGCGGCGGATCCGCCGGGGTCACGCCGGCCGCCTCGCTCCCCACTTCGCCAACGTCCGACCCGCGAAGTTCGTCTTCAGCAGCGGTGGCGGCATGGGTCTGCGCGAGGGCGCCCCCGAGGAGACCCACCGCGACTCGCACCAACCGCCCGTCCCTTCCGCGGTCTACAACCCACACCAGGGTCCGCCCGAGGGCGACGACGACGTACCAAACCTCTTCAACAACGTCGTCAACAACGAACGCGGCGGGCGGATCCGCGCGCGCGCGTCCAAGTGGGACTCCCTGCGCGACGAGCTCGGCGGCCAGGCGAAAACCTCCTTCGGCATGAGCCTGGGCGACCCGTTGGGCAAGAACGGCGCGCACGCGTCGAGGTCCGCGACGGAGGCGACGCGGGGCGACGGCGAGACCTCCGACGACGACCCTCCCCCGGCGACGGGTAAAGCGCCCGAGCCCGCGGACGAGCTCGAGGAGCTCCTCATGTCCAAGATGAGGACCACGCGCCCCACCGGCGAGGCACCCGCATCAACTAAGGCCAAACCCGCTTCTGAGAAAACGACGCTGAAGAAGACGAATGAAGACGCGGCGAAGAAGAAGAAGGGTGACAAGTTCTCCGCCGCCGTGGAGATCAAGGCGAAGAAGCGCGAGGAGAAGGACAAGCTGAAGAAGAAGGACACGAAGGACGATGTCAAGAAACAAAAGGAGGACGCGAGGGTGCTCGCGTACGACAAGAAGGACTGGGGCCGATCCGTCGTCGAATCCGCCGAGGTTTTATTTCTGTGCGCGGCGGGCGGCATCAAAGCCGCGCAGGCGTACACCTCCCACCGCGAACTCTCTGGACGTTCTTCCAGAAACTCTTCATCAAGAGGAGTCAACTCACGCGGCACAGTGGCGGTGGCGACATCGTCAGCTGCTCCTCCCGCGCGACCACCCGCGGCGGCCGTAGCTCAGTTTGGATGGGCCGCCGACGGAGCTCTCATCGGAGCGCTGGCGGCGTCGGCGTTTCTGCGCAGAACCGGCGCGAGCAACAACGTGGTATCCGTCGTGAACGCGTTGAAGTCATCCACGACGACGTCCACGGGTGATGTCGTGAGTCCGTCCGCTGTGGAGGTACCGGCGCCGGCGTCAGGTATGGCCGCGGCGGATCTCGAGTCTGTCATTGAACGCGTCCGCGCCAAGTCCAAACGCCTGCGCGAGGAGTTGTCGGCATCGAGGATGGAGGCGGCGAAGGCTGCGGAGGCTGCGGTGAAGGCTGCCGCGGCGTCCCTGGGGTCCTCCGCGGTGGAGCCCGATAAGCTCAAGGATGTGCTCAAGGCTGTGAACCTCGCGCTCGAGGAGAAGGACGAGATGGAGAAGGCTGTGCAGCTGCAGAAGGCTGCCATGGAGGCGACGGCGAGGGCGGAGGCGGCTGAGATGATGGCGCAGGACAACGCGCGGCGGGCTCAGATGGCGGAGGAACGCGAGGAGAAGATCGCGGGTGTGTTCTCGAAGGAAGCAGACCGGGCGCTCGAGTCCCTGCGGTACCTGTCGTCCCTGCAGGAGACGCAGAGGCTGGAGACGTGGACCACGGAGACGACGGTGAGAAGGACGGGACCGGGGCCCTTCCCGCCGGGATTCAACCCCGACGCAGCCGCAGCAGCCGCCGCCGCCCAACAGCAGCAGCAGCAGCAGCAGCCGCAACAGCAACAGCAGCAGCGACGACCTGATTCTAGTTCCTTGGGCGCGGGTCAGGATAGGGGATACATCGAAGCGTTCGACGTCGAGCTCGACGAGGCGGATTCGGACGACGAAGAAAACGTTCGGCGCGGCGTGTGATTTGCGTGTGATTTATGCGATCGACGGTGTCCTAACGGCGCCGTCCCGGCCGGTGACCTGACACCGCCGAGGCCTCGCGTCGCGCTCGATGTCGCGCGCGTCGTGTGTATGTATCGTAGAGAGACGAGGAGCCCTCTGCGGTGCGCGACGCGACGACTATTTATTTGTAATGAAGTAAAAGCCCTGCTGCAGACTGTCGGTGATTGTTCCCTTCACCGGTTGAACCTTCGCGGTTCGACCGGTCCCCGTTCACTTCATCGGGCGCCGAGAGCATCATGTCGGTCCCTGTCGCCACCCTCATGGGGCGGCTCGACGCCCCCGCGCGTCCCCCGCGCGGCCGCCGCCCGCGCACCCGCGTCAGGAGCGCGAATCGCGGCGCGAACCCCTCGGGCGGAATCGCGCGCGGGCCCCTTTCCCGCGTCGAGCCCATCCCCGACGCCCGGCGACGTACCACCGCGTTCGCCGCGGGGTCCGTCGATAGCCTCGACGCCGACGACGACGAGGAGGACGATGACCCGAAGATGAGCAAGGAGGAGCTCAAGCGACGCGCCATACGGGCCAGCGCCCCGCGCGATCCCCCAGCCTCGACGCGCGCCAAATCTTCATCTGGAGGACCGGCGTCGCTCCTACCCCAACTCGTGGACGGCGCCGAGGTTTTTTTCCTCCTCGCCGCGGGGGGCACACGCGCGGCGACCGCGTACGAAAGCGCTCAGCGCCGCGCCGCGTACGTCGCCGCCAACCCGTCCGCACCGCCGCTCCCACAAACGCCCATCGCGTCGTGGGCATCCGACGCCGCGCTCTTCGCCGCCGTCGCCGCGGGCGCCGTCATCCGCCGCGCCGCCCCGTCCAACCTCGAACTCTCATCCGGCCCGGGCGCGGCGGTGCGCGCCAGTCGCAACATGGACGGCTACGCCCCCACCGGGGTCTTCGCGCGAGTCAAGAACCTGGAGATGAGCCAGGACCGGATAGCGGCGTCGGTGGATCGATGCAATCGCGACCTGAGCCGAGTGTCCACCAGGGTCCGCGCCACGCGCCGGGAACTGAGCCCGTCGCTGCGTAAGGTGGAGGCGCGGTCCGATGAGCAGGCGCAGTACTCCGCGGCGATGGAGCGACGGCTCGCGCATCTCGGGGATGAGGTCAAGGCGGCGCAGGAGACGATGATGGCGTTGACGGATATGACGGCGAAACAGTTTAGCGCGTTGTCATTCGCGGTGAAGGAACTGAAAGAGGCGGAGGTGAGGGCGCAGGCGGAGGCGAGGGCGCCGCCGCCGGTCCCAGCCCCCATACCCGTGACACCAGTGCCCGTGACGCCAGCGCCGAAACCCGTGGGGGCACCCAGCCCGACGGAGAGCGCGTCTCCCGACGGAGAGGGGCAGGGGCGAGAACGGCAGGAACGGGGCAACCGACAACCGCCGCCGAGACCGGAGCGCAAGCCTTGGTCCGGCGCGGGTTGGCCCGGCGCCGTGGAGCTCGCCGCGCAGGAGTCGGGCGGGTCCTTCCGCACGGACAGGGTGACGGACAAGGACGGTGTCGTGACGGAGACGCGGCAGATGAACGTTAACCGGCGCAGGTTGACGACGCTGAGAGTCGGGGGGAAGCGTCAGAGTGGGGGGGCGCCTCGGAACGCCGAGCCGAACGGGGCCAAGCCGGGTCGGAAGATCGCGTCCAAGTCGGGGGAGGACGGGACGGGTTCGGGCGGGAGTGGGTCGAGTGGCGGCGGGTCTTCGGGCGGCTCCGGTGGGACCGCTCCGGAGGCGGTGGACGGCGGGGGAGCAGAGGACGACGAATAGACTTTTAAGATTGGCGAACGGAGACGAAACCGAGTCAGCACATTTGGCCAATTTTCGTCTCTCAGTGCATTTGCC
>Ga0257106_1000426_pt1 | contig 25131 bp, 12 predicted proteins | sample LP_taG_3_FD_190177 | JGI IMG/M metagenome (GOLD analysis project Ga0257106, IMG submission 190177) | Marine microbial communities from Northeast Subartic Pacific Ocean, Canada - LP_J_2011_P26_10m | ecosystem: Environmental > Aquatic > Marine > Oceanic | place: Canada: Northeast Subartic Pacific...
AATTCAAAACTGGGGTGCCTTACTTCACAGCGATTCCAAGCTACTACCACACAGATTACTCAGGGAGTAACTCTGAAAATTTATTTTTACATTCCTTCGGCCTGTCCGCTAATAAATATCAACCCACCGGGACGTTGAATTTCAGTAGGATAGATTCTTGTACATTACATTGCACTCAACCCATCGATAGAAACTTATACGCAGTGAATTACAATATCCTCCGTATTAAGGACGGGATGGCTGGTGTACTTTATGCAGATTAATATGTGCCATATCATTATAGGGATGGGTCGTACAAATTACTCGTTGAACGAAATGTTAAATGCTGTCACAAAACGAGCATTTAACAGATACACACCCCAGACTGTAGATTACCAACATCTAGAAGCTGCAACTACGACATCTGGTCTAGTGAGTAATAGACGTGAATATTCTAGTGCTTCTATTCTAGCGAACCAATTTACTTTAAATGCTCAGAACATTGTAGAATCGAATTATGATCCATTTTTGAAGATATTATTACTAAACGACGAAATTTCCGAAAAGACGATTCCAGTTTTGGGTCAAATCAACACCGATCGGATGAGTTACGCGATATCATGTACCGATGATCGTAAATTTATGGCAGTAACTTCTCAATTTGATAACCAGGTGAAGGTTTACGAGTTTGATGAAACCCTCGTTACTCAACAGGTGATCAGTGCATTGGGGACGATAGATATTTCAGGTATGGATGTCGATATAAATCATGACGGTTCAGAAACGTTTGTTTTAAAAAGTTACGGTGGGAATATTGTGATTGATAAATTTAATACAACCCTGTCACTTGTATCTTCAACAGTTCTATTTACTTACTCTGTTTCTGTGGGGGGTGTTTTGAATGTTTCTGAAGATGGTAACCGTGTGTTCTCTCACCATGGCCAGATAAGTAGAATATATGATGGTTTAGTTACGAGTAGTTATTATGCCCCTACTATTTCGAACACTAGTTTGAAGGAGGTGATGTCGAGGAATGGACAAATTGTAGTCGCATTATACGCTTCACCTGCTCGAATTGAAACATATGAAATACCAACTACATCACCAACTGGTGGTTCTGTCACGGTGCAAGCTGTAGGTTCTCAAAATTTAGGTATAACCAACTTCGACCTTTCGTATGATGGAAAAGTTATGGTGACACACACTGGTAGTGCCGCTTTAATATATCTTTGGAATGGAATAGAATGGAAGCAATTCGGTCAGACTATATCGACCGGTGTGTCGGGCACCATAGTATCAGTAGCAATCAGTGAATATGCTGAATATTTTGTTGTAGCCTCCAGTGCTCAAATAAAAGTTTATAAACTGGACAAAGTATACGAACAGTATGGCACCACTATAAATGGCGATTTTGGAAGTTCTGGGCATAAGATAAGTATCAGTAAAACGGGTGACAAAGTAGTACTTGGAAATTCCACAATAGAGGTAGGTTCAGGTCGTGCATACGTATATAGTTTGTTTGATGGTAAAATATGGACTGTCGTCGAGGATTTAATCGGGTCTGGTCACTTGGGGAAGTTTGTTAGGATTTCAAACAATGGAGATAAAATTGTGTTAGGCTTGGACACTCAACTTTCAGTTAAAACGTCAGGTTTAGTAAACATATCAACCGGTTGGAAACAAAGGGGAAACACGATATCAACCCCCGAAATCAATGATGGTTTTGGGCGTTCACTGTCACTATCAAATGACGGAACTTATTTAGTCATCGGTATACCTGAATCCACACGAACAATAGATGGAACACAATCTACAGGTTCTGCAAAAATTTACAAATTTTCAGGAAATTCGTGGTCCCAACACGGTCAAGAACTTTTGGGAGATGATCATTTTGGTAAATACACATCCATAACATCGAACGGCTCCAAAGTAGCTATTGGAAGTGACAAGAATAGTGTTGTCCAGGTTTATGATGATGTGAATTCTCTTAGTGATTGGACACTTCGATCAACTATCACAATTTCTGGGGCTACTATCGATATGGGAGACCTTCGTTTGACTGATAGTGGTGACAGACTTTTCGTGATGTCTGGTGACGAAAAGGTTCGTGTATACGATAGCACTCACACTCAAGAAACTGAAAGAGGGGATGTTCACAATTTTTCTATAACCAGAGATGGAAGTTCGATGGTCTTAACGAGTGACGTTGGCTACACAAAAGTGTTCAACAGGACTAACACTTCGTGGTCAACTGCAACACAAATTACTACAAACATGACAGGTGGAGGTGTTACTCTTGATATAAAGAATGATGGCACTTCGATCGTTCTAGTGGGTTCAAGTGATAGTTTGAGACTATATAAATATGACGGTAGTTCGTGGTCGTTAGCTAATAGCACTTCTGGTCAATATGGATCATCTATTTTCATTACAGACACCGATGACATTATTTTGGGAAATGATATTAGTAACGGGTCTGTCAAAACATTTGAAATTCGTGATGTGTTTCAAGATAATTCGTTTAGTGTACCAACTTTGTCACTAAACGGTGATACGAACAATAGACTAAACTTTGGTGCACCATATATAGAACTTGGTGCGACTGTTACAACCAATGCTTCCACTATACCCAGAGTTGAAATTTCCGGTGCTGTATTCAACGATGAACATGGTGTATATTCTTTAAAGTACGAAGCTGAAGATTTACTGAGGAAAAAGGCTGATCCAATTTTTAGAACTGTTGAGGTTCTTCCCAAACTCACCACCATAAAGTTGGAGGGTGGGAGTGTGATTTACCACACACAGGGGACACCCCTAGAAGACCCAGGAGTTACAGCTTCTATTCCTGTCAGTATTTCTCACACCACACCATCTGATTCAACAACAATTGTTCCAGGTTTTCCAAACTTTGTAACTGCAACAACAGTGGGGGAGTATAAGATCTATTATACAAACGAAACACCCGATAAATATTTACGCCTGACCACCCCTGTTAAACGTTCGGTACATGTGCGAGCCAGGCCTGTATTATCTCTTGTGGGTGCTTCCACTGTTTATAACCCATTGGGTCAAGAATATACCGATTTGGGTGGATCTTCGACAGGAACAATATCATTCAATAAACCAAATGTGCAACTACCCCAAACACAAACAGTTACATACACCGCTAAAGATGAGTTTGGAATTGAAGCCATCCCGATAACACGGCAGGTGATTGTTCGAAGGAGACCCACTATAACAACTTCGGGAACATTATATAGAATACGAAACGACCCAATCTCAATACCTTCACCAACTGTTGATCCAACTAACCTGACTAGTTCTCTTCAGTCATCGAATAATATCAACATCACACAGAATGGAACATACGCAATCACATACAACGTGACAGATGCGGATGGTATATCTTCCAATTTGACACGTCAATCTTACAATGTTGGTTCATACGGCAATTTGGCCTTACTAAAAACTGGATATGTATCTACTATATCTAAAGATAGTACGACTTTAGCTGTTTATAACACCAGTGTTCAAATATACAAAAAGGAACTTGATGGTTCTTGGAATGAGAGTGGACACATAACTACAGATTCAACGGTTACATCTATGGCATTTACATCTGACGGAAGACATATAATAATTGGATCATCTTCATATCTGACTATAGGTATCGTTCGAGTTTACAAAAGGAATGATTCGTTTCAGAATGGGTGGGAACAGTTGGGTCTTGAGATCTACGGGGTTGATTACCTCGGATATTTCGGACACGGGGTTGCTATAAATGATGACGCCACGAGAATTATTGTAAGTGCACCGGAAGCAAATACGAATAGTGGTACCATATTGAAAGCTGGTTCGCTAAAAATATTCGATTTACAAGACAATTTCTGGATTCAAAATACACAAGTAATCGAAGGTCTTTCTCCATCTGAATTTCTGGGAACGTCGGTTTCCATGTCTAGAGAAGGTGATATAATCGCAATCGGTTCACCTGGATATGCACGCACCACTGTATCAGGATTTACATTGACCACCAGTAATGTTGGTAAAACAAGTGTATATAGATACAGAGACAACGTATGGGGGCTTATGGGGAATGCTATAGAAGATGGAACTATAGATAAAAGAAATGGGTATTCTATTTCTCTATCAAGTGATGGAAACTCCATAGTGGTTGGTTCACAGAGTGGGGGTGGTGTGAGAGTGTACAATTTCCGTAGTGATAACTGGAAACCAATTGGATCACATATATCAGGCACTTTCGGAAAATCTGTATCTTTATCTGGTAATACAGTTGTGATTGGGTCTGAAGATGAGAACAACGGCCGTGTGCACATATACAATTTGATTGATGGTGATTGGTCTAGAGTAGGACTTACGTTTGAAAAGATCATAGTCGCGGAGGGTGGAACCAATAATATGGGTAAAAATGTCAACATTACTAGTGATGGCACGTTGATTTGTGTAACTTCTCAAAATGATATTCGTATATACACTATTTAAAAAGTATTTACATATAATAGTAAACATGTCCAGTGGAGCACTAGCACAACTCGTTGCTAGAGGTCAACAAGATGCACACATAACAGGGAAACCTGACATATCATTTTTCAATACAAAATTCAAAAGACATTCAAATTTTTCCTTGTTTTCTCATCATCAGACGTTCATGCAAAATCCGGTTAGTAATGGATTTTCGACGGTGAGGATTCAGAAAATGGGAGATTTATTGAGTTACATCAACATAATTGCCGACGATCCAACTACAGGGTCTCAACTTATTTCTGATTGGAGAACGATCATAAAAAATGTCCAGCTCTACATTGGGGGTCAGCTCATAGACACACAAGATTCAGAGTTTACAGAAGGTATCGCAATCGATTTGTTCGCGAACACCTATTCTAAGACGTATCCAGCGAGTTTGCATAGTGGTGTGGGTTCTCAATCTTATTTCTACCCACTTCGTTTCTTTTTTTGTGAATCCTGGCAGACATGCTTACCATTGATAGCGCTTCAGTATCATGACGTCGAGCTTAAGATTCACTGGCAAGATAATCTACCTGACCATACGTATATGATCGACGCGTGTTATATACTTTTAGATGAAGAGGAGCGAAATTTCATGGCGTCTTCTAAAAATGATATGTTGATCTTCCAAGTTCAAAAGAATGAACCAAATAATGAAAAAATCCAAGAGTTGGTTTTTAACCACCCTGTTAAATACATCGCGAGTAGTAACGTGATTGAAGGTATCAACAACACGTTAGTTTCTCCAGTGAATAAAGTAAAGTTACAAGTTAATGGTACAGACTTGATTGATTTTAAGCGTTCTGTTCCCTACTTCACATCTATTCCGTGTTATTATCACACGGATTTTTCGTCAAGTAATACACAGGAATTATTTTTCTATCCATTTTGTTTGTCAACCAATAAATACCAACCAACAGGGACACTTAACTTCAGTATGATTGACTCATGTAGGATACACTGCACTGAAAATATAAACTGTCCAATATATGCAGTGAGTTACAACATACTCAGATTGCATAATGGTATGGCAGGAATATTATTCTCAGATTAATTTATACTATACCAATAAGGATGGGTGAAGTTGCCAAGTTCAAATCGAATCACGCGTATGGTGAATTGAAGTCTCGATTAGTGGGCAAGGCATCCCCATCCAGAAAAGATGCACAAAACACGTTCTTAACACTAAAAGAGTTTCTGGAATCTAAATTCAGTGGAACGAAAGGAAAATTGAATTCGGTTGATGCATTTGCAATCGGTGTCAGACATGGAATTGATCCCGATTTACTTATTAGTGTTAAAAAAAGTGCAGAACAAGTTATAATAGCTAGGACTGGGCAGGTTCTATACGGGGAAAGGACAAGTGATTTATTTGGATCGTCAACTGATATGTCAGAGGATGGACTACACCTAGCTGTTGGTTCAATATTTAATGACGATGGGGGCATGAATTCTGGTAGTGTCCGTGTCTACTCTCGTGGAAGTGAAGAAGAGGCGTGGGTTCAAAAAGGTGTCGATATCAATGGTGAGGCAGCCCAAGATTATTCGGGGTGGTCCATTTCACTTTCAAGCGACGGTAATCGATTAGTCGTTGGTGCTGTATTTAATGATGACGGTAGTACTATAAACTCCGGGCATGTTCGTATCTATGACTGGAATTCTGGAGCCACTCGGTGGGATCAATTAGGTTCAGATCTAGATGGTGATTCAGCGGGTGACTTTTTTGGTTATTCCGTCAGTCTCTCGAAAAATAAAAACTACCTCGCGGTGGGTGCACCGTATGGTCTCGATACACGGGGTTACGTGAAGGTGTATTATTACAATGGAACCACTTGGGATCAGGTTAACCCTAACCCTAGTCTAGTAGGTGGTGTTGATTCGTATGAATACTTCGGGAAAAGTGTGGCACTCTCAGAAGATGGTAGTCGTCTCGTCGTATCTGCACCTCATTATAATTTTGACACCGGTAAGGTAAATCTTTACAACGTTGATCAGGGTTTAAATTCGATTCATTTACTAGATTCTATAGTGGGTACCGGAACCTATTCTCGCATTGGAAATTCTTTGGATTTGAAGTCCAATACAGTGGCAGTTAGTGACACTGTATTCAATGATTCCAAGATAACCACGTATGACATAACCTCAGATTCATTCGTTGAACAAGGTAATAATAAGATTTCGTTACCAAGTTCATTTGATGTTCGGGTTAAACTATCTTACGATGGAAAGAGTTTAATTTATGGGGTATCAGGTTTCAATACTGATGGTGCTCTCATAAATTCTGGGACTATATTCGGAATTAAGGGGCATGTGAAAGTTTTTAAGCGTCAAAATAACAGTTGGGTACTGAACGGGTGGAAAATGAATCAAATCGGGGGTCGCATAAATGACGAGTTTGGGAAGTCTGTGTCTATTTCTGGTGACGGTGGAATTATTTGTATTTCTGCACCCCGTAAAGACGTGCCGACTTCAGATACAGGTTGTGTGACGACATATACTGTGAAACCAATTTCGCATTATGTCACACCTACTATAACACTAAACTTTCTCAACCCATATCCTTTACAAGCTAATACAGCTTATGTAGAACCAGGTGCTGTAACAGATACCGGTGCCGATATAACGATCACGGGTGAAGTTGGAGATTCTACGATAGAAGGTACGGAATACGACATTTTGTATACAGCACAAGATGGATTTGGTAACGTGGTCACAAAGACGAGAACAGTTGTAATAAGTAAGGATCCAGCGATTCCAACGATGGTATTAAATGGTGATGCAACTGTTTTAGTCAAGGTTGATGGTATTTTTAATGATCCAGGAGTTACAACGAGTGTGTTGTCTACGGTAATAACTGACAATTCCGCACTTAATTTGAATACATTGGGTGCATATGAGGTCAAATATACAGCGGTTTCTAGTTATGGTATTACATCTAGTCAGACGATCAGTCGAACAGTTGTAGTTGTCAATGATATAGATTTTACGGGTTCAGCTTTAACGGGTAAAAATGTATGTATGTCAACTGACGGATTTATGGTCGGTGTCGGTGACTTTGCAGACGATACTGTTGTTTTCAATGAATGGGATCCAGTTGGGAAAGACTGGAAATCAATAGGGCAGAAGATACAAGGACCCACTAATTCCAGTTTCAGTGGAACTTTGGCATTATCAGATGACGGCCTAACAGTAGTCATTGGAGCTCCAACATTTAATTTGACTGGGTTAGTCCGGGTATATGAGTATAAATTTCATGTAAACAAGTGGGTGCAGAAAGGTGGTGACATAATCGAAGGGGTTGAGGGTGATACTATTGGAGAATTTGTCACTATTTCAGGTGATGGCTCTGTAGTATCATGTGGGGCCTCACAGCCTACGGGTGTAAAAAACCCTTACATATTTACTTATAAATACTCATCATCCTCGACGACGTGGGTAAAAATACACGAGTATATGGAACCAGTAACACTTGGAAATTCTGTAGATAAAAAGAAGTTTTCTGGTGCTTTAAACAGTGACGGGTCTCTTCTCCTCATAGGTTCTCCTATGAACAATTACACTACTGGGGCGGTGTTCGTATATGACACGTCTGACGCCTCTTTGAAATTCTCGGTTCTCGGTGCTGAAGTAGGTAATTATTTCGGGGAATCCGTGAACTTTTCAGCGAACGCTAGAAGACTTGCGATAGGGGATGTTGGTGGTGTGTGTGTGAAAATTTACAATCAAGATGAGGTAACAAATGTTTGGAGCCAATTGGGAAGCAAAATATACAAGGCGGGTACTTCAGTTAATTTGTCTAAAAATGGTGACATTGTGACATTCTCAATACCAGCGACACAGGGGTATGGTAAAGTATATCAATACAAGTGGGATGGTTTGTTTTGGTTACCTATAATTGACGAATTCTCGGATAACGGTAATGGCACTTCATTCGGTCGTCAAGTTTTTGTATCAGAGGATGGTTCTAGTATATTAGTCGAATCCGCTACCACAAATCAATTGTATAGATGGAACGTCGCGAGACCCGTATTTTCATTAAACGGTAATAGAATTGTTCGCGCTGGAGTTGACCAAGTGTATGAATACGATTATGTGACAACCTCGTCGAAAGTTGTCATATCTGGTGAAGTCGATATAAGTGTTACTGATGAATATGTAATAAAATACACAATGACAATAAATCCTTCCGATGTCGTATATCAAGTTGTGAGTACTTCTGGTGAGTTGTTACAACTTGGTCTCACCATTCAAAGTTTTGCTACGTCGTCAACTCCTATTAAACTTGGGTGGTCCACATCCATCTCAGGTGATGGGAATTATCTAGCCGTGGGTATGCCAGGGTATGACCAAGACAGGGGTATGGTTAAGATATACCAATTAAACCTGACAGATGTGACTTGGGATGAGATGATATCATTGACCGGACCCAACGTGGGTGGGAGTTTTGGTTACGATGTATCCATTTCGAGGGATGGTTCTAGGGTAGCTGTAGGGGCACCCGATTTTGGTGCTGGTATGGTCCAAGTGTATGAGTATACCACGGTGTGGGGTTTACTTGGACTTCAAATTGGCGGCAACGAGACAGGTGATAAATTTGGGTGGTCAGTTTCATTAAATGGATCGGGTGAATATTTGACCGTTGGGGAACCTAGGCGGAGTTTCCAGATTAATACAGGTGTTGGAGGAGTTAAAACATATAGATATATTTCATCTGAGTGGGTTAAACAAACATCCTTATCCTTTGACAACAATCAGGTAGAACACCAAATTGGATATGATGTAGTGATTTCGTCCTCTAATAATGTGGTTTTATTCGGTGCACCAACTGCAGGGCCTGGCTACGTCAAAATATCATCGTATCTCGATGGAAACGTTCCCATTTTTGCCCAACCGATGACATTCGGTGAGCGGTTTGGTTGGTGTGTGTCAATATCAGACGATGGTACAATATTCGCTGTCAGTGCTCCATTTTTTAATGCTAGGAGGGGGCGTGTGTTAATTTACGATGCGACCACAACACCACCATCTTTGAGGGGTAGCCCTATCGAGGGTGTAAGTGAGAATGACGAACTCGGTGAATCGTTACATCTGAGTGGTAATGGTCAAAAGTTATTACTCCATAGCAAACAGGGACGTGTTAGTAATTATCAGTATGTAGGTTCTGAGTGGGTGGTTATTTCTGATGAAGTCATAACATCTGAGGTAACTGATAGTAATTTTGGATATTCTTTATCTAGTTCAACAACTGGTAATAGGATGGTCATATCATCACCGTTATTTGAAAATAGCTTGGGGATGGTGCAAATATTCTCTACCGAGACTCTCCAGATTTCTAATGCAGATTTCATACCCCCTGTTATAGCATTGAACGGTGAAAGTTTAATTGTGCATGAAAAAGATACAACTTTCAATGACTCAGGTGTCACAAGAGATGATGGTGAGGTATCATTTGATGTAAGTGGTGCTATCGACTCAAGCGCAGCTGGTTCTTATACACTTGTGTATTCAGCAACAGATGTGGCTGGAAACGTGTCAAATCCTCTTAGTATAATTGTGAATGTAAAAGATCCAAATGAATTGAATCAACTCAGTAAATTTCAAGCACCATTTAGAAGTAGAAATAGAAATACAGCAATTGCAGAAAAAAGGGTAGCTCTATGCACCCCAGCTGTCAAAGTATATGATGTGTCCGATGACGTCAGTCCAGCTGTATACAACCAAGTTGCACAGGTATTACCAGATGGAGATCAGGTTGGTCTGTCCCAAGATGGAACGAATTTATATATAACAAAATTCATAGATGCAAGTTCTGGTAAATTATCCGTGCATTCACTCGGTGAGGTCGGGTTCGTATATGCACAAACACCATTTTCCAACGTTGTGACTTCTGTGGGTTTTACCACAAGGTCAAAGTATAATTCGACGAGAATGTCAGGTGATTACAGGAGTAACTTATTTGGTACCGGTGTTGTACCCTTCGGAGAGGAATACAGACAATCGTTCAAATTTAAAAATTTGGCCATTTCAAATGACGGTAGGTATTTCGCCATCGGTAAACCAAGTAGGCAGGAAGTCGTGAGCGACCCTGTCCCTTCAGTATCCATATATCAAATCTCATCTGAGATAACTGAGAATGACATATTTAATCAGGTTGGATCCACAACATTAGGGTCATTCATAGAATCTTTAGCTGTATCTGAAGCGGGTGATAGATTGATCACACAAGATGGAGATCGAGTTTTGATATACAATCGAGATGATTATTCAGCCAATGGATGGAATTTGGAATTTGAACGTTCAGGCACTATTCAGGGGAATGTTGCCATCCAGGGTTCGGTAGTGAAGAAGGACCCAATACATATGTCCCACGATGGTAATGTAGCTGCATTTGTTATAAGCCCCAGTTTAAATGTTGACCCCGTCACATTAATCGGGGACTCTAGAATTGTTCTTGTTCAAGGTGAGACATTCACTGATCCGGGTTTTTCATATTCTGGTGGAGGGTCTGTAACTGTCACTGGAACTGTAGATACAGACACAGTGGGTGAATATATAATAACATACGAGACATCAAATAATAAACAGGTTAGAATAGTTCGTGTAAACGATTCACTTTTGGTGACCTTCAATGGTTCTTATTCAACTACCAATATTCCATATGGACCGAATTTTGCCGGGTGGACGGGAACGTGGAGGACTCAAGATTTCCCACTTTTTACAGTTCCAGCAGGATTTGTTCAACCAGCAAACCACGAGTTTGAACTATCAATTACACTAAACGGATTTATCCCTGTAGCTGGAAACTGGCAGTACATGTCTATACAGATTTACACGGATAATGGATTTTCGAGTAGTATCGGTTTCACCTCAGATGGCACGGGCCAAGGAGAATCATATTCGAATTTGGGGACCGTGTACACTAACAAAATCCGAACAAAGACCACGATTGATTCAGGGTCGTTGTCGGGTGGCGACCAAGTGAGGGGAAGACTTCATCTATATAACACGTTTTTCTCAACGTTTGAGGTGGATGCGACAATCAAATTTACTGACCTTACTGGCACACCTGTCCCCATTCCTACAGTAACATTAAATGGATTTTCCCAAAACAATATAGACGTTGGTGAAAATTTCGTAGATCCCGGAGTGACTTCAGACAATTCAACAGATGTTATTAGTGTGATAGATGCACCAACTTTCCCACAGGCAACGTCTTCTACAAAGGCTATAATATACCGCGCAGTAAACACTTCAGGGGTTCATGGTTATACTGTGAGATATGTAAACACCGCAGATGTGGAAAAAGTTGTCATTTACGGAAGATCGGGTGTTGAATGGTTACAAGTTGCAAATTCGATTAGTACACCGGCATCATTGGAGACGTATTCGTTCAAGGATATAAGTTTATCTAGTAACGGAAACAGAGTAGTGTTTTCAAAACATAATAAAAATATTGTTTATGACCTTGATGAGACTGTATATCCACAGGTGTGGACAAAAACAGGTGAAATTACAGTGGATGCACTGTGTATCCAAATGTCGGGGGATGGGAATAGAATTGTTATGGGTGACTCGAGTGGACTAATACATGTATACGAGTATAGCAATGGTGTGTGGGGTGAGGAACGAACGATTTCCCATGGATTTGCCGGCACCTATGAGACTGTATCAATTGATATCTCAAAAGGTGGGGAGTATATAATTGCGGGTTACAAGGCCACTACTGCTATTATTCTTTTTCGAATGCTTACTGTTTACACTACTATTGATGGCCAAAAAAGAGGTCAGACTATTAGCTTACAATCATCACCATTTCTGGTGGGGAACAAAGTCTCGATATCATCAGATGGCACAAAACTACTCACAACGAAAACAACATCATCAGTTATGACTTTCGCGTATTATGAATATTACAGTGGTAGTGCATCATGGATTGAGCATGGTCCAAACGTTTTCTCAGGAGTTGTTACAAATTTACTCAACTTATCTCTGAGTGGAAATGGAAATGAATTATTATTACTTTACGCAGACCGTTTTATCACGAAGACTCCAGCAACCGAAACAGTTGCGTCTGGATGGCAAAAGCTTGGATCAGATATAGCAGCGACTTCGATCTATGCAAACCCTTTTACTGGTACTGACACTTCATATCTTAATAATACTCCCGGTAATCGCTCTAAACCTGGTGGAATTATCCTAAACTTGGGCGATGTATCGTTTAATCTAGAGCCAATGGGATACGTGGTCGAGATTTCAGATGATGGATTAACTGTAGCGATTGGTTTACCGTTTGTGACGTTGGGAAAAAGTACTGTAGTACTCGCGAGAGGCGCTGTTGTAGTATTTCAATGGGATACAACAAACTGGGTCCAGTTGGGGGGTTTGATTGTACCTAAATACCAAAATAACTCATCGTTATCTCTGGTTCAAAACTTGTTTGCTGAATCCACAATGTATAGTGGTGCGTCCATAAGTTTATCGGGTGATGGTCAGTATTTATGTGTGGGATCACCTGGATATCACCCGGATGAAGCAGATAAAGCTTTAAACCCGAATTTCGGTAATAATGCTATCAATCAACGTCTTAACTCATTACCTTCGACACATGGAGCCACTTCATGGACTCTTTACAAACGCAATGCCACATATGCTCCAGCAAATGATTATTATAGTGTTGGTTGGGAACCCATACACACTAAATATTCTGATATGTCCACAAGTTTAGCATCCATTAGTACCATAGTCCCTAAACGTGAGCTGATTGGACATAATGTAAAAGTATCAAGTGATGGTTCCTTCATCGTGTATGATACCAGAACTGATGGAATAAAGATTGAAGCGTTTGACTCGACAACAAATACATGGGGAACATCGCAACATATACCTAATGGTGTGACAACATACTTGAATAATATCGAGTATACTTTGGGGGGTATCACATACACTTACCCTATACATTACCTTGGTAAAAACCCAGCTGGTAACGACGATTACGTTGAAGACTGGGATGCTTCAGGTACTGTTGGAAAAGGTGGTTATGTTGCCCGGATGTGGCCTCACAGTTATATATCATTATCGAGTAATGACAAGTTCCTAACAGTTTCTGAACCGGAGGTGACACTCCCTACGACTATTACAACCGATGGGGGGGCCACATTTTTTACCCCTGTTTGGACAACATCAAATCGTTCTGCGAGAGTAAACGTGTATGAAAGAAATTCTGGGGGGACATGGTCCCTTCGTGGTCCCACGATCGAATCTACTTCTATTCCTCATTTCGCTTCCTCTTATAGTTCAATTTCTGACGATGGAAAGAGACTTGTTGTTCCCTCAAAAGATGATTTTAGTAAGTTCCATACATACACTTATGATGTATATAATGAGTCTTGGACCATCGGCACAACCCCTCAGAACATCGATAATACAAATGACAATGGATCTCTCACCACAGCAGAACTACAGAACTTTACAGCCGCAGCTCAGTCAGTCACTCTCGCGTCGGGTGACGGCACAAAAGTGGCATCGTTGTATTTCGGTGATCAGGTTGTAAATTCCAGTGAATTACCAGTATTCAGACTATATACTATTGCTTCCCAGTCTACATCAACTCAGTGGAATCAACGTGGTGGTAATATTAAGCTGAGTTCACCAGGGGGAATAAACACATTGGACACCGTGTTGACAGTCTCTGAAAAGATTATAACACCATCTGTGTCTATCTCGAATGATGCAAGTACACTCGCGGTTGGTCTCGCGAATGACAATGTAGTGAAAGTGTTTAAGTACTCCAACGATACTTGGGGTGAGGTGGCCAGTTTAACAGGTACTGGACAATTTGGGGATCAACTTGTATTGACGAGGGATGGTAATTCTTTAGCTGTGAGTGCACCAGGGAGTGGTGAAATATTCTTGTATGATACTTCGACGAGTTCGGTCACCCCAAAAGCGAATACTTTACAGAATACATCAGTTCATTCGAATGGGAATTTTGGATATTCTTTGGGTTTGAGTGATGACTGCACACGTTTATTTATAGGTGACCCAGATTATTCAAATGATGTTTCTGATCAGTATCGTGACACCGGTAGAGTTGTGATAAAAGAATACGACACTGCAATTGACTCGGGTGGAACTGGTTTACCACTAGGATTTTCTTTAGGGACTGAAATTGAAATCGTGAGAGGTGGGACCCTACAGGTGGCGACTGATAGACACACGAGATTTGGTGAATCATTAGATGTCTCTGGTGATGGGACACGATTGATCGCGAGTCGTTTTGGTTTATTGGATACCTCATTTAGTGGAGATCCGTATACTAGTCTAGAAATATCAGAATTGTGGGACCGGAACTCTCAAACTGGAAACTGGTCTAAAAAGAATTTACAATCCCTAGTACCTATTGTGGTGAATAGTATATCTTTAGGAAATAGCGAACAGTATTATCAATCCCCGATTGTCAAAATATCAGATTCTGGAGATTATTTCTTCTACGGTGTTTCAGAACCTTCAAACACATCGTATGGATCCAATGTTGCACTGACCGCAACGCAACAATACTTTAGTCCCATACTGACACTAAATGGTGCCCCAACAGTAGAAATTATTATAGGTTTGCCATATACTGAACTCGGATGTACTTCAGATGACCCAAACGACACTATAGTCATCACTGATAACATCGTTAACACTGTTGTGGGTGTATATACAGTTAGATACACTGTAACGAGATTTGGTCTTTCGAATTTTATAGAAAGAAAAGTCTCCGTAAAAACATCAGATACTGCACCAACTATAACACTTCTAGGTGATTCTGTCATCAATATCACTCAACCGGTTGTGTATACAGAACCAAATCCAGGGGCGACTGCGGTTGGTGGTATTTTGGAAACGTATGGGTCCCCCCCCAACGGTTCCACGAGTGGAACATTTACGATGCGATATGTTGTTAGAAACACATTTGGGACAGCAACTGTTGAGAGAACAATAACAATTTTGCCTGATACTACACCACCAGTAATTACACCATGGGGTGGGGATGTTACTCACAAATTCAACACGACATACAACGACCCTTCGTATATTGGGTCTGATGGCAACGAGGCTATTCTCGTAAGTGCTCCATCTCACGCACTTACAATTTCTAACATACCGTTATACCGTGGTACTAATTTGATTACTTACTCAGCAACTGATCAAGTGGGGAATATTGGCACTTATGTGAGAAATGTTGATGTAAAAGATGACATGGAGGCGACCACGATACAACAACAATTGGATGATAGTTATTATTCGACCATCTCAAATGACGGAAGTAGGCAGGCTATAATTAGAAAAGCAACTAGCGATGTGGTTATTTATGGAGTTCCCACATCATCCATACAGCTGCAACTGTCAGGATTTGGGTCTATGGAGGGACAAATGGTCAAACTCTCTTCTGATGGTACTGTTGTGGCTTTTACAGCATCTGACGGTGTGCGTGTGTACGCGAATGGGGTTGAACGACTTGCGGCAGTCAGTAGATTTGTCGAACCCGGGTCATCTATGTATCACATAGAATTATCCAATGATGGTGACACCATCGCTGTATCTTATCCTGGGGGGAATACACAATATCTAGAGGAGGTTGTGATCTTTAGGTGGAATTCTACACAGTATGTTGAGGATCATAGTATAGTAAATGCAACTTCTAAGGTTACGGGTTTGGGTGATACGATATCGTTAAGCTCTGACGGAAACCGTATAGCTTTGGGCTCTTCTAAATTTGGTAGTGGGTCAGGGTCAAACATCTCGTCTACTATATACTCATTTGCAACTCCCAGTCCTACACTACATGGTGTAGAAAACTGGTATGCTGGGAATGAAAGGAATTATAGACTTACGAGAAACGGTGTAGGTGGTTCAAATAACACAATGTATTGGCCGGTTACCTTGGAAGCTTCGTGGTCTGTATCATGGGAATGGTATATATATGGTCCTAGATGGGGGGGTGCTGATGACATGCGTTTGATTTACTTTGCGACGAACCCCATAACGGCGTATCAAGCTTCCGTTCATAACGGGTACAATAATTTTTATGAATTTTGGCAGGGTGATTCACATCAGATTAGAGATAATAATGATGTATACAAAAAAAATGCTAATGTGTACTATCCATTATCTAGGTGGTTGAATGTTGACGTTTCATATGACAATGGTGTCATGACATCTACAGTTAAAAATCGAAATTTTGTGATATCCAAAATTACTCACGACTTTGGGACTGCACACCAGAACTTATACGGGGTACAAACATATTTTGGATTTTCGGGAAGAACAGGTGGTGTTTCGTCTACACAAAAGATCAGAAACATAAATCTTAAGGGCGCACAGGAGAAAACTGGTCAGATTGAAGTGTACGATAGGAATGGTGCCAACAGCTGGAGCCAAGTTGGTGCAGATATTCAAGGTGGTTTAGAAAACCAGGGATTAGGAAAGAATGTCAAATTGTCCGGGGACGGTTCAACCATATTAAATAAAAATGAAGGACTCGATGCTAACGGACAAAATGTGTCAGTATTCGCATTGAATTCTGGAACATGGACAAAAAATAGCACATTGATAGATAATTTAAATACACGAACAGTATTGACAGGTAACACCCACGAATTAATAGACATAAGTGATGATGGATCTTTACTGATTTACGCTAAAGGAACTGGTAGTGAAAAGTATGTGTCACACACTTCTGGTTTATCCACCAAATATATAGATGGTTACAAACTGGAGAGTGGTGTATATAAAAACAGTCTCACTATTCCAGAGTCATCATCATCACCCACTAAACACGTGGGAGTGGCGGGTGACGGGTCTACGATTTTAATACACAATGACGACGGAGTTGTATTACACAGTGTCACAGACACAGTTTTCAACCCGGTGATTACATTAACTCATAAAAATGATTCTGACACACTCAGTTTGAGCACGAGTCAAGTATATACAGAACAGGGAGCTACATCGAACGTGACGGATGGTTCCTCTGTAGTAGTAGGGGGTGATACAGTTACTAATACACCGGGGACATATAGAGTGAGATATAGTGTTACAGATAGTCTTACAGGTAAATCTGCACATAGAACTAGAACTGTAGTAATGAATTGATAGTATTTACAACTCAAAAGTTTTTACTTAGTGTCAAGGAGTTTACTCTCCCTGAGCTTTTCCATCAACTTGGGACCGACGGTCTGGCCATGACGAAATCGATAAAGTGCGTTCTTCAACTGGTGGTGTGCGATGTTGTTTTTGTAGTGTTCCCTTGACTTTTGACGATAATATTCCACATGGCTCTCACGCCACATTTTATTGTATGCAGCTTTATTTGGGTTGTAGGCAACCATTATAAGTGATGTTGGGATATTTACACCATCTTTTTATATTACTTAGGTAATATTTTCGAGTTATGGAGAAAGGTTCTCTTATTGTTCCATTGTTGTTGAACTTTTTTTGTGATAAGTATGATGATAGTCTGAATCCATAAGATCATTATTCTCTGTAAATTTACCATCATCCGTTCGAAAAACACGTTTCGCACGTCCATCACGACCCCAGCATTCCACATTCACATTTGTACCACCTGGCCTTGGGGTTCCTCTCGCAAAAGTTACCATATCACACGTGATGTCATTTGTACACTTGTCAAAACAATGTTTTTCCCGATATTCATCGCTATGGGTAGAGTTTGGGAAGTCTGTGAATAGGGTATTCTCATTGAATACTTGACCACCCTCGTAATATGTACCAGGTTCGTAGTGGTAGTCCTTTTTATAACCATCTCCCGGATTCCCGGGTTCAGTATCTAAATGTTCTATCCAATCTTCATTGTTAGTAAACAATTTCTTACATTCTGTACCTGACTTTAAGTAACCTCGGCCACATACAAGAGGTGGTTCATCGTCATCATCACCCATCATATAGTAAGCTAGACCAGCACTAGATGAAATACAACAGACTAAAAGTAGCATAATAATCACAATTACTTTTTGATTTTGATCCATACTTATATTATAAATCTATTTTTATTTCAAATCAATCCTATTTTCGAGTTATGGAGAAGGGCTCACCGAACTACGGAATTGTATTTTCCTAAATTATAGTTTCACTTAGGTTCGTTTTCACTTAGGTCCATTTTTTCGGGGGTTTATAAATTACACCTAAGTCGGCCTATTCCCCATGTATTCCATCCCAACAAGATGACTGTCTCAATTTTCAACTACATCCGTGAACTCGAGGAACTCCATGCTGAGTCTCGTTTGAAGCTTGACCAACTCAAGAATTTGCTCAAAGAAAGCAATGAAGAAACTGTCCATGCACTTCTCGGACGTCCCGACAGTTTATACGACACGACTTCCAATCCCGTAACGCTTCTTTGCACCAATCACGGTATCGCTGAACGTCTCCGTGAACTTGGTGATATGACTTCTGATTTTTACAAGGATGCAACATACAAGCGAGCTGCCACCATTATCGAGAACCTCCCCAATCAGGTACAGAGTGGTGAGAGTGTTGTGGATCTCAACGGGATTGGTAGATTTATCGCTTCTAAGATTGACGAATACCTCGAAGAATTGGATTCTGACTACGAAGAATCAGTTGCTTCCGATGACAGTATGGAGTCTGAAGAGGAGGACCAGGAAGAGGAAGAGTCTGAAGCCTCTGAGGAGTCCGAAGCCTCTGAGGAGTCCCAAGAAGAGGAGGAGTCTGAAGCCTCTGAGGAGTCTGAAGCCTCCGAGGGGTCCCAAGCCTCCGAGGAGGACCAAGAATTCCCCAATCCCCACAACATGGGAATTTATGACATGCTCATGCGTTCCCGGCGGGGGGTAGGGTGTACAAAGAAGAATGAATACCTTCTAGCTGCAGAAGATATTTGGACTCTTCCACGTGCACTTAAAAATAATCCTTCAGACCTAAACTCCTATTGTATTCCCGGTGATATCGCTGAAAAAATCGAAGAGTTTATGAATTCCAATGAGGAACTCGTGGGAATCTTTTTAAAAATGGGAAATCTCGACGATAATGTTTTCAAGTGTAAAGCGTACTGGAGGGCATCGGATACTCTGAAAACTTTACCCGATAAGATTGAATACGGTTATCAAGTCAGGAACTTAGATGGTTTTGGTAAATCTATTTGTGCAATGATCGACGAGTTTAGGGAAACTGGGACAGTCAAACGTCTCGATGAGATGAGGTCTCAACCCCCAAAACAAAGCGCTCAGCTGAAAAAATTCCTACGAAGGAGACAAATTTGCCACCGTTAAGGTGTACAAAGGGGAGTTGCTCCGATAGGCTACTACTTGAGCCCAACTCAGTGAGAGTGTACATATGAGAAGCATTTAAATATTCATAAAAACTATATGATCCCAGCAATCGCACGTAACACTATCATTTTTACGTGGTCTATAACTATATACGGTTTCATCGATTTTCATCGATTCTTGAAAGCACATAAAAGAGAAGGTGATAAACTATCTAGAGCATGATCTACCTCCAAGCAGTCGTGCAAACTCTTACATCCATGGGTCCCCAATACATCGTGAACACGTGTAATTGGGTAAAATGCGCACTTTATGACGCACCATTTCGCCTCTATTTGGACATCGAACTTGAGATTCAGTCAATTTTACGCCTAAGTGAAGCAGAAAAATGAGGAAATTCAAAATCATGACAACCCACGTTGTACCTTTCATGACACCCTCCTACCTTGGGGTGACTGGTTTGGCAACAGACGACCTCCGTATCGCATTCCTTCAAGCCACTTCACCACTTTGTGCAGACGTTCAACGTAAAATCTGGCAGGAAGTATTGACTTGTACCGTACCGACTACCCCACCCCCGGCTCCCAGAAAATGTTCAAAATCAAAAACCTGTTACAGGTAATCTCCGGTTTCATGGAGTCTAGGAAAAAAAAATTATTCACTGATTATATGTTGACACATCAGATTATCAAAACTAAGAATGAATGTGGTGAAGATGTATACATTGCCATCGAAAAACAACACGATTCAAACTTGGGTATACTTGTTACGAAGTGTAAACGACTCTTATCCTTCGTAGAAAGTCATGGTCTAGAACAAAAATATACACCCCTCCTCACCCAATTTGGAAATGAGATTGAAAATCACGTTCAAACGAAAGTGAACATCGATCACCTATTTTCAAAATTTGAAAAAATCAAGAAAAAAATCAAAGGAAATTCCATGTCAAATTTCAACCTAAGTGAAAGTGAGTAGGACATGAAGAGTACTCGTACCAACATGGACTTATTCCACAAAATCCAAGGCATTGTCGACAAAAACATGTGGAACTTCCCAGAGGGTGATTACTTGGAAATATGCAACACTGTCAAGGAATTACGAGACTTGGTCACACCCCCCACGTTTCTCTTGGATCAGAACCAACCCCTAATCCTCCCCCAATATGAATCGACCGATCAAGAGTTTTCGGACTTTATCGAACACACGGAGGTTGGATTTTGGGCAGATCAAGACCACCCCCTAATGTTTCCAGAATACGAACCAACTCTTCCACAACCTTCACATTGGAGGAACCATATAGAGCAGTTGAGGGAACCAACTAATCGGGCATTAGAGGAACCAAGTAAACAGGAGCTGGAAGAATTCCTCCAAGAGTTACACGCAGAGTGGAGCACTACAGAGACTGATCAAAGATCTAGGTTTAGTTTTCGTGCGGAATAGCTTTTGTAATCCTAAGTGAACGAATGTATGAATCTATCTATATACACAATGGGATACGAGGACATCATAAGTAAGTATGAATGTGACATCGTCATCGAAGCTCTCGAGGAGATGAAAGAAGCTCCCCAAGAGGAGAAATCTTATATGTTTACGAGGTATATCTGTGCTCTCAGTTCACGAGGTAGAGATGATTTCTCCCCCCTCATTGAAAGACTAGGTCCACTTGGTCCGTTTAACCACCTATCACCGGAACTAAGTGACGTGAAAGATCAATATATACTGTCCTTATGTGGTGGAGACCGAGTATTTATGACGTTCATGATGATGTGAAGTGAAAGTTACTTAGACGATAGAGCTTTGATACATATAAGTGTAATATGGAAGATTTGAGGGATGTCCTGCAAATCATCGATCGTTACACAGACAAAATTTCAGACGGGGACTACCTAGAATTGTGCGACAAGTTGAAAAGGGCTTATAACAAAAAATCTGACCCTGAACACTTGTTTGATTATCAGAACTTCAGCATACCCCCAATCGGCAGTGACGAGCAAACTACGATTTACTTCTATGACTATTTCTATGAGCGGGCTCTAGACTTGGATTTGGATTTCCTCGGTGGTCAAATGGACTATTTACACGGCGAATATGAAAAACATAAACCCCTAAAACGGTGCTCCCCGCGCATAAGAGAGCAGGTAAAGGAACACTTCTGTAACATCCAAGATGTGGATCGTTCACAATTGGATGAAACTCTACTGGATACCAAAAACTTCAATTATACATGCAAGGTTTTCATGCAACTAGAGAATAACTTTAGGTGGAAGTATAGGGAAGCAATCGAGAGAAGAATTAGGTTGTTAGAATCTTGCCAAGATAATTTGGCTGAAATTTGATACCTAAGTCAAAATGAACCTAAGTGAGTCTATTTTTTATGAAAATATAATTCCGTAACCAGATTCCAATATGGAGTTTCTCAAATCCCTAATGCAATCTGTAGATGATATCTCCCACACTATCCCAGATGGGACCTATTTGGAAATGTGTAACAACCTTAAATCCATCCACGGACTCATACCGAAAGTGAGCGACCCCCCTGTCACCGACAATCGGTCCATCCCGTTCCAAGTTGTTAACAATAACACCGTTGAAAGTGAAAGTGAAAGTGAAAGTGAAAGCGAAAGTGAAAGTGAAAATGAAAATGACAGTGACGACGACTACGATGACCATGATGACCATGATGATCATAGTTGGTCTCCAGAGTGGTATGATGAATGGACGCAGAATGAGGGTTTTATGAGACGACTTGTGGCTGATATGAAGTTTGCCGACTCACAATTGAAGATATTGAAGCCCATTCAGCGCACTGTTAAGAAGGTCAAAGAGGCTGCCATTAAAGAATACTGTGAGGGTTTCAATAACATTCCCAATTTGCCTACGTTTACTTTTGAAAACCTGGTCAACTCCCCAGAATGGGCAGATGTACTTCGAGTCAGTACAGGTGAGCAAACCGAATACCTGAAGAGTAAAGACTTTGAGAAAGAACTGTATGACGATTACAAGAGCGTTCAGAATTTTCGCATTGAGAGCCGTGCGTCATCTATGCGAGAATTGAAGAGAAACTTGGGGTTTGAGATTGGTAATTTGAGGGAACGACAGAACTTCTTACAGTCCAATTACAACTTGTAAGTTTGTGTACACCACCACTTGTTACCCCCTGTATATTCAAATATGATATGAATGAGAGCACCCGCGAGTAGATAGACGATAGGCATTTTCATTTTCATTTTTAATTTAGAGAGTATGTAAATCAAAACAGCGTTCATGATACCGATAATGATAGCTTCCATTAGAACGATCGACGTGGGTCTCGTCATTGTTAATATATACCAGGAAAAAAATGGAGTCTATTGATATATACAAATGTTGAAGTATCTCTTGATATTTCTCATCATCTACGTGTTACTGTTTATCATAAACACGAATGAAGTTGATAAGAAGATTTTGTATCAGCTCATGATGTACGGAGATTACCGACAGGTGTCTCAACACCCAGTTGAGTATGATGTTGGTATCAGTAAATACCTCCTCGCACCATTTTACTTCGACAAAAACCGACTCATGAAAGTTTCGGATGGTGAACTCGTGAATGCATATTGCTTCACAAAACCTTACGCGAGAGTTCAACAAACCTTACAAAGTAAAATGTTTTGGAATGCGTACTTTCCTCAAAATGATATAAAGGTCCCAAAGCTGTACGCGACGACGAAACCCTTTCACATATACGATGACCTTGACCCCAATAAGGAGTACATCTCAAAACCTGAGTTTGGTACCACTGGAAACGGTATAAAAGTCGTGAAGGGTGGGGATGTTAAACCCACCGAGACGAATCACCTTATTCAAGAAAAGATTGAAAGTTGTGGGTACGAGGGGTCACGCACGTATCGTGTCATAACGAGTCATGATGGTGAGGTTCTCGTCATCTATGAATTTAAAAATGACGAAAATCTTGTATCAAACTTGATGAATGGGGGGTCATCGAAAATTCAAACCGACGTTCCAGAAATTGCGGCGACTGTGGAGAAACTTCGTACCCTCCATGTACGTGATTTCGATTTCTGTTTCACCATAGGTTGGGATTTGATGGTGGATTGTGATGGTGTCTATGCCCTTGAAGGTAACTGGCCATCAGGTCTTTATGGGGGGGACATTAATAGAAATGACACCTACATCGACCGTGTTAAGGCTAAGGCGATAAAGTTTTACTCTCACATTTTCTGACTTTTTTACTTATTTCAGGGCACGCGTCAGTCAGAGGCACATAGATATTCATCGTCTTGTCATCCATACTCTCTAGACGTTTCTTGGTCTCATTAGACGCGAACATCGTGTCATATTTGTCAGGAACTTTATTGAGCTGTGGTTGATTACCCAACCTGTAGTTGAAGTACATGAGAATGTTTGTTATCTCATTGATAGCGGGTTGGGTCGCTGTTGCTCGATTAACATTTTGGAGTGCCCTCAAGACTGGTGACTTGTTGACATAGCTCGTATCAACCATTGTGGCAAACTTATCGAAGGTCTCTTTGTTTGGGTACACCTCGAAAAATTGAATCAATCTCCGGTTATCACCTGTATTGAAAAAGACACCTCTGTGCATGAGGGACGCGTTGAAAATGAGAAGGTCACCGGGTTCAATATCTAAAGTGATTGTATTCCTTAGGTCGTTAGCAGCGTGAATTATAGAACCGTGGGTCTTGTGATGAGACTTTGGAATCAATTGTAGACGACCCTTGTCCCCATAGAGGAGAACTGTGTGGCATGGGACTGGTGTGTTCGTTCTCGAGACATTCTTGAGGTCGTTGTGAAGGAAACTGGCATCAATCTTATTCTCCTGGTTGCTCACACGATACTTGGTCATTTTAGCTTCCCACCCAAAGTGTTCATGGAGATAATCCTTCACATCGTACACTACTGGGGTGATACCCTTGTAGTTGACGTCCTTTTTACCAACATGCTTTCTGAATTGCTCAATAGTTTCGGGTCTTACACATCCACGAATGACTTTGAAACCATTTTGGTGTAGTTCTTCGTTTATACCCTCATATCCTTCTGGGTACTCCCAACTGTTGTCAAAGGCTGGTTTCTTCCTCAATTCAATCCACAATAGGTGAACAATGAGTACCAAAAACAAAATGATGAGCACCCTCAACATTTACTATATATGTATATTTTTTTCAACCGCTGCACCCCACCCTAGTGGCAACCCACCGTTTGGGCGTGGAGGACCCCTCCTGCGTGCTCTGTGGGACCCACGGGGATGTTTTGGATCCCACCCTAGACAGGGCGAGGTTTTGGGGGGGGCCAAGTGAATGTACGGTGGGGTCCCCCA
>Ga0257106_1000427_pt1 | contig 25128 bp, 9 predicted proteins | sample LP_taG_3_FD_190177 | JGI IMG/M metagenome (GOLD analysis project Ga0257106, IMG submission 190177) | Marine microbial communities from Northeast Subartic Pacific Ocean, Canada - LP_J_2011_P26_10m | ecosystem: Environmental > Aquatic > Marine > Oceanic | place: Canada: Northeast Subartic Pacific...
CTCCCGCTTTTCCAAATTCCGACATCAGAGGCGATCCGCGTCGGGCGGGCGCATCGCGCGCTCCGACCGTCGCCCGCCCCTCTGCCTGGGCGTACCCGCCGTCCAATCGTCGTTCTCCTCCTCCTCCTCGGTGAGCTCGCGGATCCCGAGGCGACGCGTGGCGCGTTGATCGTACGCCTCTGAAGCGCCACCGCCGGATGCGACTCCGCTTGAACCACCGATGAACTGTGCCGCGTCATCTCGCCCGCCCTGGACCCGCGCCTCCTTGGTGTAGGCTGCAGCCCTGGCGTGCTGCTTGAGCGTGATACCCGTCGCCTCCGCGGCTTCCATGACCACCGCGGCAGCCTCCTCGTACTTCGCGAGTCGCGCGCGCAGTGAATCAGCCTCGGCTCTGGCCCTCGCCGCGTCGCCCGCGGATCCGATCCGCGTCGCCTTCGTCATCGAATGACCGCCAGGGCCGTTGGACGCAATCTCCGAGGTGAGCGCCATGGTCTCAGCCTCCGCGCGCCACTCCGACGCGTCCGCCTTGGCCGTCCCGGGTACCACCTGGATGACACGTGGCCATCCCACGACGGCTTGGCCGCCCACGGTGCACCACACGACGTACGCTCCGGCTCGGTGCAACACGGCGGAGAAGACGCCGCGTCCGGATGCGCTCCGGTCGCCCACGTCAGCATCAACGTTGTCCGACTCCACCTTCTCCGTGAACACCACGTCCTGCGGGCCGGACGCGGCGACGCTGAGGGTCTGCCAGCGCTTCCACGCGGTGGCGTTGCCGAACCTGTCCCGCGCTTGCATGCGAACCGTGAGGGGTTCGCCGGCGACGGCGGCGACGACGCCTGGGCCCGCCAGCTTGGTCCCCTCGAGCTGCGCGACGCACGACGAACTCGCAGCCTGCCCGGGGAGGACGTTGACGTCGAACGGCGAGCCCCCGACGGCGTCGCGCTTGTACCCGCTCCACACGTGAAGCGCGTACCGTCCAGCCACCTTGGCCTCGAAGCGAACTTCGCACGCGCCGTCGCCCGCCTCCACCGTCTCGACCGACACGGGCCCGACCCCCGTGGCTTCCACTCGGAACGGGAGCATGTCCGGTCCGGCGGTGACGGCGTTGCCGAACCTGTCGCGGCGCTCGACGCGGACGACGCCGAGGGTACCCGCGGTGAGCTGCGCGAGGCCCCGCGCGTCGACGACGCACTTCGTGACGTCAGTCGCGCCTGCGGCGCACGAACCCTCGAGCGCCAGTCTGCTCGTCTGCGACGCCAGCACAAGTAGGTACGGCCCAGCCTTGTCGACGGCGTAGGACGCGGCGTAGGTGCCGTCGCCCTGGTCGAGGACGCTCCCGCGCGTGGGCTCGGACCCGGGGACCTGCACCTGCAGCGAGAGGCTGGCGCCGCCCGCCAACAGCCGGTTCCCGCGCGAGTCCCTCGCCTCCACCACGAACCGCGTTCGCTCACCCGCGACGCATTTTGAAGATCCAACCCCGGTCACCTTGCACGCGGGGAGGTGAACGTCCGCGGCGACGACGTCAACCTGCGCGGGCGAACCCACGACGGCGTCGCCGTTGAGCGACGCCACCAGCACGTGCTTGCCAACCTCAGGCCAGCGAACGCGAGCGGTGAAACGCGCGCCGTCTTTCGCGAGTCGCAACGGAACGTGAGCGCTGACGCCGCTCGGCGAAAGCAACCGGAGGCACACCGGTTCCTGACCGGAAACCTCCCGGGCGGAGACGTCGTAATCCAGCGCCTGGACGTACACAGTCGTCTCGGATCCCGCGCGGGGCGCGGAAGATGAACCGCCGCCTGGACGGACGCCGCCGTCGTACTCGTGCGCACCTTGCAGACGTAAACAAGTCTGGTTCGCGGCCAACACGCCTTGCGACGCGGTAAATTCCGCGACGGGTTCCGGGTTTTCACCCCCGTTCACGGCGAGGTGCGCGCGCCACACGCCGCCCCTCGGGACCGCGAATGACAAGCCGTAGCTACCGTCGCCGTAGTCCACGACGTCGGCGTCCACGCTGCCCGCGGGGCCCAAGAGGCGGACCATGACCTGGTCGCCGCCTTCGAGGCACGAGTTGCCGAACGCGTCGTGCGCCGCCATCGAAGCCTTGCACCGTTCGCCCACGCGGATACCCTCCAGGGCGTCGCCGCGTACGATACATCGCGTCGGGTCCGTCCTCGCGGCGACCACCTGCAGGTTCCGCGGGAAGCCAGACACGGTTCGGCCCGCGAGGGTGACGCGGAGGGTGTAACTGCCGCTTCGTTCGGGGGCGCCGAAGAATCGAGCGGATGTTCCGTCGCCCGATCCGTCTTTCCGGAAGGTGACGTCCGCGGGTCCCACAGCGTCGACGCGTAGCTTGAGGTCCCCGAACGACGCGGGGTTGTCGTACTTGTCCACCGCGAACACGGTGACGGACGCGTCGCGGCCCGCCATGCCCACGAGCATGCCCCCGGGGCGTTCCTTCAAGCCGCTCAGCTTGACCCGGCACCTGGACGGATCCGACGCCGCGGGTTCGAGCGTTAAACGCAGGGGCGCGCCGGGGAGGTTGTTCCGTGGCATCCCGCCCCACCACTGCCTCTGCGTCTCCGTGGCGAACACGCGTAGTTCGTACTCGCCGCACTCGGTAGCCCTGAACCGCGCGATTTGCCACGTGGCGTGCGGGTTCGATTCGTCGGCGACAACCTCAGCTTCGACCACGCCGGGGCCTTCGCCGTCGGCGACGATGACGAGGGGCGCGCGAACCCGCTCGCCGTCGCTCGGTGGCTTGATCGGGTTGCCGAAGGTGTCGTGGCAGTTGACCCGGACCTCCAGCGGCGACCCCGCGCGCCACGGTTCGTCGACTAAAGACGCGGGTTCCTCGACGGTGCACGAGTTAGGGTCGAGAGCGCCTGGTTCGCAAGTCACGTACACGCAGTGCTCGTGACCAGCCGTCTGCAGCGAGCACTGGTACTCACCCGCGCGTTGCAACTCGTATGTGAACTCGTACGTGCCGTTGCCGAGGTCCTCGCACCGCGCGTCCACCGGGAACGGGAAGCTGAGGCGCTTCCGCTGAGAAGGGTTCAAGACAACTTCCGTATTAGCATTGGCGTCGTCGTCGGTGACGTCGTCGTTGTCCTCTCGGTCCTCGTGCGTCACGGGTTCCAGGAGGTGCATGACGCATGAGATGATGGCGCCGCCGCGGCCGATACGCCCACCGCCGGGGTTGGCGGACTCGAGCCTGAACGACGCCTCGACGCCCGCGACGCATCGCTCGGCGCCGTCGCCCTCGAGCGTCGACGACGGCAGGTGGACGACGGCGCGAGCCGCGGCGCGTTCCTTGATCTCATCGGAGGAGACGTGCGCAGCCGCCTTCTCCGCGACGTTGGGTGGCAACGCCGCCATGACCTTGTCCGCGGCGTCCAGGGGTAGCGCGTCGAGCATGGCGCCCGCGTCCTCCGCGGGGATCCCGCCGGACGCGATGATCGCGCCGGCGCGGTCGGGCGGGAGCGACGCCGCCATGGACGCGGCGGACTCTTGGCTCATGGCGCTGAGCGCCTGCGCGGCGGCGAAAGGGTCCATCTGCCCGACCATCGCCGCGAGCCTCTTGGCGATGCCGGATGAATCTCCGGATGCATCTCCGGATGCGTCTCTGGCCGCCGCCGCGACGGACGCCTGGACCGCGTCCATGGCTTCCGCGGCGGCTTCCGGATGCATCGCCGAGGCGGCGGCGGCGGAGGCGGCCGGGTCCATGCGAACCATCATAGCCGCTCGCTTCTCCGTCGGCATCCGCTCCAGCAGCGCGGCGCCGACGGTTGGGTCGGCGACGCCGCTCGCGAGGTCCGCCGCGGCTTGGGGGCCGAGCTGGGAGAGCGCGGACGCCGCGAGCGAAGGGTCGAGCGCGCCCAACGCCGAAGAGGCGGCGGCGGGGTCGTCTTTGGCCATAGCAGCGAGCAAGGACGCCGCGGCGCCGCGCGCTCCATTGCCTCCATTGCCTCCCTTGCCTCCCTTGGCTCCCTTGGATCCGTTTGAAGATCCGCCAGAATCGTTGGCGTCGCCGGCGAAGCCCATGGCGTCGAGCTCCTCAGCCGCCGCGGCGCAGAAACCCGCGCCGTTCGCGCCACCCGCCTTGGCAGCCGCGGCGGCCGCCTTGGCCGCGCCGTCGGGTCCTAGCCACGACATCAGATACGCCGCCTGCTTCGCCGTCATGCGAATGATCGTCAAGCCCTGGCACGTCAGCGGCAGGTCCCCGAAGAGCCTCGCGACGGCGTACCCAGAGCCGGGTACGCCGCGGTCGGTGCCCGCCATGGCGACGTCGACCATAGCGGCGAGGTGCGCGGCGGCTCTGTCCGCGTGTCGGTTCGTGAGCGTCGTCATGGCATCCGCCGCGAGCCTGTGTCCTGGTTCGGATTCCTCCAGCGCTTCCAACAGCGGAGCGCCCGCCTTCTTGGGCGAAATTCCGATGAGCATCTCCACGAGTCTTTCCTCCGTGAGCATCTGCACGGCGGCGGCGGCGGGCCCGGGGACCATGTTATCGACCGCGAGGATGGACCATTTGGTGCCCAGGATACGAAGCACGTCGCTCGCATCCTCCGGCGTCATCGCGCTGAGTAAAGCGCCGAGTTGTTCGGGCGTCATCGACTCCAGAATGGCGACGCGGGATTCCTTGGGCATCTCCACGATGCACGCGATGGCTTCGTGGACCTCCATGCTGCACATCGCGGCGGCGGCGACGGACGGTTCCATCGCCTCGGCGGCGGCAGCCGCGGCGGTGACGTCCATCGACGCCATCACCGCGCCCGCGGCGGCGGGGCGCATGTCGCCGATGGCCTGCGCGGCAACCTTGGAGGACATGCCGGCTAACGATCGAGCCGCGCGCTCGGAAGCCGCCTTGCTCGGTTTGAGCCCGCCGCCTCCAAAGGCGAATCGCTTGTCCGCGTCGGGGTCCCCGGCGGAAGCGGAACCGGCGGCGGCGGCAGCGGCGGCGGCGGCGTCGAACGCGCCGTCGCCAGATTCGCCGCCCTCTCCGTCGGCGCCGCCCTTGGATCCGGTCTTGGATCCGGACTTGGATCCGACGCCCTTGGATCCGATAGACTTGGAAGTAGTCCCAGCCTTGCCCATGGCGTCCATCTCCTCGCCGTGCGGGTCCCTCACCTCGACCAAAAACGGGCACCCCGGCAGCGTCTTCCCCGACAGACTCACCGACACCGAGTGCGCGCCGGGTTCGACCCAGTACACGGGCGACGCGAACCGTCTGTTGCCCTTCTCGAACTTGACCGGGTTGTTAAACGCCAGCCCGCTGGGCGTGTGCACCGTGACCACGACAGCCTCGCGACCCGACATCTCACGAATCGGGTTCGCCGGTTGCACGTACAGATCGGTGGTTTGGCACAGAAGAGGCGTCTCGCCGGCGACGCCGCGGACGGTGCAGTCGCCCGACCGCAACGGCGCGAGCGTCGGCGATAAGAAATACCGACTCCGCGAATCCGAGAGGCCGTTGACGTTGACGTGCAAATCGTGCACGGCGGCCTCTTCCAGCGTCACGGTCACCGCGTAAGTACCGTCGGCGTTGTCTGCCACGGCAGCCTCAACGCGGCCACCCCCGGTGACGCCGTTCGCCTCGCGCGGCTTGGCGAAAACCTCCACCATGTCGCCGCCCATCGACCGCGGGTTACCGTACCGGTCCGCCGCCTGCAGTTGCAGCGTCAGCGCCACGCCGGTGGCGCAGCTCCCGAGCGCGTCGCCGCTCAGGACGCACCTGTCGGGGTCACACGGCCCCGCGACCACCTGCAGCACCCGCGGCCACCCGGCCGCGGAGCAATCGCCGACGAGCGCGGCGACGGAGTACGCGCCGGACGTTTGCAACGTCGCGGCGAAGGCGCCGATTGCGTCGAGGGGCTCAAACGTGGTCTCCGCGGGACCCCTTGCGGATACCGCGATTCGTTCACCGCCGGACCATCGTGTTTTGTTCCCGGAAGAATCCCGAGGGAGGACGTACACCAACACGCGGTCACCCGCCATGACGGTGGCGGGTAGCGTGATATCCCCATCCGGCTCGCCGAGGGACTCCTCCACCAAGCCGGCGCCGCTCGGATCCGTCGGATCGTTCACGAGCAGCGCCATGCGGGCGACGCACGCGGATGGGAAAGTCGGCCCGCTGGTCACCTCAGCCTGGAAATGGCCAACCTCGACGGGGCCGCCGGGGCCCGGCACGGCGAGCGCGATGATGGACACGTCGTAGGATCCGGCGGCGGACGCGCGGAGTCGAAGCTCGCACGTGCCGTCGCCGAGCTCCACCGCCTCGCAGTCGCAAGAACCGGGTCCCGTGACCTCGGCGGCGAGGCGGTTCAACGCACCCGCGTCGCGGGTCTGGTTGCCGAACCTATCCTTGCGGGTCACCCTGCACACGCCGGGTTCACCCGCGGGCCAGTGCAGCATCAGCTTCCCGGCGTCCACCCTGCACTCCGCCGGTTCCATCGGGCCGGCGACGCACGTCACTGGGAGCGCCCTCACCGTCGGAGACGATTTGGCGAGTATCACCGCAACTTCCATGGCGCCAGCCTTCTCCACGCAGTACGAGAGCTCGTACGTCCCGTCGCCCACGTCGGTGACCGTACCCGGGGTCGGGTCCTCACCAGGCACCCGGGTCTCTATGAGTAGAGGCGCGCCGCCGCGGTGAATGCGGTTACCGCTGTAATCCTTCGCCTCCATCTTGAACACAGCGCGTTCACCCGCGACGCACCGCTCGTGCCCGTCGCCGATGAACGCGCACGACGAGAGGGAAACCTCCATGCCCTCCGCCCTGGCCCGAAGCGGGGTACCCTTGACCTGAACGCCGTCGAGTAGGACGGAGATGGCGTGGTCGCCCGGATGGAGCCATCGAATCGGCGCGGAATAACGCGTCATATCCTTCGCCAAAACAACCGGGAGCGCCTCCTGGGTTCCGCTGGGATGGAGTAAGCGCACGGTGACCGCCTCGAGGCCAGTCATCAATCGCCCGCTGGATTCAAAGTCAACCCCCGCGATCGTCAGCGTCGCGACCCCGCCGCACTCGTACACACCGTCAACCGTTTCTTCAATCGTCGGAGATAAGGTCACCACGGCTTCCTCCGCGGTGAGGGTGCCGAACGCGACGCCGAAAGAGACGCCGCCCTCGACGCACGGCTTACCGTTGACCCGGACGCCGAGGTTCCACCTACCGGCGACCGGTGTGATGAACTCCAGGGCGTACGTTCCGTCGTGGTGGTCCACGATGTTAACCGCGCGGGCGGACGCGCCGCCCGGACCTTCCAGCGCGAGCTGCGCGGCGTCGTCGCCGTCTAAACGCAGGTTCCCGTATTGATCCGCGGCTTTCAGCGTGAGCCTGCACGTGTCTCCGGTGCGCAGGTTCTGTAGTCCCTCCATGGAGATCTTACACCTCGGCGCGAAGGTTGGCCCGGCGACGACTTGCACGGCGCGCCAGCACACGGCGAGGGAGTCGACCATGACCCGGAGTTCAAAGGTACCAGCTCGGACCATCCTCGCGAGGTAATCAGCCTTGACACCCGTCGCGCCGGTGACACTGAACGCGATGAACTCGGGACCCCTGGCCTCGACCCCGACAGCCTGGCCGTCGTTCCAGTGCGTCTGGTTTCCGAACCTGTCGCGAGCGATCACCTTGACGAGAATTTCGTCGCCAGCCGCAACCACCCACGTGTCGCCCTGTTTGCTCGCGCCCACGACGGCGACGTCGCACATGGTTGGATCCGCCTGGCCGGACTCGCACGTCAGGTCGAAGACGCCGCCGGGGAGCGGGAACATCGTCTTGCCAAACACCCCGCCGAGCTTCAAAGGCTCGAAAGGCCCGTTGACACCGTTGATTTGTTTCTTTTTTGACGTCGCGCCCAGATCCTCGACGGAATCCCTCACTCCGCCTCCAGTGTTACCTCCAGTAACGCCAAGTAACGGCTCCGATCGTTCCTCCGTCGCGACCGGCGCGACAGGTTCCTCGTCGACGAAGACGCCGAGGGAGTACACCCCGGCGACGGACGCGGCGTATCGCAGCTCGCAGCTCCCGTCGCCGAGCTCCAGCATCTCGCAGGTAACCTTCCCGGGGCCGGTGCCGTGCCCGGCGAAGGACGCCAGTCCCTCGCGCCGCGGGACCCTGTTCCCGAACCTGTCCATGCGCGTCACCGTCATCGCGAGCTGCTTACCCGCGATCCACCGGTTGTGAAGCGCGCCGTCGACCCTGCAGTGGGTGTAATCCACGCGGCCGGCTTCGCACACGGCTCGGAAAGTGGTCGCCTCGGTGCCCAAGAAAAGCGAAACCTCAAACGGACCCGCCTTCTCGACGACGTAGGAAGCCTCGTACGTCCCGTCGCCGCAGTCGTGCACGCGGCCCCGCAGCGTCTCCCCGCCGACGCGCACGGCGACGCCGATGACGGCGCCGCCCTGGAACAGCCTGTTCCCGCGCGCGTCCCTCGCCTCGACCAAAATCATCGCGCGTTCACCCGCGACGGCGCCGGCGAGACCCGCGCCGCTCAGCCGGCACATCGGTAAACTCACATCCTGCGCGTCAACCTCCACGACGAGGGGCGAGCCCACGACCGGTTCGCCGTTGATCGTGGCGACGATTTCGTGCCGGCCAATCTCCCACCACCGCACGGGCGCGCGATACCGGGAGCCTCGCTCGGCGAAACCGGCGCTGAGCGTGTGACTGGCGCCCGAGGGCGTGACGAGGTGCATGCTGACCGCCTCCTGGCCGCTCATGCCTCGGCCGGTGCTGTCGTACTCGAGCGCCTGCAGGTACACGTCACGGGTTACTCCGCACGTCACGCGCTCGCCCATGCCGGGCCCCGCGCGGAGGACGCAGTCGTTGGCCTGGAGCGGTCCGTAGGTGGCGATGATCTCTTGGGTAGATTCCTTAGCCACCCGGCCGTTGACCACCGCCTGCACGATCCACCGGCCCGCCATCGGGCACACAAACACGCACCCGTAACTCCCGTCGCCGTGATCCACGACGTCCACCGCGGACGCGCGGACACCGGTCGGTCCTTGCAGCACAAGATCCACCTGATCCCCGCCGCCGTGGCAGTTGTTTCCAAATTTATCCTCCGTCTGCACGATGACAGTCGCGGGGGCGCCGCGAAGCACGCCGCTGAGCGCGTCGCCGCGAATCGCCGCTCGGCTCGTCTCGCACGGCCCGGGGTACACGTGAAGTACCAGCGGGGAACACGCGCACGGAATGTCATCCACGCAAACCGCCACCGTGTAAGATCCCGCCCTAGGCAAAACCCCCCGCAGACCCGCCCGGCCGCCTCGGACGTCAACCACGTCGAAGGCCCTATCCGCCGGTTCGTTCGCGGGGCCGTGCGCGACGACGGACGCGGATTCCCCGCTCCAAGTCGTGGCGTTGCCGAACCTGTCGCGTGCGTCGACGAGCGCGGTGATCTCCTCGCCCGCCATCGCGACCGCGACGCCAAAGGCAGCGGCGGACGCTCCGGGTCCTTTGCCGGCGCCGGTGATTGTCTGCAACGTCGCGGTGCACCCGACGTGGCTGATCTTCCCGGCGAGCATCGTGACGTCGATGGGCAGCCCGGGTAAGACTTCGTCGGTATCCACGCACGCCACTCCGATTTTGTATATACCCGCGACGGTGGACTTGAACTCGAAGAGGACGCCGCCGTCGTCGAGGTTAGCGCGTTGTTCGACGGCGACGCCGCCGGGGCCCGAGGCTCGGCCTTCAAACGTGAACAACGCAGACGCCGCGCGGACCTCGTTGCCGTACCGATCGCGCAAGATCAGTTTCAACACACCGGGCTCGCCGGCTCTCCACCCCGCCAAGCCGGTGCGGTCGAACGTCGTCGCGGCGACCATCGGTTCGGCGGCTTCGACGAACACGGCGACGTCCCTTCGCTGCGAGCCGGACTGGAGTAAAACGACGCACTTTCCGGAGACGTTGGAGACTCCCGTGACTTCGTACACGCCGTTGCCCAGGTCGAGAACCTGGCACTGGTCCGCGGATCCCTGTGTCACCGCGCGTTTCTTGCCGCCCGGGGGGTGAATCGTGGCGGTGAGGTGCGCGCCGCCGTGGTTTATACGAGTCCCGCCGCTCTCCCTCGAGATGAGCTTAAACGTGAAACGTTCACCCGCGACGGGTTTTGCATTCGCGCCGGTGTCGTCCCGTAAGTCCACGTCGCACGCCTCGAGCGCCATGGTGGCCCTGTTGGCGACCCTCTCCTTCAGCGCCCTGTTCTTGGTGTGCGCCAGCACTTCCCGCGCGCGGTCGTCGGGCGTGTTCATCATGACGCCCACGGCCATGTCGGGGGGCAACGCCTCGATCATCGCCGCGGCGCCCGCGCCGTCGAGCGACGCCATGTACGGCACCATAGCCGCGACGAGCGGCGAATCACGGCCGCCGCCCGCGCCTGCACCCGCGGACGCCTCGAGCACCTGCCGGACCTCCTCGCCGGACATACCCTCGAGGCACGCAGCCGCGGCGTTCGGCTCCAAGGCACCGAGAACCGCCGCGGCTTCCGACGCGGACATCGTCGACGCGCACATGGACCCGAGCGAAGTCGCCGGCCTCACCCCTCGCAACACATCCGACGGACAACACTTGAACAGACTCGTTCGTTGTGAATCGGTGAGCTTGACGCGCCCGGTGCCGTTGTTCGCGGCGTCGACGATGAGTGACATGGCCGCCGACGCGTCCTCCGGGTTCATCGCGGCGAGCGTCGAACACGCCGCTTTCGGGTTCTCTTTGCAGAGCTCGGCGAGGCACTTGGCGTGGGCGTCCGGTGACGCGCCCGCCATGATCGCCGCGCACTCCTCGCCGGTGAAGTCCGATAAGATGGCGCCGGCGGTGCCTTCGGGGCATGTACCGAGCATCTCACCCACCGCTTTCTTCTGCGCGTCTTTTGGCAAGGCGCGAAGTAAGTCAGCCGCCGCCTTGCCCTCGTGGACCAGCGCGTTCAGGGTACCGGCGACCTGCGAGGCGTCCGCGTTCTTGAGCGAATCCGCGAGCTTGGCGGGCGGGACACCCGCGAGCGCGGGCGCGAGGGACTTGGCGCGTTCGGCGGCAGCCTCGCGCATCTGCTGGCGCTCCGCCGCGGGCAGCCGCTTATCGTCTTCATACGCGGCGCCCAGACCGTCCGTCAACCCGAGAAGCTCCTTGTCACCCATCGCGGATAAAACCTCCCGCTTACGTCCGTCGTCCATCGCGCCGATCGCGGACGCAGCCTCGTTCGCGCCCATGCCGCCGACGAGCTTGACGTTATCCGCCGGCGACATGGACGCCAGAGCGTTGGCGACGGCGGAGGCGGGCATCTTGCTCATCACCGCCGCGACGCCCTCGGGCGAGTCCCCCGACGCAGCCGCCATCGCCTTGAGCGCGTTCGCGGAGTCCTCGTCGGACATGTGCGCGAGCGCGGAGGCGAAGACATCCGCCTTGGCGCTCGTCTCCTCCGGTGACATCGCCGCCATGAGATTGGCGGTGTCGGCGGGGGCCATCGCGCCTAGCACGTCGCGCGTCTTCTCCTCGGACATGGCGCCCACCGCGGCGGCGGCGGCGGAGTCGGGCATGCCGCCGAGGACCTGCGCGGTGGCGGATGGGAACATGCCGTTCATCATGCGCGCAGCTGCGGCGCCGCTGTGCCCGGCCAACGCCTCAGCCGCCTGCTCGGGAGGTAACGACGCGAGCGCTTGCGAGGACGCGTCGGGGGTCATCTTCACCAGGATGGCGTTGATGTCGCCCACGCTCATATTCTCGAGCTCGCGAATCTCGGGCAACGACGCGAGTGCCTCGACCGTGAACGGCGAGCCGACGACTGCTTCTTGCTCGAGGGACACGGACACCGTGTGCAAACCGGGCTGGGTCCACCTGTAAGCGCCGAGGTACTGCCCCCGGTCGAACTTCAAGTCCACCGCAGAGATGCCGCCGCTCGGTGTGAGCACGCGGACGCTCAGCGATTCCTTGCCGGACATGCGCCTGTTCGCGGACTCGTACGCCGTTGGAAACACGCGAATCTGCGACGACGACAGCGTGGTGACGCCCTCGAGGCCGTCCATGCCGAAACCCGCGAAGGTGCAATCCTGCGCCTTGCACGGCCCGAAGTTAGCAATCACCTCGCTCACGTCCGTCCGCCCGCCGCGGCCGTTGACGATGAGCTGCAGTCCCCACGCCCCCGCCTGGTCGAGCTTGAACGACGCGCCGTAGGTTCCATCCGCGTGGTCGGCGACGGCGGCGGCCACCACGGTTTTCCCGTCGGGCGCGAGCATCGAGAGGTCGACGACGTCGCCGCCGGTGGCTCGCAAGTTACCGAACCTGTCCGCCGCGTGCATCGTGAGCGATGACTGCGTGCCGCAGTCCACGCCAGCGAGCGCGTCGCCGAAGAGGACGCACCGGCGCGGGTCCGTCGCGCCGGGAACGATCTGTAAGATGCGGGGGTATCCGGCTAACGGTTCGTCGCCGATGGTCGCGGCGAGGAGGTAACTTCCCGCGGCGGTGAGCGCGCCGCGGAGCGTCGCCTCCGCGCGCGGACCGCCGGCATCCTCGAACAAAAGCGCCTCGTCGCCGTCGAGTAACGCGGAGACGGTGACCCGGGATCCGGGCCCGAAGACGGTTTTGTTGCCGAAGGAATCTCGGGGTGAAACCGTGAGGGTGACCTCGTCGCCGGCGACGGCGGTGAGGACGTCGCTGTCCGGGGACGCGAGCTGCGCGCCGTACACCGACGTCACCGACGCGTTCGCCGCGGCGGCGCCAGGGTACGCGACGAGCTCGAACGGCGAGCCGGGAATCGGGTCCTGATCGTCGCCGCCCGTGACGGTTATGAAATACCGGCCGGCGACGTTAGCCGACGCCACCACGTCGCTCCTGCCGCCCGCGCAGTCAACCACGTGGACGTCCACGTCACCCGGGCCGTCCGCCACGCACCGGAGCTTCACCTGGCCTTGCCGGCTCGGCGTCGCGTTGCCGTACGCGTCCCGCCGCTCGACGGAGAAGACACCGGGCGGCCCGACTTCGAGATCCAACACGGCGTCGCCGAGTAAGACGCAACCGGGGACCACCGCCCGGCCGGGCTCGCACGTCCCCTTCATCACGAGCTCCTCGCCCATCAACACCAGCGCCACCTCGTACGGCCCGGCGACGCGGACGACGTAGGATGCTTCGTAGGCTCCGTTGCCGTAGTCGAGGATCTGCCCGCGAGCGACGGGGTTCTCGTTCTCGCCCGTTCTCCCGTTTTCGCTCGACGCGAGAGCGCGGACGACGACGGAGAGCGGCGCCTCGCCGGAGACGAGCCTGTTCCCTCTCGCGTCGTGCGCCTCCACCACGAAGCTCGCGCGTTCCCCCGCGATGGCCCTGTGCGTCCCGGATCCCTGAATCTGGCACGCGGCGAGGCAGATATCCTCGGGAGCGACGTCGATCGACATCGGCGACTTCGGCAGGTTCACTCCGTCCAACGTCACGGACACGACGTGTGCGCCAACCTCCGGCCAGCACACCGTCGCGACGGCCCGCGTGCTCCCGGGCTCTAGCTCGAGGGGCACGGACATGGACATGGCGGACGGGGAGATGACGCGGACGGAGAAAGCCTCGCCGCCGGACATCACCCTCCCCAGCTCGGGTTCCGCAACCTCAACCGCGATGTCCGTGTACGCGCCGCACACGAACGGCGGCTTCGGGGGCTTGACCGCCAGGTCGTTCGCGACGAGCGGGCCGTAAGAGACGACGAGCTCGTGCTCGGTCTCGGAGTGCCGGCCGTTGAAACGCAGCCGCAGACGCCAGACCCCTTGGCTGGTACACACGAACTCGAGGCCGTAGGTCCCGTCGCCGTGATCCTTCACCTTCACCGTGCCTTCCTCGCCGAGTGGCCCGAGCAACAGGCCCTCCACGGCGTCGCCGCCGGTGCTTCGCGCGTTGCCGAACGCGTCGTTGGCCCGGACGTTAATCTTGCAAACGCGGCCGACGATCAAGCGCAGGTGATCGAGACCGGGCACAAGACCGTCAAACGCTCTGCCGGCGGTGGCGTCCAAAACCGGATCCCTCGCCTTGGTCAACCCCACGGTGTACCCGCTGTTTTGGAACACGTCGTCGTCGTAGAGGACGGGGGGCGCGAACCGGCCGGATTGCGGCTGGAGGTTGCCACGTGGCGCCGGCGGGTTCGCCCTCGCGATTTGCAAATCGCCGCGATTTGCGCGATCTTCGTCCATGTCGTACGTGAACCTGTTCGGATTCTCGTTTTCAACCCGATGTCTTCCTGATCTCGTCGTCTCATCACGCGCACGCGTCTCGCTGTCCGAGGGAGGCATGAGCGCGGTCTGCAGCGCGCGCATGCCCTCCTCCATCGTCCGGCCTTGAATCTTTGAACTCGAATCTTTCAAGTCGTCCTCGTCGGCGACCCGCGCCGGCGCCTCCCTGTGCGCGCGGAACGGCTCGCGCGATGGATCTGCCTCTCTGCCCACAGCTGTGTTCGTCTCTGCTTCGGCGACGTCCGCGAGGTCGGCGACGGAGACGTCGGACGACACCTCGGACAGCGCGACGCCCTCTCGCACGGGCGTGGCTCTGATTGTGAAGATGAGGTGCGTGGGAAGGGCGCTGGTACCCCTGGTGAGGGGCAGCGTGCGCTTCACGCTCACGCCGGGCTTCATCGCGAACTCCAGTAAGTCCACGGTGGCTTCCGCGTACGTCTTACCGGATCCCGACCTGTCGTCGTCGAGCTCCCGCAGCTGGAACAGCGCGGGCTTGGGTTCGTACGTGCCGGACTTGGGATTGACGAACATGGTGCACGCGAGCGAGAGCTCCTCTTCCCACTGCGCCTCGCCGCGCTGCGACCTCGCCGACTGCGGATGGACGGGTGAGATGGATTCGTGGTGAGTGGTGGATCGTCGGGACGGTGTGGGCCAGGAAGGGGTCGAGGCGGGATGCGCGAAGACGGGGTCGCCGGGCCGCGGATTTTCATTTTGGCGGGTGTTTCGATTGGGCACCGGGGCCGATCGGAGTGGGGTCGATCGATCGCGCACCTTGGTCTGCGCGTGCTTGTTCCCGCGCTTCCACACCACCTGGAGCGCCTTGGTGCCCGGCAGGACGTTGTACGCGTTGTGGATCGTGACGTCGAACCGGTACTTGTCCGCCTTCCATCCCGCCACGCTCCGCAACATCCCGAGCACCATCGTCGCGGCCGACTCCCTCTCTCTTCCAAGAAGATGGCAACGAGCCGGGCGCCGGGAGCCGAGTGAGACGACGCGGGGGTGTCTCCGCGCGCCTCGTTCGCACGTGCGTCACGCGCGATTGCCTATCGGGGGGTAGGCGAGGTAGTCTCCGATGTGCGACGGGGAAGGCGGTCTATCACCGTGCCTCCCGCGCGCGTTGTGCCCGCGCTGAGGACGCGATAAGAGCTTGCGGTCCCGGAGCGTGCGAAACGACGAAAACACCCGCGGCCTGGATTTGTGTTATACGACAGACGAGACCCATCGATTCTTGAGTTATTTCCGCTTCCACTGTAACCGTACGATTTGTAACCGCAACTCTGGGCCCACGAAAATCGGAGGAAAAATCACCTCGCTCGAGTGGGCCGTCGCGGTGACATCCATCTCGACGAACGCGCACACATCACCGCACGAACGCATCATGCCGCACCCGGTGAAGGACGCCGCGGTCAACCTCACGCGTCTCACCGGTGCCATCCTTCGCGGTACCGGCAAGGTGGCGGTCAACGCGATCGACGTCGCCCTCGTGTGCTCCGCAGTGGGCGCCCTTCGCAGAGCCAAGATGCGGGGCGTGCTCAAGACCGCGGTCAAGTCGGCGCAGAGGGCGGTGGGCGAGATCGTGACGAACATCATGCGCCCCGAAACCCAGGATAGCATCGGCGAGGTGCTCATCAAGTGCTTCATCGTCATCCCCGTCATGACCCCGGTGTTCCTGGTGGTTGGTAACATGGCTTTCGTGTTTGAGATGGGCGCGGGGACTATAAACGTGGCCGGACCTCCCGGCGTCGTCGCCTTCGCGGGTATGAAATACCTCGCCGCCCGGGATCCGAACCAAAGGGAGAAGATAGGTAAGTTGATGCTGCTGACTCGGCTGGTGGGCATAGCGGCGCCGTGTGCGATGATGTTGGACGGCAAGATGGACAAGTTATTCGACGAGGTGGCCGAGGAGATCCGCGAGGAGGAGAAAGCGGCGCGACTGCAGCGGGAAGAGGAGACCGCGCGACTGCAGCGGGAGGCGAGGGAACTGGAGACGCGCGGGGACGTCGGGGGCGACGGGGCGGAGCCGGCGGCGTGATGTCTCGTATCGTATTATGTGCGATTAAAGACGACTCGTAGGTCGTGACCGCGACGAGAGGGGGCTCGAGCACGATTGTGAACGAGGAGTACAGGATGCTCTCTCATCAAGTTGTCGTTCAGGCGGTGATGAAACCTCGGGATACGACAACATGAACGTTCGAATCGTGCTCGAGTCATCTCGTGTCCCGACGATGTACGCTCACTTGCTGTCGTTGTAGGCTTTGATGGCGAGGGCGCCGAGGCCGGCGACGAAGAGGCCGTTCGCGGCGAGCTGCTCGGGCTTGAAGTCGTCCTTCTGCTTGAGCATCATGAGCGGCGCGGCCACGTTCATGGCGCAGGTGCCGAGAAGGACAGCCTTGTTGGGGGCGGACTCCTGGGAGGCGGCGATCTGACAGACGGTCACGCCTCCGATGGCGAGGCCGAACCTACGATGGAGGATGGAGAGCGCGGGTGAGGAAGAGGAATATTCGTTGTTACCCAAAAATCCAGGGGGGCACGTAAAATAGCGTTATGCACATCGGGATGTTGATCGGGGGTGCGACGTACCAGTTCTGCCAGCCCCTGGACTCCTTGGTGGACTTGTAGTTATCCTTGTAGTAGAAACCGTGCGCCCACTCGGGAGCGGCGAGCATCTGGGCGGCGTACACGCCCTGCACGTACAGAAGGGGAGGGGAGGGACGCGCGAGCGTCAGATTGGGCGATCTGCGCATCTGACGTGTAATCGGGTTTCAGGAAAAGTCGGGTCACGCATGGTCCCGGAAAGCGGAGACGGGACGCACGTTAGCGACTCCGCAGATCTTGAGGGTGGTCTGAGCGTCCATTGTGGTTAGGTGAGATGTGCTTTTTGGGGGAAAAGGGTGCGATACGCTCGTGGCGTGTGCGTGTCAGTGTTGTTCGACACGATGCGTTGTGCTTTTTCCAGATTTTTTGGAAACTTCACGACGATTCCGAGAAATTTCTCACAGCTGTGTGGATTTGACTTGAGACTCGGACTCCACCGCGGTGCAGAGCGCGCCGCGATGACGGGCCGGGAGCCGACTGAACTCCTCCTCGAGCGCCCCGGCGTGCTCCGCATCGCACGCGGCGCCCTCGCGCGCGCGGGCTGGTACATGTTGGGCAAACCCGCGGTGTGGTGCCTTCACCACCACGAACGCGAGTACGCGCGATGGGGCGGGACGATGTACGGTGACGAGTCTCCGGTGACGGCGCGAAAGCTCGTCGAGGAGATGGACGACGACGTCTTCGGCGCGCGGTTCGATGCGCTGTACAACGCGCTGCAAGCCGCGGGTGCGTCCAACATGCGACACGTCAAGAAGGGCGCATCGTTCGGCGACCACCTCGTGGATGTGGCGCGACTGCTCCGCGTGTTTCGCGGGAAGGAAGGATCGCTCGTGCTGGCGGGGCTGGGGCACACGTGCTACGGCAGCGAGCTCTTCCCGGCGCCGCTCGCGTCCCTCGCGGATCGCGGCGACATGCGCCGCGCGTTGGGCCCAACGACGGAGCGCCTGCTCTACCTCTACGCCACCACCAGCCAGGTCCGATGGTACCGTGAGGTGCTCCGATGTAATCCACACGGCTTGGCGCACTTCGGAGAAGATGCCGAAGAACGCCCTGACGCCGGACGGTACAGCGCTGAAGGGACACAACGTTGGCCCACAGCCACGAACTTCTACACCGGGGAGACGGCGTCGCTGCACGGCGGCGAGTGCGCGGCGCTGACGCTGATGCACGCGGCTGACGTATACAGTGTCTTACCCAAGAATAATAAACGTAAGAATAATAAGCAGTCAGAGGCGAGGGCGCTGGCGCTGTTCATGGTGCAGGAGGCTGAGGAGATGGTAAGGGCCCTGGCGGAGACGAGTGAGATGCGGCATAGCGCGAACACCAAGTACCACCTCATGTGCAGGGAGCTGTCGGAGTACTTAAAGTTTTGGCAAAACGACGAAGTAAACGGGTGGCGCGAAGAATTCGGCTTTGACCTTCGCGACTGGCGAGCTCTGCGAACGGCGCTGGAACGGTTACGACGACGTAGGCTGGACGTTGTGTTCGTCGGGTACGCCACCGGTGCGCTATGATCGATGTACCTAATTAGCGTAGAGTGACCTATTTCAATAGCGAGATGTAGTTTAGGGTAAGTACTCAGTCGTTGGTGACCTTGACGTTGGAGAGTTGCACCCCTTCGCGGAGCGCCGCGAGCCTCGCCTTTCGTCGTTTGCGCCACCTCCAAATACACACTCCGATCACGATCAACGCCACGACGATGGCGTCGAGGAAGCCGATGTCCGGCCCTTGCCCCCACGGCTGAACGTACCCTTCCGGCGTTGGGGCGTAGACGATACGAGCGTTGGCGACGTCCAGGGTGGTGGTGCCGTCGTCGACCCACTCGTCGGGCTCGCCTCTGTTCCACACGATGCCGCCCTTCTCCGGGTCGTAATTCGGATCGTTCGTGTCCACCGCACTGTTCACCACCGGCTTCTTCGTTTCCACGACGCGAGAAGGCTTTTGTTTCGAGAAGTTTTGGACCTTTCCGGTGTCGGGTGTCTCGTCCTCGAGCCTTCGCAGCGAAATCGTGAGAGTCCCGCCGCTCTCCGCGTCGACGTTCACGCTCCTCGTCTGGGAATAATACCCCGGCGCCGACGCGGTCACCTCGTGCGTCCCGGGCGCGAGGAACCTGGCGTAGTATCCCAGCGACGACGCGATGAACGGGACGTCGATGCCCGCGACGGACAGCTGCGCGGATGCCACCGGCGTTTTCCCATCCACCGAGTCTAACACTTTCCCAGTCAGCGACTTGCGAGTCACCGCGTGTACGTACGATACGATGGCCGGCGCGTGCTCGGACCACAGACTCGACAGCTGGCTAGCCTCCGGCCACTTCCATTCGTTCACCTCCACGGTCACGTCCATGGTCTGTGTTTTGATGTAGTGCCAGTCCTGCATGCCGCCCCACAGCGGGTACCACCTGGCGCCGTTGGTCACGCCCTCGGGGAACTCTTTGTTGGCCGGCGTCGCCATGGACGGGTGCGCTTTGGCGTAAATCTTGGCGAGCCTCTTGAACGCGACGTCGTCCGGGGACTTTGCGTACCCTGCTTGCCTGTTCGTGCCGCTGATGGCGTCGTACGGGTAATTAGCCACCAAGGCGCCCTCGTGAAAGTTCAGCGCGGCGGTGGCGTTGACGGATTGGCTGTAGCGCATGATCGCCGCCGTCTCCGGCTGTCGTTCGTCGAAGCCGTCCGGCAGGCTTGGATCGTTGAACTGATCGGGAAAGTCGCGGTTGAGGTCCTTGGAGTTGCCGTTGTTCCGCCGTTTGTTTTTGAAACCGTCGGGGTTGATCGTCGGCACGAGAAACACCCGAGCGCCGTCGACGATGGACGCTGCTTCGTCTACGAGTTTTTTGGAAGCCGAGTCCAGATCCCCATGGCCCGATCGCTCCCCTCCGTGCGCGATGCATAGGAGCCTCGCGAAGCGGACGATGAGCTCGCGTCCCACGGGCTCGTCGCCGTGCATGTTCCCCACCAGCATGATCCCCGGCTTGGCCTGTTCGAGTCCCGGCGAGGTGGAGATCTCCATGGCGCGCATCGCCACGCCTCCCGCGCTCGTGCCGATGGACGTGAGCTTCGATATCCCGGCGCACGGCCCGGCGTGCAGGTCATCGAGCACCGCCGCGAGCTCATCGTTGGACCTGTACCGCCACTTGGACCACTCACCGGAGGACACATCGCGGAGAATCGACCGAGTCGCGACCGCCTTGCTCTTGGAGTCGACATCAAAGGAGTCGACATCAAACTCATCGTCGAGCAGCGTCGTCCGTCGCGCGCCGATCGGCGACGGGCGGCGGAGCGACCTCGCGTCGACGCGCGCGGCGACGACCAGGATGAAGCACACAACCGCCCAGGCGCGATGAGCGAACGCCATCGCTCTCGGTCTCCCCCGACCTACCGTCGCGCACCCTTCTGTCAGCCTCGCCGCTCTCGCGCCTCGTCGCTTCGAGGCGAGTCCCAAAAAGTTTGCGGGCAGGGTCTCATCATCGGGCATTTTTACTCGCCATTTCACGAGTCAAATCGACGGTTCATTTCACGATTCAAGGGGAACTCTCGGAACCGTTGTAAAGTTCCCTTCGGTCACGAAACGGAAGACTCCGCGCGCGACGACTTGACGCTCCACTTGCGAGCGCACGGACGCGGAGGCGCTGACGAACGCACGGGACCGAGCGGCGTTTAGCTGGGCTCGACCTCCTCCGGAAGCGCGAGCGAACACCCGCGCGGCAGGCGCCCGGTCGATGGCCCCGCCCTTCTCGCCCCATCTCATGGCCGGCATCGGAGGAGGAGTGCCGCAGGCGACCCCATCCGGGATGTACGGGAACAAGGAGAACGCCATGCCGCCCGCGTCGCAGGTGACCTCGGAGCACGTCACCTACGCGCCCACCCCGGGAGCGGGTGACGTCAAGACCGGGCAGCAGGAGAGCGTCCAGCAGGTGCGTCCGCCTCCACACCAGTCCCACATCAGTCCCGAGGGGTACCGGAGATGCGGAATGAATAAATCCCATCTCTGCCGCGTCCCGCCTTCTCCCGCCCCCGGATAAACCCCGTATCGACGCTCACCTCGCCGCTTACATCCGATATCGCAGCGACTGGAGCGCATGCGAGAGCGCGTGGCCAACCTGAAGACCCCGATGCGCGCCAAATCAGCCGCGGGCGACGACGCAAACACCGCCACCCTCCCGCGAGGCGTCACCTTCGCCCCGGGCGTCGGGGGCACACCGCTCGTCGGCACCGGCTACGCCATGACCCCAGGCAACCCCGCCGCCACCGCGCAGCGCATCGTCCACAAGACCCCGGCGGCAACCACCAACGGCACCAACAAACGCAGGGCATCCGTCGAGTCACTCCTCTCCGAATACCTCCGATCCTCCGGAGTCACCCCGCCGCACTCGAGGTCGGAACGCGAAGCTCGCATCGCGTCACTCCGCGAGAACGCCAACAGCGCCCAACACTGGTGCGAGTTCCTGGAAGCGGAAGAAGTGGCGCTCGGCGAGGAGACCAAGGGCGTGGGCGCCCCCGCGGGACGCAACGGCGTCTCACTCTTCCGCCTGTACGAGCACGCCACCAAATCGCTCCCCCAAGTTTCGCGCAACGCCCCGTTTGAAACGCAAGGATACTACCTCCGACTGTACCTCGGACTCGCCAGGCAACAGATGGTGAGCAACATGGACGACGCGAGGGACACGTTCAAGTACCTCAAGTCCGAGGGGTTCTGGCAGAGGCACGGCATGTACTGGACGGAGTGGGCCGCGTTTGGGCACCAATACAAGGGCGAAGAGAAGGCGATGAAGATACTCGCGAAGGGACTCGCAGCGAACCCGGAGCCGAGGTGCATCGTGGAGGAGATGAAGGAAGCCATCACGCAGGGCCGGTACGGCCTACCGGTCGCCACGGCTGTGCAGCGAGCGCAGCCGCAACCCGCGCAGGAGTACGATCGTGAGCGCGAGGCGAAGGAATCCCGCGAAAGATTCCAACGCGAGATCGCCGCGAGGCAGCGGCAGCAGCAGCAGCAGGCGGCGGCTGTCGATACCTCTGCTGACGCCACCGTCGCCGTCCCCGCGGTACACGCGACCGGCGGCGAGCACACGGCGCACACGGCGCGGCTGGCGGGATCGCAGCCCGCTTCCGATGACGCGGAGGCGACCATCGCCGTCAATTACACCCCCGGCACATCCGCCGCGGTGGCTCGGGTCAAAGCGGCCGCCGCCGGTCATTCCGCGCCGGCGCCGCAGCCCACTGCCAAGCCCCCCGCCCCATCGGTGGACGACGCCGCGGAGAAGGCTGCCAAGGCTGCCGAGGAGAAGAAGAAATCCAAACCGAGGGTTCGTGAAAACTCCGAGATGGTCGTGGTTCGCGGGGTCAAGTACCTCAAGCTGGAGTGCGTGGGTCAGGGCGGGACGTGCAAGGTGTACAAGGTGCTCTGCCCTAAGCGCAAGACGTACGCGCTCAAGCGCATTCGTCTGCAAGGACGGGAGAAGGAGACCATCGCCGGGTTCATGGATGAGATTCGTTTGCTCCAATCCCTCCGCGGCAAGGATAACATCATCCAGCTCGTCGACGCCGAGGTTTGCAAGACGGAGGGTCTCATCTACGTGGTGCTGGAGTACGGAGAGATCGACCTGGCTAGGCTCTTGTCCAAGCGCGAGAAGCAGGCGAGGGCCAAAGGGAACGCCGGCGCGGGTGTCCAGAGCAACGCGGGGATGATCGACGATAACTTCCTAAGGCTCTACTTTGAGCAGATGGTCGAAGCCGTCGGCACCATCCACGAGCAGAAAATCGTCCACTCGGATCTCAAACCCGCGAATTTCCTATTCGTCGAGGGCGCGCTCAAGCTCATCGATTTCGGCATCGCGAAGCAGGACACCAGCAAATCCGACACCACGAACATCGTCCGCGATCACCAGGTGGGCACCGTCAACTACATGTCCCCGGAGGCCATCCTGAACGGCCAGCCGTCGGCGCTGGGCGGTCCCCTGAAAGTCGGCCGGGCGTCTGACATTTGGTCCCTCGGTTGCATCCTCTACCAGATGGTATACGGCCAGACGCCGTTCGCGCGGATCACGGGGATGATCCCGAAGCTTCACGCCATCACCGACCCGAAGCACACGATCCCGATGCCCCCGGTGGCGAACCCGCACCTCACGGGTCTCATCAGCGCGTGCCTCGAGCGGCACCCGCACAAACGCATCACAATCGCGGAGATTCTCAGCCATCAGTTTTTGCGCCCGGCGGCGGCGGCGACGCCCGCGAGCAAAGGTGGCTCGGGCGGCGCGGATGGAGAACCCGCGTCGCCCGCGCCGAGCGGCTTGAGCGCGGCGCAGCTGCAGGGTTTGTTGGAGCAGATTCAGAAGCACGGCGCGAACGTCGACGTGGGAGCGGTTACGCAGGAAGTGTTTCGGCAAATCGCGACGGGCGAGAGCAACGTGAGCATCTCGCCGCTGTTGCGCAAGCACGCCAAGGGTGGGAACGGGGGGGAGAAAAAGACCACGGTGTCCGAGACAGGGGATGGGGAGATGGGGGCGGCGGAGAGTGTGGCGGCGCGGGTGGGCGCGATGGACCTCAACGCGGGCGCGGGGGCGGAGACGAAGCCCGACGCGGCGCAGTGATGAGTTTGTTTTTGGGTTACGGGGTAGGGCGGCGACGTAGGACAAGTCATGACAACGTCCCCTCTGTTCGAACGGAGAGGATGTTTTCAATTCAAACACCAATTACCAAAGACGCGAGTACATAACGACACACTCGCTACCTCATTAACCAACTTATGGCCACGTCATCACTGCTCGTCCAAGGGCCTGAACACCATCACGCGCGTGAACACTTCTTTGGCGCCGACGCGTTCACCCGCGGACCCATCCGGGTTCTTGGGTGTGAACGACCTGTCCACCAGCATCTCGTTCCCGCCGTTCGCCAGCGTCCGTTGCGTGGTCTCCCATCCCAGCGGCGTCGCGCTCTCCGTCAGGTGCACGGGGCCGAGGTGGGGTATCTCGTTGAAAGTCGTGTTGCGGAACACGGTGGCTGGGGCTGTAAACAAAACACGACGTCGTCAGTATAATTGCCCATATGGAAATAAAAATAAACTCACCGTCGCCGAAGAGTTCCGATTTGCCCCCGAACTCTTCCTCCCATTCGCCTATTGGGTATACTAGGGACCTTACCCCGCGACCCGTGCCCGGGTCTGTTAGCACGAGGAACTCGCCTTCCTCGGCCCCGGTCTCGCGCCATTCCTGCTCGTACGGCGCCACCGCGCGTTCGGCGGCTTTCGCGGCGTCGAGCCCGTGAGACATTAGGTAGGCTTCCGCGTTGACGCTGCGTGAGCCGTCGCGGGTCCATCGACCGACGAAGGACATGTTATCGGTGGTGGATGCCATGGCACGAATCCCGCGGCGGTGGTGCGCGGTGGAACGCGCGGCGCGGGAGGAGGTCGGGACGAGCGCGGCGAGACGCGACGCGAGGCTCATGGGTGCGTGCACACTGCAGTGGCAAAAGCGTGCCCACGATTGCTTTTTGTGGATAACTGAAAGCGCCCCGATTGCAGATCGTGACGTAACACTTCGAAGCTCACCTCGATACAGCACGATAACGATGTCCGCTTTCACCCTCTCCGCCACCCACGCCGTCGCCAAGACCGCCGGTCTCCGCGCCAAGACCCAGGTGCGAACCTCATTTGCCTCCCGTGTCCCGCCGTCCAACCCGCCCGCCCCCCTCTTGGATCGCCCGATGAAGAAGAATTCCGAAACGACACTTCTCGCGGTTCCCCTCCATCTCGATCGCGCGCGTGCGTCCATTGAAAGAGAGGCTGACGCGGCGCATCGATCCCGATACCGTTCATCCATCACAGGCCAAGTCCTCCGTTCGCCGCGCCGTGACCACCAAGGCTGCCGTCAAGGTCGGCGACGCCGCGCCCGACTTTGCCCTCATGGGCGAGGGCTTCGAGGTCACCAAGCTCTCCGACCTCAAGGGCAGCAAGGTCGTCCTCGCCTTCTTCCCCGCCGCCTTCTCCGGTGACGCCGACGGCGGATGCCAGTGCCAGCTCCAGGCCCTCCAGTCCATCGCCAAGACCGACGGCGTCAAGGTCCTCGGCATCTGCAAGGACCAGCCCTTCGCCATGGGCGTCTGGAAGGGCGTGCAAGGCATCGACTGCCTCTCCGACTGGGATCTCTCCGCGTCCGAGAAGTACGTCGGCACACTCGACTTTGGCGAGTTCCTCGACAGCCTGGACGTCTCCACCAACTTCAAGGGGTACATGGCGTGCAGGCGCGGCTGCGTGGTGCTCGACGAGGACCAGAAGGTTGTGTACTCGTGGAACGGAATGCCCGACCAGCTCCCGGATACCACCGAGATCCAAGCCGCG
>Ga0257106_1000428_pt1 | contig 25078 bp, 17 predicted proteins | sample LP_taG_3_FD_190177 | JGI IMG/M metagenome (GOLD analysis project Ga0257106, IMG submission 190177) | Marine microbial communities from Northeast Subartic Pacific Ocean, Canada - LP_J_2011_P26_10m | ecosystem: Environmental > Aquatic > Marine > Oceanic | place: Canada: Northeast Subartic Pacific...
CCGGGTTGACGCCGAAAGCGAGAGATACGGAAATCTTATGCGACATGTTGACGTACAAGTTGGGGAAACCAGAGGTTCTCACGGGAGATGTCATCGATAAAAACACGAAACGATATTCGCCTCCGTTCGACGAGTTCGAGTTGGAAGTCATCTCGTGCTCGAAAAACGAAACCGCGGAATTGACGGTAAGTCAAGGACCTTCGATTTTGCTCGTGAAAAACGGGAAAGGTACACTCAACGACGACGTCAGGATTGAGAAAGGATCGGTCGTTTTCGCCAACGCCAACGAGAAGATGACTTTGATTAACAGCGACGACGGCGAGGTTTCCATCTATCGAGCGCAAGTCAACACTCGCGTCTTTTAATTTTTAATATTTGCTCTCGACTTGACATACTTCGACTGTACATTTTTTTGCATCATCTTCCTCGTTAAGAATCATCATGGTGTGGATAAAGGCGGTCACTCGCACGCATTCCTCTTCTTCTTTAACTTCTTCTTCTTCTTGGTATTCATCTCGCCGCCGCCGAAAACGGGTTCCTCCTCGCATTGCTTACTGTGCTCTCTTAAAGAAGGGAAAAGCAGACGACGAGAAAGATTTTGACGAGTTCGTTACGAAACATTCCAACGCTCGCGCTTCCATCGGGTACGATAAAACGACTCGTATTCGAGGCTTGTTCGCATCGAGAGAGATTAAAGCGAAGGAGGAACTCTTTCACGTTTCGTTGAAGAAAGAAGACGAGAGAGTGTTCATCGACAATAACGAGAACAAAGACGACGATTGGGCCGCCAGTTTAGCCAAACAGATATTGATGAAAAGGAAAAGTACTTTGAGTGATGATGATGAAAAGAAAGAACTAAAGATAGTGTACGCGAACGCGCTGCCGAAGGAGATGATTGGCATCGCGAATAAGTGTTGCTTTTACGACAATAACACGCGATACGAACTCGGTTGCAAGTTTTTCGAGGCCACGGGCGATCACGACGCGAAGGAGGAGTTGATGAAGTATGAAAAACAAGTGTCTTCGCGAAGCCGCCGCCACGGCGAAGAAGAAGAAGAAGAAGAAAAGTACGGCTGGGCGTTGAGTCAAGTATTTTCGAGGACGTTTCGAATTGAAGACGCGAGAGGTAGGAGAGCGCCGCGGAGAGTGATGATTCCAATCGTCGATTTGTTAAACCACTCGTCTGTGGAGGAGGAAGTGAACGTGACTTGGAGAGTGAAGGAAGATTTGAGCGCGTTTATCGTCGAGGCCAAAAGAAACGTCGGGAAAGACGAGGAGTTGATTCTTTCCTACGGCGAGAGAAACGATCAGCACTTTCTGTTGTTTTATGGATTCTTACCGTCCATGAACCCGTGCAATTCAGTCATGATGTGGGAAAACGTCGACGAGTGCTTGAACTGGTACCAAAATCTCTGCGGCGCGGATGAAAACGATACAAAATGGGACGCGATGAAATACAAATGCAAACGAGCGCTCGGTTTACTCAAGAAGAAAGACGAAGGAGATTTTATCGACGATGATAACGATGAACGGCGTCGATTTATCCTGAGTCCAAACGCGAAAGTCGATAACACCACGTTACTCGTACTCAACGAGATATCTGGAGATAACGATATGGCAATAGCCGCTGTGAGAGTAAGAGCGGAGGAAATTCTTTCGCAAAGATTTGCGTCGGACGACGACGCGAACATTGAAAGGATCTTTAAACACTTACTTGAGGAAACACAGATGGACGAAGGCGATATCGAACTGTTGAGGGCGTATAGAAATAGAAAAAGAGATATTCTTAGAGAAATCATTTAGATGTAGTTGTAGATGACTTTAGAGCAGATTAGATGTAGTTGTACCAGTAGTTAAAGTTTTTTATGACAGAAGATGCTTCTTAAGGACACGCGCTCAAGAGACTGTTAACCACGTGCACGACCAAACGCGCGGCGGCTTTTACGCTGGGCGAAATGTTCTGAGAACTCGATCCTAATTTTCGCAAAGACTCGTAAACGGCAGTCAATACCGGTCGCACGTGTAACTTCAACGCGGGGTCTTGAGGATCGATAGCCAAGCACGTGTCGCGAATCCAATCGAGCTTTCTCTCCGCGTCTTTCGTCGTCAAATCCGAAGAGAGCTGTTGCGCCAGCGAAAGTAGCACGAACGGCGACAACGGACACGGATGCTGTCCAAACACGCGCTCTGGAGCTACTTGAGAACATAACCACGAGACAATTTCGAGATTGGAAGTACCTAACGCCGATGAAAATGCAGCGTCGAGATTGCCGGTATTCAACAATCTCTTGATCTCTAAAGTAGGATCCTGTGGCGCTTGCGGCGGCGGTTTCTGTTGCTCCAAGTCGGCGAGTGAACGCACTCCTCCTCCTCCACCAGCTCGTGGCGGCATTTGCTGCTGAAACATTCCTTGAGATGGACCAGATTGTTGTTGCATGCCTCTAAATGCGTTGGAAACGGAAGATTTGAGTGCAGAATCTAAGGACTGCGGTAAACTTCTCATTTCGTTCACAGTTCTTTGCAACTCTTGGACGAGAGGCATCGCGTTTGCTTGCACCGATTGATCTCTAATTTGCATCAACTCGTTATTAAGTTCACCTATAGAGCGCTCGAAAGTGTTTGCAATTTGGTTAAACATGTTTTGCGTCGAGCGTTCAAACGCTGGAATCATGCCTTGTTGCATAGCTTGTCGAATTTCGGATTGAAGAGTCGTTTGCACCGCTTCCTTTGCTGCGGCGACGGCGGCGCGTTGCGAAGCTGCCGCGTTCGTCGCAAGAGCAGCTTGCACTGCGGCGGCATTTTCACCCAACTGCTCCGAAACTATTTGAGATATCGCGGTTGGTAAATCTTTCGTGGTTGCTTGCGACATCAGCGCGATTAATTGCTTTTGTCGTTCGCGCTCCGCATTGTCTCTTTTCTCGCGTTCCTTTCGCAACTTATCTCGATCTTGTTTAAGTTCATTCTTTAGTTCTCTGATTAACTTTGCAACTTCTTTATCACTACCACTGTCGCCACTTGTAGTAGCGGTAGTAGCAAAAGTAACTGGCGCTGAAACAGGCGCCGCGGCCGGTTTACTCGCCTGTTGCTGCGCAATTGGAGGCGGAGGTTTATCGCTCACCGATGGAGAGCTCGGTGCGAGTTCCTCTGCGCTTGCCGATTGCGACATAGATTTCTTAAACATATCCGGGGTCAAGAGTCCCGAAACAACCGGCGAGGCAGCGCGCTGAGGAGGAGCATCGGTGATAATGGAAGGGAGTTCCTGTTGTACTTGTTCCGCAATAGTCGAAGAAGGGCTTTTACCCTTCGGTAACAATCGCACGCAATCTAACATTGGTAAACGCAATTGCTGAATCGCGCCGGTTTGCATACAAAACAGACCAAACTGCGCACTTTGTACATCATCGTCTTCATCCGAGACATCGAGAGCTACAAGCGATAAAAGCGGTTGCGACACGCTAAATTGAGAAATGTAATTAAATTTACTCTCGTGTTCATTCACAGAAAGAGCGTATACGACGTTTCTCTTGGAATCCGCAAACAAAAAGCACTGCTTACCTTTATACCCGACCCTGGCGAATTGAAAAGAGTTCCAGAACCACTCGGAAGAACATCTAATTTTAATCGATTGAGTCGTTTTAAGAGTTTCTGTTTTTTTGTCGTAATGCAAGCATTCGATGTAAGCACAGCCCGAACTCGCGTTTACAGTGGTGGCTACGGCCAACGTGTTCTCATTCATCCATCGCGCCGCGCAGTTTCCCATTGACTCCCTTTTTAACAAAGTCGTCTTCGTGAATCCTAAACCTTGCGGTTCTAACTCAAACACTACTATACCATACCACCCTGAGACGTCCCTTTCAGTCGTCGCGACGATTCGTCGCTGGTTTGTGACGTCAATCGAAGTGATCGGGCCGTGCAAGTCTACGTTCTCTTCAAACGGAATCGGCGATTGGCCGCCGGCATCTTCATTTAAATCTACGGAAGATTTGAAGATTGCGTTCCCATACGCGATTAAAAATTCCGCTTTGCTGTCGTTGGATGATTTTCTAGGAAACCAGCGAAAGCTCGGCACGATTAAAGAGTCATTCGAAGTGGTCGTTCCGCTCACATTGTCCGCTTCGCTCGACACGTCCAACTTCAACAGCGTCGAGTCGCTGATCGTTTCCGAACTCTCGTCCTCGTTTAGTCTTCTCACAAGCAACGTCCCATCTTCGCTCAAGGTTGCCAAAATGTTCTCTTCCTCGTTCGTGGACGGTAAAAAACTCATGCTCGCGATTGGCGTCTCGTGCCCTCTGAGAAGCGACCGAGATTGACTCACTTGACTCAACACTCTGACTAACCCGTTCCGAATCCCGTAGCAACAAAACGTCTCGTTCGCGGCTATCTTTATAGCGTTTGACTCTTGATATTCCGTCGCGTACACCGTAATCGGAGACGCTTCTAGTTGATTCTCTTCAGAAGAGGCTCCTCCGAAATCATTTTCCACGTCTACTGTGCATTCTTTTAACGAATCGTCGATCGCGCAGCCTTTCGTCAAATGCTTCAACGCTTGTTGCTTCAACAATTCTTCGTCCTCTTCGCCGTTCTCGTAAAATTTCATCCTCGATTCTGATCCTGATCCTGATCCTCCTTGCGTCGTCGTTTCCGTCGTCGTCGTCGGGAATTGTGTTAAAGAGTCCCCGTCGTCCTTCTTCTTCTTGTTCCCAAACAATCCCATTGTTGTAGAATTGTGTTTTCGTGGCGATTATGTAAAATTTTTTTGTGACGAAATGAAGAGACGAAGACAGAGGAATTTTTTAACGTGAGAACTATTATTATTTACATCAGTCGTCTGCGCGTCGAACACCATCACCTAAAAATGAAAGTTAACTGGTTGTCTCCCTTTTACTGCAAACCCCACAGTTCTTTCAAAAGTTCGTACACGTAAAACGAAACCGCCGCGGAGGGGAAAATTTTCGTATAGTTTGGAATCAAACCAGCGTAAAGCGCGGGAATACCTTCGGCTCGCGCGATGTGCACCATGCCTTGAACGACGTTTTTGTACTGCGTGGCATTTTTTGCACCATGGGCGAGCGTTTTCATGCCTTGAACTTGCATTCGACGCTGTACGAGCTCGATCGGGTAGACGCCGGTCTGCGCGGCGGCTCCCGCGAGCGCGCCGAAACACAACGTCGGTAAAGGATTTGAGGACTGCGATAGCGTCGATTCGTCTTCGTTGAGGAAACGCACGCGAAACTTTTTGTATTGTTGCTTGCAATAATCGTACACGAAGAAGTTGATGGCGCCGTAAGGAGCAACTCGAATCATGTTCGCGCCTAAACCTTTCCACAACGCTTTCGGGCCTTCGTTTTTGATGAGTTCCGACCAAGCGACTTCGAGGCGCATGCCGGTCCCGGAGACGCGCGAACGAAGCGTATCGATTGGATGCGTCAGAGCAGTTCCACACATGGACGCGACGGATCCACCGATCATGCGTTCACCTCCGCTCAAATCCCCCGCAGCGGTTTTGTTGTTCGTGTTATTATTATTTTCTTTCTCGTTCTCGGTTTGATCTTTTTGTTTCATTTTCAAACGTCTCGCTTTGTACGTGTCGTAGACAAAAAACTCAACCGCTTTGGTCGGCGCGATCCTCAATACGTTCAAAGAGTTACCGCGAAAGAGAGCAGGTGCACCTTCTGTTCTGATGATGCGCTTTAAGGAACCCAGAACGCCACCATCAGCGGCAATTTTCGAAGAATCGAGCATGTATTCAATCTTTACGCGTTCCAACGGAGCGACGACGGTCCGCGATACGCCGCCGGAAATCGCCCCGACGAGCAAATGCAAAGACACCGCTTTCGCTTGCGCTTTCCTCTTTTCGTTTTCGGACGCACCTTTTGGAACGGTCACGAACGAGTGATTCAAATCTGTCATGCTTCGTCCCCACACCTCGACGACGTCTCCCAAATCCGCCGCCGAAGAGAGCAACAGAAAGTCTCGAAACTCGGCAAAATCGATCGCTTTACCCATGGAAACAAATCCGCCTTTCCCATCTGAACTTTTCGGTAACGATTTCGGAGAAAACAAACCTTTTCCTTTACTAAACGCCCCTTCACCTCGTTTTATGCGTTCTACCATTGAATCCACCTCTTTGTTCGTCGCCGTCCATCGCCCGAGCGCGAAGAGCACTCGCTTCAACTGCCACGGCGTCAAGTACCCCAAATTCTGCTTATCAAACTGCCGAAATGTTTTCAACAGTTCTCGTTCTCGTTTTACCGCGTAGACTTGAAACTCGCGAAACGTGAGCGTCGGACAGTCTTCGAAATGTTCCTTTCGCTTCTTCGTTATTTTGTTCATAAACGACAAGACAGAGTCTCGCGAGGCTGGAAACTTCAACTTCTCCAACGCGACGCGGATATCCTCGCCGGTAATTTCAACTTTGTTCGCGGATAAATCGTTGAACCGTCTTTGTAACGCTTTGAATCCGTACGAATTCGGATCCGGAAGATTTTTTTCATCATCGTTATCATCATTCTCATCGTTATCGTCACCAGCCGTCGTCGTCGTCGTCTCCGAATTATTATTACTATTCGTTGTTGTCTTCTTAAAATGAGCAGTCGCAGCACTTTTTGAAGAGATGGACGCCGTTAAGATCGATCGCATCGGTTTCCTCGTCCTTCTTTCTCTCTCCTTCTTTCTCTCCCTGTTGTTGTCGTTATGAAATTGACACCCATTCTTTTTTGTCCTCTTCTTCCTCTTCTTCTCGTCGTCTTCTTCGTTGTTGTTGTCGTTGTTTTTAAAAGTGTTCGTTACGAATTTGAGTGCAACTCCCCCCGAGGAAGAATTCATCAGATTTTTTAATCCGAGAAATCCACCAGGAAGAGAACGATGATGATGCGCTGATGATGATGCTCCTTCACTCGTCATTCTCCCAACAAGTCGTAGTCGTCGTAAAAGTAGTATATAAAAGGGAGAGAGAGAGAGTAATCACAAATCAATTCGTTTTTCCTCTATTTTTTTTGTGACGACGGTTCTCTTGTTGGTGTTTTTTTGCACCCCTTCCGCCTTTTTTTTGCGATGTTTTTTGGACCTTTTTGGACCTTCTTCTTCGTCTCGCCTTGATTGAGGACCATCCTCTTTGTGTGATGAGCTTTTTTGGCTAGAAAAGAAAAGATAAAAAAACCACCGAACGAAACATTGTACCTCACATTAACGCAGACGCGCGCTCTCTTCTTCAAAACAGAGGAGTCGTTTTTTGTACATCGAATCCGAATTTAACTCTCGCGTTTTATATCCATCGCGATGTCGTTTGCACACAGAGTCTCCACGCAGTTCGCGTCCACGACGACGAGGTCGATTTCGAAGAATAACACCACCAAGAAATCAACCTTGTCATCGTCGTCGCGTAAATCCGTCGGTGTTCGCGCCGTCATCACCGAACCGGTCGCGTCCGCGGAAAACAAAGCCGCGTACGATGACTTTTCGGGCATGTTGGGTGACTATTTAGTCGATTACCAGGTAATTTCGCGTCATCGTCTGTCGTCTCGCATTATTGGGTTTGTATGAATTATACGCGCGAGCGATTTTTTTCCTCCTCTTCCCTCTCTCGACGGCTGCGTTTCAGGTTTTCGCAAAAGCCAGCGGATAAGGAAGAAAATTAATAATTCTTTCCTTAACGCTGCTGCTGCTTTTCTCTTTCCACGACGACGTAAACCGACACTCCTATCATCACGCGTAGTACTCACACCACCACGTTCTTTTCTTTCGTAATAAATAAACAGGTTGGCGACAAAATCATGGGTAAAGTCTCCGCGATGAACACCAAAGGTGCTTACGTCGATATCGGCGGAAAAGCCCCTGCGTTGTGCCCAACCGTGGAGTGCTCCTTGGCGTCTGTTCGTAACGCCGCGGCGGTATTCGACGAAGGACAAGAGTACGAATTTGAAATTGTGAAGGGCGACGACGGCGAAGGGTCGATGACGTTGTCCGTGCGCAAAATCCAATTAGAAGCGGCGTGGGAGAGATGCCGACAAGCGCAAGCGGACGACTTGGCGTTGTCGAGCGAAGTGTTGTCGGTGAACAGAGGCGGTATCTTAGTTGAAGTTGAAAACTTGAGAGGCTTCATCCCGCAATCCCACCTCGGCCCTCGCTTAGCTTTGGGTGACAGAGAGGAATTGGTTGGACAAACTTTACCGGTGAAGTTTATCGAAGTTGATGAAGAGAAGAACCGCTTAGTCGCGTCGCACAGATTGGCGACTGATTTAGTTTCTGGCGAAGGTTTAGATGTTGGGGACGTCGTCACTGGCATCGTCCAGGCGGTCAAGCCGTACGGTGCGTTCGTTGATGTTGGTGGCCAAAGTGGTTTGTTGCACATCTCCCAAATTTCGCACGAGAGAATTGTTGCGGTTGAAAACGTCTTGTCCCCGGGTGACGAATTGAAGGTGTTGATTTTGTCCAAGGACAAGGAACGCGGACGCTTGTCTTTGTCCACGAAGAAATTGGAGCCGAACCACGGCGATATGTTGAGAAACCCGAGTTTAGTTTACGAAAAGGCCGAAGAGATGGGTAAATTGTTCAGAGAACGCGTCGCTGCTGCGGAAGCCGCCGCCGAAGGGGGTTCTCCAACAGATGAAGTAGTTGCGAGCTCTGACGAATAAACATCACGAACAACGATAAACATAAAAACAGAATCTTAGACTTACACACACACATATTACTATCTTTACTATTTAATTTGATTGACTGTACTACAAATAAATCTATTGACTAACAATTTCTCACTATGCCTATCTATCTATCTACGTTCATCTTCTCGTTCATCTTCCGTGCTACTTTTATTAGGAAGAAACTTTCGCAACTCGAGACTGCCCGCATCGCCCTCCCCGCCGCACATTTCTTTTCGTCTTTCAATTCTGTCTCGCAAAACCTCGACATTCTTCACGTAGCGCTCTTTTGGCGATACGAAACCGATTAATTCTTTACTCTTCATTTCTTTAGGCGGTTCAACTACCCGACCACTTGGTTTATCCTGACCAAACGTTCTCAAGTTATCGAAACTTTGCACATCCGCGGCGCTGTAGTACTGACTCGGCGAAAGAGTGAGACTGACATCGATCCATCCTTGGACTTTGAAATCGATCGCAATCTTTGCTCGCGAGTCCGCATCGCTCGCATGGTCTTCTCTTAAATCATTCGTAGGATCGACGCCGACGCCGGGAGAAAATCGGGTCATACTTGGAAACTTTTTCTCGAGCCAGTTTTGCAAGGCTGGCGCGTCCGTGACGACGTACATGAAGTTGTCGTCTGGATTCCTCATTTTTGCCCGTCGTTCCAGCGAAAGCTTTGAAAGCGAGTACCCGCGGCGATATAGTCTCTCGTATTCCCTCTCAGGCGTGATTGTAGCGTCCAAGCGGTTCTTTATGAATTCCACCGCTTCCGAGGGCTTTAAAATCCGTTCGTTTTCTCCAGGAAGACCTTTATACGTCGTCGCCCTCAATCGAATGTGCCACTTTTGTAACTCTACCGACGAACACGTTTCGTTGAAGAACGTTTCGTCTATGCACTCGGCCATCGGAGGCATATCTTCTGGGAAACAAATCTTATCTTCGGCGTATCCAGTTCTCGCTCGTAATCCAACTAATCGATTTGCAAACGCAACATCCGAACGTAATAAATGCTTCCAAGCCAGTAGATCCATCTTTGGCCGCAACAACAAATTCATCGCGCATGGAAGACACTGCTCAAATGCCTGCAACGGAACCATGCCTTCCTCTCTTCCGAGACTCTGATGATGATACGAACCAAAACTCTTCGCGTGCGTCCATCCAAATCTCTTCTCTGCCGTTTCCATCAAAGCTTCCCTTAACTCGTCTGAAAAGACAATCTCGGGCGGGAGATTTTTTTGGGTCATCACGTCTGCGCTTCTTCTTTCAATCGGAAGAGCACCACCAGATCCGCTGGATGAATCCCAGAGGATAATATGCTTTGTCTTGAACGCGTGTATTATGCATTTGTTACACGATGGGCAACCGAACGCCTCTCTGGAACCAAATGGACACTCGTAACGCATTTCTTTCTCGGTCAAACATGGCTCTTCTAAAAACGCGCCGTACCTGCATTTGTCCGCATCCTCGCCGTGAAAGCACGTGCCAACATCGACGTCTTCGTCTGGTCCGTATTGGCACTTCGTGTACTTATTCGCATCGCTCGTTCGCCACAGATTGAACCTCGCAAAATAATCTATTTCCTCTCCGTTTCCTTCCTCGTACTTCTCGTACACTGTCGAACTCGTCTCTTCGCTCAACGCCACGCCTGGGAAATATTTCTCTTGCAACTCCTCCGTCCATTTAAAACTCATCCCGCCGTTCGTGCCATCTCCTAAATACCCTTCGAAATACTCCGTAAAATCCCACTTACTTTCTGCGTTGTCGAAAAATACCGCGCGTCCAGAATACAATCCAAACATCATCCACCTGGCGGCAACGTTTGCCATGTGTCCGAAACCCAAGTTCTGCCAGTCGTTCCGCACGATTAAGATTGGATGACTTTGTTTGGACGCGTTCCCTTCCTCTTGCATAATGTCTTGGTACCTTCGAATATACGCGAACCACGCCGGTAGGAAATCTTGGCACCAAATAGTTTCCTCTTCAAAAATTTCGTCTTCATGCTGCTCTTTTCGCTCGTCGTCTGAATCGTCGTCTCGGTGAAAAACTTCCTCTTCTTTGTCTTCTTTTCTGCACCCGCATTTTAACAACACTCGGTTGAAAAAATCACTCTCTCGAGGCGAGCGATGTAACAACGCGTACGGACCAGTGATGGCTTCGTTTGTCCACATTTGTCGAGTGCGACGAGAATTTAGAAACGTTTTATGGTTTCCACATCCAGAGCGCTCGATGGCGTTCTTCGTTTCCGGTCGTATCGCTTGAACTTCGTTGAGAAATACGACGAATAAAAATATCAAATTTGAAGAAGAAGAAGAGAAAAAGAATTTGGAAAAGAATTTCATCATCATCGTTTTCCTCCTCCTCCTCCTCCTTCTTCTTCTCAATGTCCACCCATTATTATCGTCGTTTACGTCGTCGTCTTTTATTTGGTGGTGGTGGTGGTGGTGGTGGTGGTGGTGGTGGTTAGTTTGGTCCTCTTTTTGCGTCGTCGGTTTTCAGAGAAGAGGAAGAGGAAGAGGAAGAGGATGATGTGAGAAGTGTGTGTTGAATTTTTGTTGTGTGAGATGTGTGAATAATTTTCTCAAAAGAGGAGAAGAAAATAATCAATCGACACTTCAAACAAACGACAGAGTGACAGATTGAAGTCACAAGAAGAGTAAGAAGAAGACAAAGAAGAAGATCGTCGTCAAAATGGTTGAAATCTCAGAAGAAGAAGAAGAAGATGTCTTCTCGAAGAATAATAATAAATCGTTCAAATACGTGTTCATCCCGTGCGACGAGACGCAACCCATCGAGGAGAAACTATTAGATATTCCACCTGGGAGAGACATGGAGTGTCTGTTAGACGCGTTAAAGACGCACTTTCTCGAGAGCGGGATGCAATCCATGGAAGACACATCGGTCGCGAAAGATCAGCAGAACGCGAGGTTGAAAGAGCAGTTGGAAAAGCAATCCGGGCAGAAAATCGACGACGAGATGTTAAAAGTCGCGGCGAACATGCAAATGGTCCAACCGGTGGCGTTACTCCCCGGCGGCACGAAGAATAATTTCATTCACGTGAACATGTACGTGGACGATAAAGGGATATCGAAAGGATTACGCCTGAACAAAAGAGCGAGCGACTTTACGCAGTTAGTGAACATGCCGAATCACGTGGCCGGGGACGCGTTCGTGGCGAGGATATTTGACGACGAAAAGAGCGATTTTAAGAGAATAGATTTTAGTTTGGACGAGTTGCGCTCGGACGCCAAGTGGGTGGAAGAGGCGATACAGTTGAACACGGAAAGAAGACAGAATTTAGGGAACGCGCAAGAGAAAATCAGTAAAATGGGTGGAAGCTTAAACACCGAGAGTGGAATGGCGTCGTTTGGTGACGCTGAAGGAGGATTGGGAAGTATGATGACGGAGAACTACCAAGCGCCACCGACGGAGGCTGATTTAAACCAGGAAATCACCGTCGAAGGCACGAAAACTTCCTACCCGTACACCTGGATGCAAGACGAAGAGGAGGTGGTTTTGATTGCAAACGTCCCGGGAGACGTGGAAAAGAACTCAATCTCGTTAAAGTTCGGTCCAGGGCAGAACAAAATAGATTTATCGTGCGCAAAAATCCAGCCGAATACCATCGTCTCCGCGGAGGAGACGTTGTTCCAAGATATCGTCCCTGGCGACTCCTCGTGGTCGCTGGTGAAACAAAAAGACGGCACGAAAAACTTAGAGGTGACTTTAGTCAAAGCTAAAGAGAAGTTACGATGGTTGTGTTTTACTTTGATGCGAAGTGGAGAGGAACAAAAGAAAAAGTAGTTTTGAGTTTTAGGAGTATTTTGGAAAAAGGTAGCAGAGGAGCGTATTTTAGCCTCTGCAGTCTTTGACAAATTTTTGAGGTTTTGAGGTTGTTTTTCGGATAAAAGCCACACAAAAGCTCTAATTTCGTTCGTAAACGCCACTCTTTGCCACGCTCGCGAATATATAAATACCGTTTAATACCGTTTAATTTACTCATTCGTATATCACCGATAATGTTTTCGATGGCTTCCACTCAGTTATCCGCGAGAGCGAACGTCGCGGTCTCGACTTCGTTCCAAGCGAAAAAATCACAATCGGCCACGGCGTCCTCCTCGTCGTCGTCGTCCACCAGAGGAAGAACATTTTTAGTCGTCGAGGCGAACAAGAAAGTCGCCAAGAAGACCTCGGTGGTTTTGTTAGACTCGATTGAACACGTCGGTGAAGCCGGCGAGATGGTTTCCGTGTCCTCTGGTTTCTTCAGAAACTTCTTAGAGCCGCAAGGCAAGGCGCAAAAAGCAACGCAGGAGCTCATCCAAGAGTTTAAGAAAAAGCAAGCGGACCAGGTCGCGGCGGTGGAGGCGGAACGCGCGGCGGCGCAAGCCATCGCCACGGCGTTGAGCACGATTGGTAAGTTTGTCGTCAAGAAGACCGTCGGTGAGGACGACAAGATCTTTGGATCTGTCACGGCGAAGGACTGCGCGGATGCGATTGAGAAACAAACTGGGAAAGCGTTGGACACTAAGGGTTTCGACGTTCCCGATATCTCCACAGTTGGTGTTTACGATGTTTCGGTGAAATTGCACCCGAAAGTCACCGGATCCTTCAAAGTGGACGTCCAAAAAGAATAAGAGTCGTGCACTTTCACACGTATTAGATTTTTGGTTAGCGCGCGACGGATGGGCTTCAAACGTCGTTTTCGCTCGCGAGCGAAAACGACGCGGTTCTAAAACTCGTAGTAAATTGTTTGTTATGTAAAGGTATTCAATATATATACACATATTATATATACTTTCAGAAATGCACATCGTTTCCATCTCCTTCTTCTTCCTCGATTACGGCAAAGTTTCTTTCATGATTGCCTCCTTCACTTTTTCCTTATCAATAACCAAAGGATCTTTCGGGTCCGTGACGTTCGTCTCTCGAAACTTCAAAAACGGCGCTATCCTCGCTTGCAGAGGCGTTATCGATAAGTCGAAGATTGCTTCACACAAATCCTGAATAGCATCCGACAGAAGAACGAGACTATATCGCACCGGCGCTAGAAATTGAAGAAGCTTTCGTCCCTCTCTTTTCACTTCTTCTTTTTCTTTTTGTTTTGGTTCGTAAAAAGAGTTTGTTTTCACGAGAAGGTTCACCGACGAGTGTTTCCCAGGACGAGCGTTGTAATATTTTTTCTTCTTCTTCTCCGTCGTCGTCGACGTCGTCGAGCCCGGGTATCGCAAGTTGCGCATGTACTCTTCTTCTTCCTCCACCTCTTGCATCGTTGTCGCGGCCACCGGACGACCTTGAGTAGCAGCAGCATTAGAGGACGTTGTTGATCGAGAGTTGCGCGAGAAGAAAAACAGAACTGCGAAGAGAAGAGCGAGGAGCAGGAGGAAAACTCTCGTTTTTGTCGCCGCGTGTTTTTTCTCCTCCTCCTCCTTTTTTAAAGTCGTCGACGACGACGTCGTCGCTCGGAAAAAACGTTCCCGCTCCTCCTCCTCCTTCTTGTCGTTCATTATCGTCTTCTCGTGTTTCTGTTTCTGAGAAGGTGCGCGTCGTGTGTTTTGACGCGTGTTGCTCGGAAAGCGCGAGTTTGTGCACAGAGTATTTTTTGCCCCGTACGAGCGTAAAAATCTTCTCTAGAAAAAAGCAAAAGAAACAAACCTCGTCTTCACAACATATACGAGTATCGTTGAAAGAGTTCAATTATACCTATAGGAGTGTTTGGCTCTTCTCCGTTGATATAACCAGAGCCGCCTGTTTTCACATCAAACATCAATACATCGTGTATTTATGTTAACATGCCGGTAAGTTTCAATTCGCATCATCGTTATCTCGACGTTAACCGCGGTTTTAAAGATGATTTTTTTTTGTCCGCTCTCTAACAGAAAAAAAGGAAGGAAATCGCGTCAGCCATAACGAGAGAGAGTTCTCTCGTTATTTTTGACGAAACGTTGGATTTTACCGCAATTTTGTCGTGTGTCTTCTTTTCTATGAGTCTGTGCTAACGAACTCGTTGCGAAATAATGCAACTCTCTCTCAATCCAGAATCGCACGCAAGTAAAAGTACAGAACGTCCAATCCATGCATGATTTGAGGACGGTGTTTCATCTCCCAATCAACGACGCCGCAAAGAAGGTACGTAAAAAAAGACACGCGCTCGTCATCCTCGTCAGAAGAAGGAACAAACAAAAAAACGGGTTTTTTGGGTGCCAAAAAGCTCACACCCACTTTTATTTGGGTGCCACGTACATTTTTTGTTTTTTTTGCTTCGAAGACGGATGCATACATATTTCGGCTATTCACTCAAAACTCACCTCGTTGTACTCTGTCTGTCTTAAACTAAAACAGTTGGTCTTATGCGTGACGGTTCTTAAACAGAAATGCCGAGAGTTTGGCATCGTGCGCTGGCCGTTTCGAAAGGTGAAGAAGATTGACATGCTGATTAAACAACTCGAAGAGGAGAAGGAGAAGATTGTATCATCATCATCGGTATCGGGAAAAGAAGAGGAACTCCCCCGAGGACTTAAAGAACAACAAGGAGAAGAAAGGGGAGGAAACTTTGTCGTCGGTGGCGCGCCGACGCGAAAAGTGATTTTGGAAGACATTGAAAATCGTCTCCAAGAGATGCTCAAAATGCGCGACGAACTATACGCAGATCCGAATTCGAACATTCACGTGTTACCAAACTCTAGTGGTAGTGCGATTAACTCGGGCGGCGGCGGTTTGACCGCAGAGAAAAGAGGCGAGAGTAACAATACTCGATCACCGTCGCGCCAACAGGCGAAAGCTGCGAAAATGGCTGCCGCAGCAAACGCAGTGCAGAAACACCAGCTGCAACTTCAAGAGAAAAGTATCGAGAAAGACGACGACAAAGACGACGACGATACCGGTGCGGAGAAGAAGAAGTCAACTACTGCGACGGCGGCGACGAATACTGAGATGAAAATTGCTGAAAGTACGCATACTTCTCAAGAATCTGATGAAAGAAGGGCGGCGGACGTCGTCCAAATCGACGACGAATTTTCTCTCGTCGCCCCCACCGAGGAAGAGAAAAAAAAGAAGGGAAAGTCGTTCTCTATTGGTAGACTCTGGCAACGAAAGGAAAGAGTCATCGAAGAGGCAACGGCGGCTACGCCTACGCGACCGACGTTGAAGCGACAAGGTTCGAACAGTAGTTCTGGAAAAGACAGCAGGTTACTGTTTGATGCGTTGCTCGACGCGGCAACCGCTTTGGACACCACGAAGAAAAACGGCGGTAAAGGTGAACAAGTCAGTGGTGACGAGAACAATAACGTCATCAACAACAGCGACGACTACGAATGGGGCAGAAATACTGAGAACAAGGCTGGTCAAGATGAATCGATCGTCGGTTCGCCGAGAAAAGTTCGCAGAAGTTGCGATGTACAACGCTCGGTTCGGCCGCCGTCCTCGGACTTATCTCGAGAGAAGAAGGGTCTCGAACCTCTTCCAAATTCTGCTCCACTCAATTTGAACAACATTTCTGAAGCAGATGTAGCGGCAGCATTCTATCAGCAAATGCAGTTGCAGCATGTTCAAAATACTGCCGCAGCTGTGGCAGCTATGCAAGCGGCTATGGCCACGTCTATGAACCCATCTCAGCAGTCGATTCCGCTGATGTATCAAGTCCCGTACTCCTTACAATACATGAATCTTAATTCAAATATGATGCAGGTGCAATGGGCGGAGATGAATAAAAATATCAACACGACCGCCGCTGATGCTACTAATACCGCTGGGATGAGTTTGCTTGAGCGTCGTGCGGCTGAAGCTGCGGCTTCCATTGGTGGTGGAAATGTTGCAATGCCGCCGTCGTCGTTGGATTTGAAAATACCGACGGCTTCGGGAGAAGGTTCTACACACTCTGGTACATGCGTTCCGTATTACGGCGGCGGAATGTATTCGCCGCGACAATATCATCATTATCAACAACAACAGATGATATCGATGCCGGTTCTAGATCAATCAGCTGCGAGTGACGGTAATAGCTCCTTGGAGACGGGCGGCGTTTACACCGCCGAAGACAAAAACATCCGCGGAAGCGGCGTTGCAACGCCCACGAGTATAGGAGCCTTTCCGAGTTCTAACCGCGTGAGTTTTGAGGTTATGACGGGGCACCCCTCTCCAATATCTCCGACGAACACGACGGCAGGAATTCATCGCCCGGTCGCTCTGAAAAGAGGCCACTTGGAATTGCAAAGCAATCAGTTTATTTGAAAAAGATACGACTACGACGACAACGATAATTATTATACGCATAACCTGCATATATATTAAGCTATTTGTAAATATTTTTAGTTATATTTAGAAGGAAGAGTTAGAAGGAAGAGTGCGTGTGCTACGTAGAGAGAGAGAGAGAGAGGAGTTTGTGTTGGGTGCGACGATAGCGTGTTTATACATATTTTAGAAGCCATTACCCTTTATCATATCATCTTACTCGAAATTCATTTTTTGTTTTTTACTTTGTTTTTTTCAAAGGGGAACCCCCGTTTTGGGTATAAAAAACACTTCACAGTTACCGCCAACGCCGACCGTCGTTGTCATCGATCGTCGTCGATACCATCATCACAAATACCAACGGTTCAACCACCACCACCCCGAGTAGTAGCGTTTCCTTCTCGCGTCGTCCGTTTTGTGTAATCAATAAAAACACGCATGGAACGGGAGATATTGGGTGAACTTTCGCTCAAACTCATCAACTCAGAGACGACGACAAAAACGACGGAAAACGACTACGAAGACACGAGCGGCAAAAAAAGTGATTATTCTTTCTCTTCCTCTTCTTCTCCGTCAAGAATGGGAAGGAAAAGCAGCAACGGCGTCGCACGTAAGAAGTCTCAGCAGCAGCAGCAACAACATAATCAACAACAACAACAGAAAGCGTTCCCAAAAGGAGGACAAAACGGACCGAGCAGCAGAAAGAAGGATTCTTCAAGAAGAGGAGGGGGAAAAGAAGAAGACAAAGAAGATAACACACAGGAGAAGACGAGAGGAAACAAAGACGAGAACGATGACGATGAGAGCATTACGATTCACAACAACAACATCGACACTTCAGTCGCAGTCGTCGACGCATCCTTCGATGCGCTCATTATCGACGCATCCAATAGAATCGCCTCGCAGTTTGATTCCAAACAAGTGGCTTTGCAAAGAGACTACGAGATACAGTTACAAAGCGAACGCGAGACAAATGCACTGTTAAACGAACAAATGGAAGATTTAATGGCGGCTTTGGGAGAGATGACGTTTGAATCCGCGAAACAGAGATGGAAATTTGTGACCAAGTTAATCTTGAGCAAATTGAAAGAACAGAAAGCGACGAAAAATGCCGAAAGGCTAAGAAAGAGAGCGCTGAGTTTAGAGGAACAACTGAGACGCGTCGAGCGGCACATCTCAAACGCCGCCGAAGATTTCGATAACTTGAACAGAACTTTAGAGAAGGAAAGAGGAGAAATGCAAAGAGCGAAAGAGTCCGAGAAGTTTGCGTTGGAAGAATTAAGGAGGAAAAAGTTACTCTTGAAACAAAAAGATGAAGAGGACAAGACGTTGTATAACTTGTCGCCCTCGAAGATGCGAGTGGCGTTGAGAGAGCAAGTGCGAAAAGAAATATTAGAAGAGATGCGAAGAGACGTCGGTGCCCGAGTCGAACGAATAACGAGCTCGGCGTACAGCGGATCGACGTCGCCGTTATCTCCGGATGAATACGCGTCTACTTTCGATCGATTGTTATTATTCGAAAATAAAGTAGGAGAGAAGAAGGGCGAAGGAAGCGAGGCGGAGAAACAACAACGAGGAAATAATAATAATAATAATAATAGCGATACTACTAAAAACAAAAACAGGGAATCGAGCAGCAGACGACAGGCTGCGTCGGAAGCCGCGCGAACGATTGCAAAGTGCGTCGACGAGTTGTTATCGTCCACATCGTCCAGACTGCACAAAAGAAACCAACACGAGCACCGGCAAAAAGACGGCGCCGGCGCGACCGAGGACTCGAAAAGGCAAGTCGCCGCGAAGAATATTAAAATGAAGCTCGCTGAAAATAGAAACACTCTCAACGACCCGACGGACGTGCTGAGACTGATGGCGTTGAGCGCGCTCGAAAAGAGTAGCAGATGATAATACCGTGATTTGAAATCTGCGTAGTATGATGATTGTAAAAAGAATATGTCTTACGTGTATTATTATTTCGCTCCCCCTTTAAAGTGAGATCCGTTTCTTGTGTGAGTTTTTGACGACGTGGTCGTACAAAAAACAGTCAAAAACGACGCTTCGTTAAAATTTTCGTTTTCTTCAGAAATAATTTTATAGTGCGCGCGCACGAGAGCACACACATAATCATAAAAAGAGAGATCGCTTCGCTTCACCACAAAAGCGAACGAGGCGGTATCTGTTGAACGGCTTTCGCGAGCGTCTCGGTACATTGTGCGTTCGCATCATCGTTGCTTTTAACACAGTTCTAAAATTGGAATTTCTTTTCCCGCGTCAACACAACGAGTGGTGTTTGGTCGTCTTCAACGGTAATTTGAAACGGCGTTCCGAATTTTGACTCGCGCGAAATACGCGCACGCGCGACGAGGATCTGATCGAAACGATCGAAGAATATCGCGCGCTTTGTATTCTTTCGTATTTATATCTTCTGACCGTCCTCGTTTTTCTTCTTCTGCGCCAAACAACAGATACGAACAAAGAACACGCGCGACGTCTCTTCGTTCAAATCTCTTCGTTTAAACGAGTGGACCAAAGGCACCCTTGGTCTTCTTCTCTTGGAGAGTACAACAAAAAAAGGGGTAAAAAGTACGTTTTAGAGAGAGGAAAAAAAATATGAGTTCCGCCGCGACCACCGGTTTCGCCGCCGCGTTCTCGTCGTCGCCGAAACCAACGACGATGTCCTCGTCCTTACAGAACAGAATGTCGGAGTCGTACGGGAAATCGTCGTCGCCGGCGAGTTTCCGAAGTTCGTCCAGCGTGAAAGGCTCTTCGCCTTTGCCCAAAGACGTTCCGCAAACGAGAATCTCTGGGTTTGGCGTGAAGGCGCAGACGACTACGACTATGAAGAACAGCTCTTCGTCGTCAGAGTTGGCGAAGACACCACCGATGTCGACGCCTACGCGCGTATCTCCGTCCTTGTCATCGAATTCGCTCCATTCCAGCGGCATGTTCTCGCCTTCCTCGGCGGCGGAGGAAGGAGACTTTCAGACGCACGCTGGTTTCGACACGACGACGACGACTAATGCGGCGTCCACGACGACATCATCAACACCACCAAAGCCTTTGACGCATCATTTAAAGCCACCGGTGTCTCCAAACTCGAAAGCGAGCTTGTTTTCAGTCGTTTCGAGAAACACGTCGCAGTTGACGACGCAGCTCTCCAAGGAGCTCGGCAAAATGATACGGGCGCGTACCTCCGAAGAAGAAGATGCCGGCATTGAGAGTCTTGGATTGAACGAAGAAAACGCTGCTATCTTGAATGGTTTGATTAAGGAATACCCGAAATCGTTCGAATCGAGTGAAGTTCAAAAAGCGTTCAAAGTGTGCGTCCAAGCGCACTCGGATTTTGGACACCGACCGTTGTTGTTGGATTGCGTCGGCACGGCTAAGATTTTGTGCGAATTGGGAGCTGACGCTGGCATTATTTCGGCGGCGTTGCTGCATGATGTGACGACCACAACTTTACTCAATAAAGACGATTTGATGTTGAAAGGTATCAGCGAAGAAGTTACGAAGCTCGCGATGGATGTCGGAAAATTGACGGTCGTGTCAAAGTTACACCAAGCGTCGGGGCGTGACTTGGAGGTTGAAGAAATGCGTTCTCTCCGCGAACTGCTATTAGCTATGACAGATTCACGAGTCGTGATCATCAAACTCGCGAAACGTTTACAAACTATGCGAACGATGAAGGAGAACGTGTCGAGATCGAGACGCGGTAAACTCGCCGAAGAGACGCTCGCCGTGTTTGTGCCCATCGCGAACCGATTGGGTATGGCCACCATCAAGAATGAATTGGAGGATATTTGCTTCAAGACGTTACACCCGGAGCAATACGAAGAGTTGTGCGCGCAGTTGAAGCGCGTATCGTCGAAGGAAACGATTCTGAAGGCGATGGAGTCGTTCGAATACGCCATCTCAAACGATACTTCCATGGAAGAGTTGAAGCCGATGGAAATCGTTGGCCGCGAGAAAGGATTGTATTCCGTGTATAAAAAAATGAAAAAGAAAAACATCAAGCTCGAAGACGTTCGCGACGTGCGCGCCATTCGAATCATCATCCCGGACAGTGCTGGTAAGGATGGGTGCGAGTTGGTCATCTCGAAAGTGCACGGACTCATGTCAAAGGTTCAAGGTAGTTTTAAAGACTACGTCTCGAGCCCGAAATCTAACGGGTACCAATCTTTACACACTGTCGTGAAAGATGAAGCCGGGAACAATTTGGAAGTCCAAGTGAGAACGGTGTCTATGCACATGCAAGCCGAATTTGGCGTCGCAGCGCATTGGCGGTACAAAGTGAACGATACATGTTTGTCGTCTCCGGTGGATGAGAGTGGAATTCGTTGGGCTCGTTTCGTCCTTTCTCGTATGCAAGATGTCAAAGATAAATCCAAAGTACGCTTGCCAGGGAAACCTTCGATGGAGAACACCTTCCCGTTTCCGTCGTCGGCGTCGTCGAGCGACAACGAATCAATGGCACCGTTGGACGTTTCCGGTTCTTTCGATGAGTTTACCGTTCTCGAAGACGCCATGAAGAGAGCAAACGTGAATGACGCGTTGTCCTCTTCGCCAAACGCCGGTAGTCCTTCGGCGCCTAAAATAACGTACGTCATTTTGGTCATCGACGGTTCTATGAGCATCAAGGAAGTCGAAGCCGGTTCTCGATTATCGGAAGTTGATTTGCTCGACGATCAAAAGACGACGCCGGCGGTGAGAAACGGTTTTTCGAGCGAGTTTGTCGGCATCCGGACGTTGCGGGTAAATCGCGAGAACGTCGACATCGACGACGTTCACAATTTTGAAATGAAATTAGGCGATGTAATCGAGGTCACGCGGTCTCGAATCTCACGTTATGACTTTGAGGAGAACGAGAGCGTGGCATCGGCAGAGGCGGCGGCATCGGCAGCGAATGGTTCCAACTCCAAAGCCACGTACTTCCCGGATTTGGAAGTTCGCGCGATGCCGGTTGCGTGAGAAGAAAAGAAAAAAATATAATACTACGTAACAATAAGAATATTCTTTTGTACCAACACAGAAAAAGAAAGAAGAAAAAGAATAATACTATATAGAGCGCGCGGAAGAGGTTGAGAGATTGTATATTTCCGCCGCTGGCTCTCCACTTTTAAAACGAAAAGTTTATTTGTTGTTGTAAAATATTGTAGACCACAAAAACACAACCTCTTTCTTCTGTTTTGGAATCTCTTGCATTTGTCTGTACCCTAATCTCGAGAGCAGAAAACTCAGGGGCCCTCTTTAAACTCCACGAGGCAATAAATACTTTCGTCGCCATAAATACACACAAACTATACCAACAAAATGATCGCGAGCTCCTTTCAAACTATTGCCTCCGTCTCGGCCTTGAAGGTACGTTGTTTATACTCGCGCGCGCGCGCTCTTTTTTCAAATCTGCTCTTTAGCGATATCGCGCGACGACGACGAGAGATGGACGACGACGGTTGAGGAGGAGGTGCAGACAACAGAAGACAGAGAGAGAAAGAGACGAAAGAGAGGAACGAGATAAATTTTGTTTATCTCTCTCTCACATTATTGGGATTGGGAGTAGTCCTATGATGAGGCGTAAAAAAACGCTCTCTCTCTCTTATTTCAGAGGGGAGAAGAAGCATCCGAGGAAGAAGCGCTTTGATCCTTATCTATCTGAAACGATCGTTCGTCGAGGGAGGTTCCTTTAGAAGGAAGGAGTGAGAGAGAGAGAGAGAGGGAGAGACAGAAGACGATGAGTTTTATTTTTTGGTCTGGTCCCCAATAAGTCTGCTTCCTTCCTTCGAAGATACGGAAAAAAAGGAGAAAGATGGCTCTTTTTTTAAAGAGAGAGAAGAGAGAGATTTTCCTCCCATTTTGTTTTTTTTGGCCAACATCTCCCTCCATTCTTCAAAATACTGACCACCCAAAACGTACTCATTCATAATAACGTTATTACAGACGCAAACGACGAGAAGATCGAAGGTACAAACCGTCGTCACCGCCAAGGCGGAAGACAAGGTCGACCGCAGAGCCGCCTTGGCTTTGTTCACAGCTGCCGCGGTCTCCACCGTCGCGAAGAGCGCCAACGCCAACTTGACGATCCCGTCCCAATCTTCCATGGGCGGCTTCGCCAGACGAACGGAATTCGCGGGTGAAGGTTTCGTTGGCTCCTCCACTGCGTCCATGAGTTCGTACACCATGGAAGGTACGGCGAAACTCGGCGCGGACTTGAAATCTCGCCGTAAGACTATGTCGAAGGCGAGAGCGAAGGCGGAGGCGACCATTGCCGCGTCGTCAGCGGCGCCGGCCAAGAAGGAAAAGAAGTAAACAAACCTTTGCTATACTATTATAAAAATTAGAAAGAGAGAGAGAGAGAGAGAGAGGGAGAGAGACGTATAATACTTATTCACTACGCTGCGGCTACCGTACATTACATCATTAAAAACCAACTATTCTAAAAACGCTATCGTATATTACACCCGCATTTCATCAAACTCTTTTCATCTCTCTCTTTCTTCTCGCGATGAAATTTGCGGAAGGACGACCGTCCGAAATGAACGAGACGTCATCTTTCAAAACTTCAAATCCTTCGTTTTTGGTAAAAATTGATCGCAGCTCTTCGTTCGGTGCGATTAAATATTTCTCTTTGTTTGGCCGGCCAACTTTGGAATGCTCGCAGCCTTTGGCGAAGTGAAACCACGCGAAGAAACAATCGCTCTCCGCGGGCATGTGTTTCACGATTTGCGCGAATAATGGTTTGTGACAGAAGCGAACGCCAAGGACGAGTTTTAACCGAGAAACATCATCGACGCTACTCAAAGCGCACATAAAAGCGTCGTCATTTCTCGCATCCCACTTCAAAACTTTCACCTTATCTTCGACGCCATGAAGTCTTGCCATTTCCTGCGTTCTCGTTAAAGCTCTTTGGTCGAAATCGCAAGCGAGCACGTCGAAACCTTTGGACGCGAGATAAACGGAATCGCGCCCAACGCCTGAACCTAAATCGAGGACGATGCTGCTATTAGTCTCTGACGATGATAAAAACGTTTTGTACAACTCCTTAACCGAAGGTGAAGGTTCCCACAACCGCCTCCTCGTATTTTTCTTCTTTTCGTTATTGAGCGCGAGAACGTCGTGCGTCTCAACGCCGTTTCCGAGCGACGAATCCTTCTGCATCTTCAGCATTTTTGCGTTCACCGCGTTGATAAAATGCTCGTTGTAGACGAAAACGTATTTAATGTTCCACTGAACTCCTTTGAAATCTCCTCTCTGAAAAGTTTCTCGTTGGTTCTCAAACGACTTTGACGACGACACCAAACTCTCTTCTTCGTCGTCTCTCCCCTCTTCTAAGAAAACCGAAAAAGGAGTCTCTCTTGGCGGCAGCAAGTGGAACGAACCGCTGATTTCATCGAACGGAATATTCACAGATCGCGACAAAGAGTGCTTCTGGTACTTCTCTCTCGGTCTCAAATCTAAAAACAACGCTCGGTCCTCGTCTTCGTCTTCGTCGTCGTCCAGAGAAGAAGAAGAATTTTCAGTTTCAGATATCAGAGAACGAAGCATCTCGTCCAATAAAAGCGTCTGCGTCTCGACGCTTTTCGAATGCGCCAAAGCGCGGAGAAACGCGTCTGTCGTCGTCGTCGTCATCTCAGATGCGTCATATTTCGTCGAAATCTTCCCGTTCTTAGTCTTCTTCCTCTTTTACTCTCTTTATTCTTTGCGTCGTGTTCCTCTTTTCGGCGTGCGATATGGAATACACTTTTGTTTTAACGACTTTTCCCTTTAACTGCTTTGGATAAAATGCTCTCTTTTGCTTCATTATTGACACGCGCGCGCGTTTAAACGCGAAATCTCCAAACACATAATCATGCACTGATAATAATGTCGTCGCGTTGGTGCAGTCCGCGTTTTGTCGTTAGTAACCGCGCACGTCACAACGACTGCTGCTGCTTTTCACGCGGCGTTTTTGGGAAACCATCAACATCATCCATATCTTTTTCTCGCACAACAACTTTAACGAGGAGGAGAACAACGAGAAGAATAGTATCGTCATCATCATCGTTACCGAAAGAAGAAGAAAAAGAAGGAGGAGGAGGAAAGAAATTTGCGTCTCTGGATGACCACACCATCAACACCATATTAGGTCCGTACGAAGCCAGAGAGTGTTCCGCGTGGACCGACTATCAGCGAATTTCGAACTCTTGGGTGAAGAAAATATCTCAGGAGTGCGACGAGAAAAC
>Ga0257106_1000429_pt1 | contig 25068 bp, 17 predicted proteins | sample LP_taG_3_FD_190177 | JGI IMG/M metagenome (GOLD analysis project Ga0257106, IMG submission 190177) | Marine microbial communities from Northeast Subartic Pacific Ocean, Canada - LP_J_2011_P26_10m | ecosystem: Environmental > Aquatic > Marine > Oceanic | place: Canada: Northeast Subartic Pacific...
ACTCGAGTAAACCCGTTTTTGGAGAGCCACGACCGGCCTTCCACCGAAGGTTGTCCGCCTCTGTAAAACGCAATCTCTCTTTGAGAGATCTTATTGTCCACGTCTTCCTCGCCGCCGCTGCTACTCGCCGCGGTACCCATGACTTCCTCGAATGACTTCACTCTCGGTTCCATGACCGCCTGTAAATTCGGAATCGCGGTCGCCTCGGGCCCTTTTTTCAAACGCTTCGACGCCGGTAACACTTCCATCGCCGCCGAACGCAACGTCTCGAATCGATGTCTCACGTTCAGCGAACACCCGCCTTTCGTCGCGCAATACGACTCCAACAACACGCGTAAATTCCACAAAGACCCTCTTAACCTGGAAAGCTCTTTATTCCGTAAATTCGAGCTGTACTTGCTCGCCATATCCGCGCTGTTGCACAAAACCACCACTTCGGCTAATTGTTCGGTGACTTTATTCGTGCACTCTTCGAAGACTTCTTGGTCGTACTCCACCGAACACATAGCGTCTTCGTTGGCTAACTCGTCCGCCAAGTCTCGCACGACCGCGCGTTCCAGTAACGTCGACAACGCCGCCAGTTTCGACGACGACGAATTGTTGTTGGTTTGTAACGTCAGCGTTTCTTCCTTCTTTCCTCTTCTCTGCTGCTGCTCGTTGTCTTCTCCGCTCTCTGTCAACCGGTCCGCTATCGCTTCATTCCTCGTCAATTTTCCCCGTCGTCCTCCTCTCAACAAAACCAAAGACGACGACGCGTTCTTCTTCTTCAGAGAAGCTCTTCGCTCGCAGCATCGCGGCGTCTTTGTTTTTGCAACTCCTGCTCCTCCTCCTGCTGCTCCTGCTGTTGAAGAAGAAGCGGCAGATGATGAGAGAAACATATGAAATGAAAGCGCTCTTAGAGGTTATAGTTGTTAAGTTGTTTGTAGGGAAAACTCTCACGTTATGAGTCAAATGTCTCTCATCATCCTCGAGAGAGCGTTCGAGAGAGAGAACGCATCAACAACCCCCAGAGCTCTCGGATGAAAAAACGAAAAAAAAAGAAGCAGTTGTTCATCTCTTGTCTGCTTGCGCTTTTATTTCTCTCTTTTTTCGTGACGTGTCAACTCTGTTCCTTCACTTTTTCACAACCGCAAAGAGTGTCAGTCTCTTTCCCTTCACACAACAAAAATGCAATCCATCCAATCCACCGTCGTCGTCGAGGTACGCATTCTCTCTCTCTTTCTCTCTCTCTTTCTCTCTTTCTCCTCTTTCGTCGCGCGTTTTATTTTGTCTCTCGCTCCCTTTTTCCCTCTCCTGCTTCCTTCTTCCTTTCGGTCGCTCTCCGTGATGATGATTTTTGTGATTACATTTTTGGATATCTTTTTGGATTGATTACCCGGGAAACTTTTGTGTCGTTGTTAACTTTAATCTCTTTTCTCTCTCTCTCTTGCATGCGCATTCCTGTGTCAAATGTGTGCGAATGAATATAAACAAACAGCGATTTTCGTTCAAGCGCTCGTGCGCGGGGTCTTCTCGCAAAACGTTCGCGCAGAAGAGAACCTTGTTGAACACCAACGCGGGTAAAGTTTCTTTCAAAGTGGAAAACAAATCTGTTTTAATCGTAAATACCAACGGCGGCGGCCACGCGAACATCGGGTTCTGGCTCTCGAAGACGCTCGCGAGCGCGAAACACGACGTGACCTTATGCGTGGTTGGTGAAGAGACGGATAAGAAGATGCAAAAAGCACCGTTTACATATTTCGAGAAGGATTTGAAACCGATGGGGGTGAAGACGATGTGGTCGAACCCGGCGGATTTGAAGAGCAATTTAAGTGGCGCGAAGTTTGATATCGTCTGCGATAACAACGGGAAGGATTTGGACAGCGTCGGGCCGGTGGCTGAGTTTGCCAAGGAAACAGGAGCGGAACAATTTTTCTTCGTTTCTTCGGCGGGTATTTATAAGCCGACGCCGACGCCGCCGCACGTGGAAGGCGACGCCGTGAAAGAAACCGCCGGTCACGCCATCGTCGAGAAGCATTTAGTGGACATGAAGTTTGCGAAAGGAATGGCATCTTTCAGACCGCAATACTTGACCGGGTATGGCTCGAACAAAGATTGCGAGGAGTACTTTTTCGATAGAATCCAAAGAGGTAAGCCGATTGTCATCCCAGGCAGTGGCGACCAGTTCGCGTCGGTCTCCCACGCGGAAGATTTGGCGACTATGATTGCCAGCGCCGTGGACAACGCCAACGCGAAGGATGAAATCTTCAACTGCGTGACGCAAAAAGGTGTCACGTTGAGAGGTATGGCGGAGGTGTGCGCAAAAGCGATGGGCAAAGAAGCGACGATTGTCACGTACAAAGAAGGCAGCGTGGAAGGCGTCGAAGCGAAGAAGCAGTTTCCGTTTAGAGTCGTGCACTTTTACGCTTCGAGCGCGAAGGCGATGGCGAAATTGGGCTGGGAACCGAAGCACCCGAATTTGGAGGCGACTTTGAAGGACAGATACGCCGAATATTGCGCGAGCGGAAGAGACAAGAAGGAGATGACCTTTGAGTTGGACGAGAAGGTTTTGGCGACGTTGTAATTTCTGAACTTACTAGTAGAATACATTTATTTTTATTCTTACTATAGTATCGCGCGTTCTTGCTTTTCTTTTTAAAAACACTTTAGTGCTAATGCTACTTACGTAACTAAATTTTCTAACTCGTAACTCTTCTACACGGTTCGTGTTCGGACGGGAACGGTTTATTCGGAGGTCGACAGTCTAATCTATCGCACGTGGCGAATATTGCGTCTCTCTCTGGAACGTATTTCGCTTCGCCGACTACTTTGGGAACGATGGAAGAATCTTCCAACGCGGCGAGGTCGATGAAGACAGTTTTCTTCCCTTGCGATAACGAATCGATTTTCACTTCAATCGTCGATAAATCAATCTCGTTCCCACTCTCGTTGACTACATCTTTCGCGGAGACGACAATAATGTCGTCGCGAAATCGTGCGTATCGAGGGTCGTTCCAGAAATCAACTTCGAGCATGACACCTTCGTCGCAATCAAAGTTTAAACTTTGGCAGCACATCTCGTTGCGTTCGCGACCGCAGAGTTGGGACAAAACGATTTGGTGCCGCATCATGATGCCGTGCATGGCAGACGGGTTCTTCTCGATCCAAGGCGCATCGCACGGCACAGTCGGTGAGATTGGCCTTCTCCCCGCGGACGTCGCGATTTCAACAACCCTGGCCACGGATAAACCGTGCGATTCTACGCCGACTATTGCGTTCGCTTCGTTCGTTTTCAAACCGATAAAACCGAGGACGCCTTTCTTCCCTAATTTTTCCTCCACGTTTTGTAACTTGTACGGCTTATACGCTTCGGCGCCGTAGTTCCACCATCCGAGACCTTTGAACGTTGTCGTTTTTCGTAAAGCACCGACGGCGTGGCCCATGACAATCCTCGCCGGTTTCGCCGTCCAGTACCCCGGTTGGCCTTGGACTTGCGCCGGACCGGCGATGCCGGACCAACCGGAAACGAACCAAGGAGGGAACCCGCAGACATATTCGTCTTTGTTCGGATCCTTCCCGTTTTCTGTTGGCGAAAAACCTTTCAACCCTTGAAACTTTTTTGATTTGATTTCGTACGTGTCATCCACTTTCATCGGTCGAACGTCCACGTCTTTCAAACCGAGCGGCAAGACTTTTTCGTCAATCTTTTCCATGGATAAATCCCACGCGGAATGGTCGTAGTTTTGGTTCTTCACCCAATCATCGCGCAGTCGGTTCCCATCTCCAGGGTCAATCAACCGTTGCATGGACCTTTTGAACACCGGCTTACCGGACACTGCGGTTTCTACTACGTCGTTGAAGATGTGTTGATCCCACAACGTTTCCTTGGCGCCGGCGGCGACTTGGCCGTTCCATTTCTGTAACGGCGGCTCTGTGTCGATAATTCGAAGCATTCTCGAGACGGTTTCGTTGAGAACCCATCGAGTGACGCCAAATTCAGGCGCGTTTTGCGCGTATACGCACCCAATGTTCAAACCACCCGGATGTCCGTTTTCGTCTTGAGCGAATAAGGTAAACTTATCAAACGGAGGCGATTTCAACAATGGGTACGGGTTCATTTCAAAACGTACGTCCGTATCTACGTACATCGGGTTATATCCCATCCCAACTAATCGTTCCAAGTAATGAAATCGCACCCACCACAAACGAAACGGCGTCGCTTGTTCTTCCGCCGTGACTTGAAATGTGCCCATTTGTTTCGCCCGATTTTGTAAAAACGAGGTCCATCCGCAATCGACGCCCCACGGGCCTTTGAGCAAATCGTAACACGTCTCCGCCGTATTTGTGATTAGAATGTAATGCTCAAACCCAAGTTTGCGTAAATTTGCGACCGTATTCGCGGCTAAATGGTTCCCTCCTCTGTTCGAAACGAACAAAATAATCTCTTTTCGAAAACTTCTCCTCTCGGCGGCGACTTTCAAGTTCCCCGGGAAATCTAAATCCATACCGTTGATCGGCATCACCTGTCCGATCGACCGCCATTCGTGTTCTTCCGGAATGTCTTCTGGATCGCTCAGCGGCAACGCCCCACCGGTAAAAATATCGAAATTCGGCGCCTGGTCTTCTAACGAGATGGCGGTCGAGTCGCCGATTTCAACTGCCTCTTCGACGACTTTGGGAATCGTCGGCGTCGGCGGCGCCGTCGGCGCCGGCGGTGACCAACTGAGACCGTAATGCGACGTCGCCCTAACGTACGACCCTTCTTTCGTCTTCTCGCTAAAATGTTCTGGTTCTTCTCCTAAATTAATGTTGTTAGTATTTCTATCATCTCTACTACTCTTACTCTCTTCCGACTGCTTCTTCGCCTCTTCTTCTTCCAACGCTTCCTTCTTCTCCTCGTCCTCTTTCGCGTCCTCTTTCGCCCTTTCCATCTCCTCCATCTCTCTACGTTCTCTCTCTAACACTTCCTTCTTCTCCTCTTCCTTTTTCCTCCGCGTTTCCTCCTCCTCCTCCTCGATCCTCCGCCTCGCCTCCGCCTCTTCCTCCTCTCTCTGCTTCTTCTCTTCCTCTTCCTTCTCAATCTGTAACGCCATCTCCGCGCCTTCCTTCTTCTCTTGCTCTTCCTCTACGATCTCCTCCGCTTTATCTAATCCCACTCGATCGATTAATTCTTTTTCATTGTGCTCCTCGATCGTCTCCACGCGTTCGCGCTTCCGCTTCGAAATGTGCCTCAAATTCAGGTCTAATTTCCCAGTCCTCGTGTCAATCAAATCCGACTCTGGTTCCTCTTCCCCGAGAAGCTGGGACGCGCCGACGCCGGATTCGAGGCCGAAGAAATGTTTTCGAACCGCCACTCGAGCGACTAATAAGTCCTCGTAAAACACGAAGGAGGCGATGAAGATTAGTAAGTAACAGAGGACTTTTAAAGACGTGTAAGACGTTTGTTCTTTCCCGTCGTCGTTATTCGTTTCGTTTATCGAGGAGGAGGAAAATGGATGCCTTTTCTTCTTCGGCGGCGACGGGGTGGTGGACGACGATAAGAGCACGGACGGATGCGGACGATGCTTTTCCAGATCGACCACATCTTCGCCTCCTTCTCCTCGCTCTTGGTGTTGGTGTTCTCGTCTTTGCGTCGCCATGTTTCTTCTTCTTTGCTTTTGTTTTGAAGCGACCTTTTGATGTCTGTCCCCCCAAAAGAGGTCTCGTTTCTTAATAAAAAAAACGCATATTTTTATCCTTAAAAAAAGAAAAGAAAATGAAGACGTTGACTACGACCAGAAGAGTCTACGGGAACGAGAGCCCCGATGATACGGCCGGAACGATGTGGCGTCCGACTGATTTCGACGATTTTAACGAGGGAGGCGCGTATCCGGAGGTTTTCGCGGTGCAGTTTCCGAGCGAAATTGGATGGCAAAAGAAAGAGATTAATTCGGAAATCAACGACACTATCTCTTGCCATCCGTCGTTGCCGGTGGATATGGAGACGCTGATGAAGGATTCGACGGAGACGATGTTAAGAGTGAAAGGAAATCGAAACAGGACGGATGCGCACGAAAGTTACAAGGCTTTTATGCGCGCGTTCGAAAGAGATGCCGAGGCGAAAGAGATTGAAACGTTTGGGAGCTTGTGCGAAGCGAAATCGATCGAGATTATCGATAACGATACCGTGGACGCGAAAATGTTCGAGAACGAGTTTGTGACGTGCGAGAATGGCGTCGGGAAACCGTGCGTGGTGCGAAATATCTTCAAGGATAGGTTTCACGGCGTCGATTTGTTGGATCTCTTCCCGGAAGAAATGCTCACGGTGAATGATAAAGCGCCCGCTCGAAGAACGGACAAAGGCGCCATGAGACAGAATACGTTGCTCGTTACCTCGAAGAGATACAAGGAGTACATGGACGACTACGAGAAGTGTAACGAAGACGACGACGATGCGAAACCGGCACCATTTTATAACAACGGGTGGCGAATATTTTCAACGCACCCGGAAAAAGTGAACCCGTATTTCGCGAACATGCATCCTGCGTTTACTCGAGCGGCGGACGAAACCGAAACGATTTTACGCGAAACGTTCAAATTCGTAGTGAAATCGTCATCCGCGCCACACATGCAATCGCACGTCGACGCGATGACCGCAAACGTATCGAGATCGCTGAACAAAGCGTTCATAGGCCCGGCCGGATGTATCACTCGCCTTCACTACGACGCGCAAAACGCGCACGGTTTTTTAGCGCAAACCAAAGGACGAAAGCTGTTTGTCCTGTTTCATCCCGCAGCAGATGTTGGCGCGACAAACTGTTGCTCGAGCGCGGACGAACAGACGGAAATGAACCAATCGTTGATCGATCCTTTGCGGCATATTCCTGAGAAGGCGCGAAAGCACCTCTACGCGTGCGTCGTCGAAGAAAACGAAGCAATATTTATTCCTCATAAGTGGTGGCACTACGCGGTCTCATTAGATTCAAGTCAAACAGTTATGCGAAACTTTTTTCACTCGAAAACTAACGTCGAAGGTCTGGTGACGATGGTCATGCGTTCCGTCGCCAATAATCAAACGAATTAAAGCTGAATATTTCGACGTCGTCTTTCTTCGGTGTGTGAAATAATAGTAATAGATATGAACAACGATTTATGAAGCTATGGTAGTATAAAATTCCTCTCTCATGTCTTTCGCCTTCTAGAATAATAGTAGTATTTATATTAAGCGGAAAACAATTCCTCGAGCGTCATGTCTCTCGATTCCGCGACCTCTTTCGCGGTTCTCATTTGAGCTAAGCCTTTCACCGTAGCGCGAGCGTTGTTCAACGGGTTGTTACTCCCGATTTGCTTCGCGAAGCAGTTTTTGTATCCGGCAAGCTCTAAAACCGATCGGCAACTCCCACCGGCGATGACCCCAGTACCCGGCGCCGCTGGTCTCAACATGATGTGCGACCCGCCGTTGCCTTTCACCGTGACTCTGTGCGGGAACGTGTCTCCCTTTGCAATCGGCACCTTCACTACGGACTTTCTCGCGTCCGACGCCGCTTTCATCACCGCCCCTTGCACTTCCTTCGCCTTCTTGCACCCGACGCCAACGGCACCTTTACCGTCTCCGACGACAACCGTCGCGCGGAAGGACATCTGCGAGCCACCTTTGGTCACTTTCGTCACTCGGGAAACTTGGACGACGTTTTCCGTGAACGGGTCGTCGTTCTTGGCACCTCTGCCGCCTCTGCCACCTCTGCCGCCTCTGCCACCGCCTCTGCCACCGCCTCGGCCGCCTCTTCTCCCATCGCCTTCGCTCTCGTCTTGGCTGCCTTCGGCTCTGACGATCATCGACATCGTTCTGGATGATGATTTCGACGAGGAGGAGCATTTTGAGGTTTTATCTAAATTCGCCGCGATGTGTACGCGCGCGGATAAGGAACTCGCGGTTAAAGAAAACATGTTTGAAAAGAGTAAATTCGAGTGATGCGAATGCAGTCGCGTGAAACGAGCGCTTCGGAAATGTGTTTAGGACTTCGCGAGGAGAGGTAGCGTGGCTGTTTCGCGCGCGCGGTTTCTCAAAATTAGTGGCGACTAGAAGAGAGGCGGAGGATAAAATTTCTTCGGAGGAGGAGGTTTTACAACAATTTAGGGTGTTACTTTTCGTCGTATTTCCGTGCTGCTGATGTCTATTCTGAAATTTTCCAGCGCTTCAAAGACGTCCGAAACTGCGTCGGGCACGCGAATATCCTTCAAGGTTTTAAACGCATTCGAAGAAGAGGTATCATCTTTTCGACCGCAGACGAGGAAAGCGCAGTTCTGCGCGTCTTTAATTTTTCGTAACTCTCGAACCATGACGTCGGCGTTATCGTCGTAATATTTCGGGTCGACTAAGCGAACGGCGGTGTCGTAACCGACGACAAAGGTGGTGTTCGGTAAGAGTTTCGCTTTTTGGCTGAACAAAGGCGCGTCTCTCGTGAGAATGAGCCTGTTTTGCCCGTCCGAGTCGAACTGTTTCGCGCGTTGGACGACGACGTTCGTTTCGAGTTGGCCTTTATCCGCGTTGGAGATGGATAACTCAAACGCTGGAGTGGCGAGGAACGCGCGTTCGTCTTCATCGCCCTCTTTTTTTTCGCGGTTTCGTTTCTCTCGAAGATATGTCGTCGCCGCTTCTAACATGCCTCGATGGCCTTCGTGGACGGGATTGAACGACCCACTCAAGACAACATTCGCGGTGGAGCACCCGATTGTTTCTAGTTTACCTCCGTGCATCGAATACACGCTTCGTTCGGGCGTGTTCCTCGATGCACCACCCTTATCGTCGCTACTGCTACTGCTACTACTACTACCACTACCATCACCACTATTGTTCATCGCTCTTCCTACATCTAACCACCTCTCTAATAAAGACTTCTTCGTGTTCATCTTCTCGTTTGCTTTTTCAAACCAAGGCGAGTCGTACTCCAAAAACTCCAATCTGTCGTCTTTACACGTCAACGCGCCTTCACGAAACGCTTTCCAAGATTCATCCTCCCCATCCTCTCTGCCACTAAAGCTCGCGTCGTCGTCTTCTTCCTCCTCTTCTTCTTCCCTCTTCATCCATCTCTCTCCGTCTCCGATCGCCGCCCTCACCAAACACTCGCTCGCGACTCGATCCTCCTCCGCTCTCGATCGCTCGCTCTCTTTATCCAGCGTCACCTTCCTCGTCGTCACGCCAAACTTGGAATAGACGCTCACGAAGCACCTGTGCTCGCCTCTTTTCGGTGGCGTCGAGACGAACGCAGACGTCGCGCCGACTCCGAGAATATGCCTCGCCGTCGTCGTCCACTTCGCGTTTCCGCTCTCCTCTTCCTTCCTTCCAAACATGTAACTCTTCTTGGTGTAATGCGTTTCGATGGCTTTCCGGTACGCCGCTCTCGCCAGGTCTTTGCTCGTCTCTCGATCGCAAAACGATTCTCTTTGCTTCTTCTCCTCGTTTTTGTCATCGAGCGCGTGTAACACCGACTCTCGACTGTACAAAACGTTCGCGCATAAGATCGTTCTCGAGGCGTTCGGGACGGCTAACAACCACTGAATCGCCGTCGCGCATCCTCCGGCCACGTTTAAGGATAACTTGCTGTTATTACTCGCAGATGCTCCGTTTTTGAGGGGCTTTGTCTGCGCACCGTTGTGAAACTTTTGAATGCGTTCGAATACGTGTTGCGGGATGATCGCGGAGGGAGGTTTCGGTGGGAGCGACATCATCGGTAAAATGTCTACTCGTGCGCTTTTCGAATGGAAAATGGCGACACAAATACGAACTCATTAAACGCGCGCATTTCTCGGTTTTTGTTTCAAAACAGAAGAAAGGAGAAAGAGTTTAACACTTGCTACTACTGCTGCTGCTGTTTCTTCGTAATCTGACAACACATGTCTTCGTCTGCTCGTCAAACACCACGCAACAACAACAACGCGCAACAACAACGAAAGAACAAATCAATTTTGGAAGAAAAAGAAGAAAAGTATTTATTCGTCAACGGCGAATCAATCGCACACAACGTTCAAATCAACTCGAAAACGTTCACCTCGCTTTCCATTTTGAGCGGATCAATCGCGGGGATTTTAGGCGCGACCGATTGGATCGGGTTAGTTTGGTATTGCGGGACGATTTTGGTCGTTGGTGGAGTCACCGTCGTGTTTCGGTGTAAAAACGAACCGAAACGATTCGCTGCGGAGTCGGTCGGAAGCGCGATATTCGGGCAAGGGTTCAGCGGCGGGTTCGCGAGTTTTATCTTGTTTTGGACGTTGTTTTATAACGTGTGCCATTTGTTTTAAGAGCGTATATGTACTGAGATGTTCGGGTACGGTATGAACAACGCGCAACAGGAACAGTTCGCGGAGCAAGCGAGACAGAGAAGACCAATCGCGTACGTTTTACCGCACCCGGAATTCGAGGAGAGACACGTGGGTGGCATTAATGCGTTGGATCTGAGTTGTTACGATGATAATAGTAACGATGATAAGAGGAGGAGGAAAGTGTTGGCGTCGGCTGGAAGAGACGCGAGCGTGCGGTTATGGGACGTCTCGGAAGCGGCGGACGTGAAAAAGATGGCACTGTTCGTGGGTCACCGCGGGTGGGTGAACGACGTGAAACACGTCCCGTCGATGAATAGAGATTCTTTGCTCGTCGCCTCGGGTGGAAGCGATAAAACTGTTCGATTGTGGTCGCACGATTTGTTGAACTCTTCCGGCGTCGGCGGAAGCGCCGATAGTAACGATAATAAAAATAGTAACATTAGCGACGCGTCGTGCGCGTTAGGGAAACTGCGAGCGCATGATGATTACGTCATGGCTTTAGCAACGAATAGAGACGGATCGATTTTAGCCAGCGGCGGTCTCGGTGGTCAACTCTTCGCCTGGGACGTGGAAACGCTGAAAAAAAAATGGTCGATCGAAGTCGCGAGCTTGGACGAGTATTCCTTGAAAGGTGCCAAGGCGTCTATTTATTGCTTGGGTATCGCGAAAGATGCAAATCTGATAGTATCTGGCGGTACAGAGCTCGCTTTGCGCGTGTGGGACGCGCGCATGAAGCGTAAAGTTTCCAAGCTCAAAGGACACACGGATACCGTGCGAGGCGTGTGTATAAACGACGATGGGAAAATTGCAATCACGGCATCCTCGGATGGGACCATTCGCGTGTGGGATATTTCTTTAGGTCGTCAATCAGACGTGTTCGCTGGAGCGCACGAAGGTGGGTGTTGGGCGGTATCTGGAAACGCGAACTTTACCAGATTCTATTCCGGCGGCGCGAAAGGCGACATTTGCATCACGGATATCAAAGAGAGAAAATCAGCCATTTTGTGTCGAGAGACGAGCGACGCGGCTGGTAACAACGGCGTTCTGGATTTATGCGTCGATTTAAGCGCGAATACTTCCGATGCATGGGTATGCACGGCTGGTAAAGACATTCGCCGATGGCGCATCGACAGTAGTCAAGCGCCGTCGTCGGCGGCGGCGGCGACGACAAAATCGTCGTCGAACGTCGACGATTGGTTCACCGTCGGTTCGCCGGCAAAATTTTTAAACCCTTCCTCTCCAGCCTCGCAAGGTTTCCGCGGGAACCCGAAAGTGAGGAGTAGTCCCATCAATGTTACCACCGGCGCTTCTCCCAGTGCCGATGGTGGCGGGAGGAGTCTTAGCTCTAGCCAGAAAAGACAGATGCTTCAAAATAGTAGTCCTGGGAAGAGAAGTCCCACGCACGCGACGCCGAGCGGGATCATTCCTTCCGCTTCAGCAGTCGTCAGACACGCGGAGCTGCATGACCGCATGCGATTTCTAACCGAGGACGATTCCGGTGCTACGTCAGTTTGGCACATTTCGGAAGGTTTACTAAATACCTTCCCCAATCGCGCGTTCGAGGTCGTTTTGAACGACCACGAGATCAACGAACCGTGCGCGGTGCCGAAATGGTTCAACTTGAGTCATCGCGAAGGGTCCGTCGAAATTGAATTCAGTCCAAGTACGTTCGCCAAAGCCGAGTCGTACGCGATAGATTTAGGCGACGAAAGTGCAAATGCAGATGCGAAACTAAACTTGGGCGTCGAGATGGTGCAAGCGTTGTTGATTGGTTTGCATTTGAACACGTTGGACGAGACAAAATTAGTCGGCGCGAAGAGAGACGTTGCACAGAAACGTAAAGAGGCTTTACAAAAAGAAGAGGCGCGCGAGAAACAACGGCGACGCGCAGATGGAAGCGAATCCGGGACGGATAGAGACTTATCGTCCGAAGAGTCGTCGGCGTCGGCGTCGTCCGAAGATGACGAAGATAGAAAGGCGTCGAACAATCGTGGTTTGATGATGAACAAATTCCGAGCGTTTCAATTCAACGCGTCGTCGCCGAGGCTTCGCTTTTCGTCTGGAGATCGCGAATCGATACCGTTGGAGTTTTCAAAATCTACACCTTTGGATATCTCTTTACCCGAGGTGGCAAAGAACGTTCCGAAATGGGCGCTCGACGTCGCGCTTGGAATTTTCCCGGCGCCGTCTTCTGCCAAGGCTTCTTTCGCAGTCTCTGTTTGCGAGAGCGCGATCAGCGATTTCCGCGATTACGACGTTAACGCGATAAAGCAAAAGTCTGTGAACGCTCCGCGCATACTCACCATACGAAAAGTCCGAAACTACGTCGCCGATAAGCTGAAGATGGATGCCACCGCGAAAGAAGATTTAGAAATTCTCTGTCACGGCAGAGCTTTAAAGTTAGACATGTCGCTGGCTACTGTGGATGCGTACTTTTGGAAGAAAGGTGGCGCGATACGTTTAAATTATAGATTTAAACGTTCTTCGTATTCTTAATTTTGCATACCGTACATTACATACTACTACCTACATATCTAACTAGTCTCAAATATTATCGTCTTCGCTTGATGTCGTATTCGATCGGCTCTAAGCGCCTCTTCAACTCCATCACGATTTCCTCCTTCGTTCTTTTCTTTTGTCCGTAAAAAACGTACCTCTCCGCTAAATAGTCCAGCTTGCCAAGCATAACGCACAAGCCGACGTCGAAAAAATGCACCCCTTCAAACACTAACGCGTCTTCCTTCGCGTGCTTCTCTAACGTTTCCTTTCGGCTAAAATTGCTCGCAAACGTCGACCAGTGCATTCGACTGTCCACGTGGTGTTGCACGTGATACCCATCGTCGAACGTTTTTTGATTCTCGAACGAATTAATGCACGTATACGTGCTTTTATAATCGTTCCTGGGGTCGTCCGGGCACACGAATATGTGCTGCGACCAGTTCCCGAACATCAATCCCAAGCTAGCGACCACGTGGGTATACGCGAGCGTCCAATTCGCCGCGGAGGCGTTCACGTTTGCATTCAGATACCACCACGCCGCAAAACTCCCAGCTACAATCGAATAACATCGCACCGCATCTACCAACCCTCGATATTTCAGCATGTTCATCGATAACTCAATCGGCGCCAAAAACAGAAATCGCATCCAATACTTGAAAAAATCAAACGCCGAGTCTCTTCTCGAGCGTTCGGTGGAACTCAAATCCGCGTACGCCGCGTTCCCGTGCACGTGATGCATCGCGTTGTGATGGTACCAGTATATCCCCGCCGGAATACCGAAAAATGGCGCTATGATGAACGTCGGTATCACGTTTAAACATCGTTTAAAGTGTTCGTTCTTCTTCGCCCGGATGGCGTTCACGTGCGTGTGATAGTGCAAGGCCAATATGAATCTTTGCAAAAACAGAGCTCGCGTGATTACGAACCACACGAACCCGTACCAAAACGAGCGCGTCTTCTCGTTCGGACCGACGAAAAAGAGCAGCACTCCTGGTACGACCACGAAGATGAAACACTCGAGGAACGTCGCGACGACCCACGCGTCTTCAGGTTCGTTCGTTTTCTTTTGGAGAAACGCGAGTACACATTTTGGATGCGCGAAAACGCACTCGTTTCTTTTCGCGTTTACGTCGCGGTTGAAGATGATTCTCGATCCGTCGTGGTTGGTGCCGATATACGGGAGAGTAGTACTCTTACTCTCGTCGTCGTCGTTCGAAGAGTGAGAGGGAGGAGAAGTGGACGACCGCATCGATGAGACGCGATGACTCAAACAACGAGAAGAGTGACGAACACATTTAGATACGAAAAGCTCCACTCTAAAAGCGACGACGACGATGATGACGATGTCATCTCAAACGCGCCTCGATTGTTGTTATCATTGCACTTCGAGAGGGAACTTTTCTCGTCGCAAAAAGGTGGCGGTTTCGCGTTCTTCGTCTTCGTCTTCTTCTTCGTCTTCCTCCTCCTCCTCGTCCGGGACTTTGGACGAACTGATTTCCATCGCGTCGAGAGACAAGAGCGGAATAGGCTCGACGCGACGCCCGGAGATTGAATCCATCGTCGACAGACTCCTTCTCGAAGAAGAAGAGAAAAACACGAAGAACAACAATGCGGACGATTTTAGTTTGTCCGCGCGATGGAAGCTTCTCTGGACGAGCGAACGGGAGACTTTGTTTTTGTTGGAAAAGTTTCAGAACTCGCTCGCGTATCAAACGATAAACGAAAAGGAGAAGACGCTGCGAAACGCGGTGGAATTTTCGGGTGGGAACACGTTTTTAGTGGAGAGCGAGATTGAAATTTTGGACGAGAGGAAGGTTGAGTTTACGTTTCTTTCGGCTGGGTTGAAGTTTTCGAACGGGTTTACGCTCCCGGTGCCGCCGGTGGGTAAAGGGTGGTTCGACAACGTATACGTCGGCGAGAGATACCGCGTGGCGAGGGATTCGAGAGGCGATACTTTGATCGTCGAGCGGTGTTGAACGTGCGATAAGTATATATGCTAAATCTATCTTCTACGCGTTGTATTTTTAATGCGATATGTACTATTATTATTATCTAGTAGTTTTTACCGGTCTAGACTATGTCGTCTGTCGTCACCACCGCTTCGTCTTCAAACTCTTCCTCTTCTTTGCATCGCTTGAATCTTTTCAACATTAAACTCGACGTGACGACGGAAACGGAACTCAACGCCATCGCCAAGCCAGCGACTTCTGGAGGCAACCGAACTTTCACGAATGGGTACAATAGACCCGCAGCTATGGGTATCCCGAGCGCGTTGTATCCTAACGAAAAGAACAAGTTCATTTCGATGCGCCGAAACGTGGCGCGCGATAAATCGAGCGCGTGGACGACGTCGAAAATGTCAGATTTTACCAAAACGATACCAGCCGCTTCCATGGCGATGTCCGTGCCAGCACCGACGGCGATTCCTATATCCGCGCGCGTCATCGCTGGTGCATCATTCACGCCATCACCGACAAACGCGACGACGTTCTTTCCATTTTTCGTCCTCCTCCTCGAACTACTACTACTACCACCACCACCACCATTCGAAGAGATCGGTTTCCGTTCTCTCGCTTGCAACTCTTTGACGCAGTTGACTTTATCTCGCGGCAAACACTGTGAAAAAATGTAATCGATGCTCCCGATTTGACGCGCAATCGTCTCGCAGACGGCTTTGTTGTCGCCAGATACCATGGCGATTTCAACGTTTCGTTGTTTCAACGCTCGCAACGCTTTTTGCGCCTCTGGTCTCGGCTTATCTGCCAACGCGATGAAACCGAGGAAAACGCCGTCCAACTCGACGCACACGACCGTGCGTCCTTTTTCTTCGCACGATCTTATTATTTCGGAGAACGACGACGACGAAATTGCCTTGCTACCGTCGTCGTCGTCGTCGAGAATGAAATCAGAATTACCGACGCGCAATTTCTTTTCTTGTTGTCTTCCCTCCGATCGCAACATGCACTCCAATCCTCGTCCAGGTACGGCGGCGAAGTTTGACACGGACAAATCCGAGACATCGAGTTGGCGGTCTTCCTCGACGTACAAAACGATGGCTTTCCCGAGCGGATGTTCTGAACTCTTCTCCGCCACGGCGGCTATTTTCAACAGCTGCGCTTCATCGATACCTACGTTTGTTCCAGGCGCACAGAAAACTTCAACTACGGTCGGTTTACCGAGCGTTAACGTCCCGGTCTTATCGAAACACACGACGGTCACGTCGTGCGCGATTTCCAGCGGTTCGCCACCTTTAATCAAAATACCAAGTTTTGCGCCAACACCGGTGCCAACCATGACCGCCGTTGGTGTCGCTAAACCTAAAGCGCACGGACACGCGATGACCAATACCGTGACGAAAAATACGAAACAAAATACAAACTCGCCTTCGTCGTCCGTCCATGATTTTGGCACCGACGTGGTCGCTTTCACAGCGATGAGCCAAAAGATGAAGGATAAAAACGCCAGCGCGACGACAGACGGGACGAAGACGGCGGAAATTTTATCCGCTCTGGCTTGTATCGGGGCTTTACTCGTTTGCGCGTCTTCTACCAAACGCACGATTTTGTTTAACGCGCGTTCCGCACCGACGTTCGTGGCGGCGACGAATACGGTTCCAAACGTATTTGTCGTTCCGGCAATGACAAAGGAGTTTTTCGTTTTTGGCACCGGTAAGGATTCACCGGTTATCGCGGATTCGTCCGCGGCGGTTTCACCGCTCAAGACGACGCCATCCACGGGAAACGCCGAACCAGGGACAACTTTCACGACGTCGTCGCGTTGTAACAAGTTTGAATCTATCTCTCGCTCGGAAACAATCTGCATTGCTTCGGTGTTGTTGTTGATGACTTCGCATATGATTGCCGTGTTTGGCGCCAAGGACACGAGCTTTTGTATCGCCTCGGACGCCTTTCCCTTCGCGCGCGCCTCGAGCCATTTACCCAAGAGTACAAACGAGATTAAAACCGTGGACGTTTCGAAAAATATCGCGTCTTCCTTCCCGTGTTTATGCTCGTCGTCGTGTGACTTTGAAAAAACATTTTTCAAGACGACGTAGACTGAATAAAAGTACGCGGCGGACGTGCCCATGGCGATGAGCGTATCCATGGTGGCTGTTTTGTGTTTCATCGCCGAAAACGCGCGCGCGTAGAATTGGTACCCGAGAATAAATTGCGCCGGTGTCGCTAATATCCACGATATGATCCACATCAGCGAAACTCGCTGATTACCGTCCACTTTTTGCATGAAGAACGCTTTCGTCTCGTCAATCGGATCAAACACAATCATCATCAAAAGCAACGGCAACGCCAGCGGGACGGAGAGTAAGAACTGCTTCTTGTATTTTCGTTCGATGAGTTTCGATTTTCGTCCTTTTTTTTCATCGTTTTCGTTCCATATCTCGCACCCGTACCCGAGACTTTGAATGGCGTATAAAATATCCCTCGCGCCGACGGATGTCCCTGGTTTCATTTCAACCACCACTTTCTCCAACAGTTCCGACGCGGACACGGAAACCACATCGTTCGGGAACCGTTTCAAAATTGCATTCTCAATCCTAGGCGGACACGATTGACACACCATGCCGGAAACGTTAAACTTCATCGCGTCCGGTTTCGACACCGCGCAGTCGAAACCGAAATCTGAAATTTCATTCGCGATATCGTCTGGTTTCAACTTCGAGTCATTCGCAATTACCACCGTCGCAGACTCGCTCAATAAGTTCACCGAAAAAGAAATCACGTCGTCTTCAAAAGTTGGTAAAGATTTAATCGCGTTTTCCACCCCTGACACGCACGACGCGCACGTCATGCCTTCCACGTTGAAGTGATACGTTTTTGATTTTATCGTCTGCTTTTCGGTAAACGAGGACGCCGAATTACTACTACTCTTTATTAATCTTTCCTTTTCCTCTTCTTCTTCTTCTTCTAAGAATACTCCTGGGTTCCTTGTTGTTTTCATCGTCCTATTATTCTCGTTGCTTTCGACGCATCCATACCCGGCCAACTCCAACGCTCGAATAATATTTTTAGTCTCAGTCTTAGAGGAGGAGGAGGCACCTTTTTTCTCATCATCATCATCATCCGAAGAGGACGACAACAACTTTAAACTCACACAAACGTTCCTCTCTGTCGTCTTCACCGATTTCACGCGAACATCGACCACGTTCTCGACGTTCTTCTTGATCGCCTCGGTCACCCACATCGCGCATCGGTCGCAGGACATCCCGGAGACGTCGAATTCGAGAAGTTGGATGATTTCATCTTTCTCGTCCATCATTTCTTATGTGCAAATTGTTATACTCCCAGACAGAGAAGAAAAAAAGAACAATAAGAACAAACGCGCTCTGCTCAACACGAGGAGTAGCGCGACGACGTGCGCTCTCTCTCGTCTTCGTATCGAGATATATAGATATATAATAAGTACGCTTTTCTGTTACGCTCTTTTGGGGGGGCCCAAAATCGACAGACATTTTCTCTTTTTGATTAAAACCCTAACTTTGTTGTTTAAGCTTTATTGTTAATTTTTATCGGAAATAGGGTTGTAGAACTCGACATCGGTTGGGAAATTCCCGCGTAGGTTCAAATCCTGGTAAGGATTTTAAAGAACATTTTGAAACATGAAACTAAGCCACTCTCTTAGCCGACTGCGTACTCTCTTAGCAGTCGTGTCCGAGTGGTTAAGGTACTAACCGCGACAAGTAAAGTCAGTAACAACTACTAAAACGAATATCCATAGGAGACCGACTAGAAGTATACTTTTTTTTTTTGCACAGCTCCTTTCTTCTCGTCTCTGCGTTTTTTTTTCCCTTTTCCTTTTTTTGTCACATTCGTTTTTACCTGCAATCGCGTGTCTCTTTTTTTGGGGCAATATGTCTGATTAGAAAGCGTTGTTGTTGTTGTGTTGTTGTTGTTACACATACACATATAAATAATGGGGAAGAATTTATCTGGAGCGCAGAAGAGGAAGGAGGCAAGATGTCAATTTTCGAAAAAAGAAAAAAAAAGAGAAAAATTCGCTTTTCGTTACTTTTATACGCACAAACTTCACATTCATCATCACAAAAAGAAGGTACGTCGTTTATAATAATAATAATAATACGAGAGCGTTAGTATTCGTTCGTTCCCACACTCCAATTCGCATTCGCGTTATTGATTCGCGTGGTGTCTCTCTTTCTCTCTCTTTTACTCTTGCAATTGGTGTCATTTATACCGCTTATAAAAAAGGGAACAACTTTCTCATCGCGAAAAAAATCAACACCACGCGCTAAAATCATCGCGACGACGGCTCCGAACGCGAGCGTCGCGCGCACCTTTTGACGCGCAAAACGAACGCGCGTGAAAATGGTGCTTCCGTTTTTCCCGTTTGTTTTTTAGATGTGGACGTCGAGATGTGCATATCAAAGCGTCTTTTCGTGAAGCGTCGCCGTCGAAGAGGAGAAAAAATTAGACAGATTCATCTTTCGTTGAGAGCCGTCAGTTTTGGGTGTGTGTGGTGGCTTTTTAGATAATATACTGACTAATCATTATTACTATTATCATTATTAAAAACACAATAAACAGATATAATATAATACTAAATAATGTCTCAAAAGATTGAAAACTTTCTCTTCACGTCCGAGTCCGTCAACGAGGGTCACCCGGACAAACTCGCCGATCAAGTCTCCGACGGCGTCTTGGACGCCATCTTGGCCCAAGATCCGGATGCCAAAGTCGCTTGCGAAACGGCGACCAAGACGAACATGGTGATGGTTTTCGGTGAAATCACCACCACCGCCAAGGTTGACTACGAAGCGGTCGTGAGACAAGTCTGCAAGGACATCGGCTTCAACTCCGAAGAAGATGGGTTGAACGGGAACACGTGCGAAGTTTTGGTTCGATTGCACGAGCAATCGCCGGATATCGGCCAAGGCGTCCACGGTATGGGGACCAAGGCGTTGGAAGACATCGGCGCCGGTGACCAAGGCATCATGTTTGGTTACGCCACCGACGAGCACGAATCTTTGATGCCGTTGACTTTGGTCTTGGCGCACAGATTGGGCCACAGATTGACCGTCGTGAGAAAGGACGGCACCTGCCCGTGGGTCTTGCCGGACGGTAAGACGCAAGTCACCATCGAATACAAGAACGACAACGGCGCCATGATCCCGCTTCGCGTCCACACTGTGTTGATCTCCACGCAGCACAAGGAAGGCGTCACGAACGAGAAGATTGCGGAAGACTTGATGAACGAAGTCATCAAGAAGGTCATCCCGGAAAAGTACTTGGACGACAAGACCATCTACCACTTGAACCCGTCTGGACGATTCGTCATCGGCGGTCCGGATGGCGACGCCGGTTTGACTGGCAGAAAAATCATCATCGACACCTACGGGGGCTGGGGTGCGCACGGTGGCGGTGCCTTCTCTGGTAAGGATCCGACCAAAGTTGATCGCTCCGGAGCGTACATTGCCAGACAAGCGGCCAAGTCTGTCGTCGCCGCCGGCCTCGCGAAAAGGTGCTTGATGCAAATCTCCTACGCCATCGGCGTCGCCAAGCCGTTGTCCGTCCACATCGACACCTACGGCACTGGTTCAATCTCCGACGCTGAAATCTTGAAGAAGGTCGAAGCCGCGTTCGACTTCAGACCGGGGATGATTGGCAAGAACTTGGACTTGAAGAGAGGCGGAAACAAGAGATACCAAACCACCGCGGCGTACGGTCACTTTGGCAGAGACGAGGACCTCAACATCTTCACCTGGGAAAAGGTTGTTCCGCTCTAATACTAAGTGATTGATTTATTATTATATTACATTTTATTTAGAGAGAGAAAGAGTAAAGGGTAAAGAGAGAGATAATTAGAAAACACAACTCATCATATAAAGTCACTATCGTATCATCGTTGAAAAGAAGACAAACACGAATCTTTTTTGGTTTCGTCTTCAAAGTTTTTGTTGCTTTTCCCTTTCCTTCATGCGCGGCGAATACAATGTTGTTTGCAACACGGAAGACATCTATTATTTCTCGAAATGATACGCATCGTAAAACGACTAAGAAGAGGAAGAAGAAGACGTCGTCTGATGCTACTAATACTACTACTGATGATTTCCATTCTGATGAAAACACAAACGTGAACTCTTCCCGAACGTCCACGGCGAAACTCATCGAAACCGTCGCGTCGAGCATATTATCGTTCAACTTGAAAAAACAAACCAGCGTGACTGTATCGGTGAATTCAGACGATTTCGAAGCGTTGACGAGAGGAAAAGTGCGCGAAGTGCAAATTAAAGGCACCGACTGGTCGAGCAAAAAGAATTTAACGTGCAAGAGTCTCGATATTTCCGTGGGCGAAGTCGAAGTCGATTACGGGAAGATTGTCACGACTGGACGGATAGAGATAAAAAAACCCGGAGGACGAGGACGGGCAAAACTATTCATGAGTTTCGAGGACTTTCGGAACTTTTTGAAACATCCTTTGACGAACGAGGCGTTGAATGAAGTGCGGATGACGTTCGAAGACGAAGCGCCGAAGCGAGACGAGGTGTCCGAAAGGCTCGTGTTGAAGGCGATATTTGACGAGGAACGAAACGCGATGAGAACGTTTCAAATGCAGCCGTTGGAGGACGAGCGCGTTGATGTTTGCGACGTGAGTAGTGGTACGAGTAGTAGCAATAGTAGTAGTAATAGTAGTAGTAGTAGTAGCGAGCAAGCGGAGAGAGTGAAGCGATTTTTCGAAACGCTCGAGCTCGATTTGATGGGCACGAAGTTGAGATATCGAAACATGCGAGTTCTGGAAAACGGCGTCGCGTTGGACTTGAACGTTTTAGTCGAAAAGTTTCCACCTCCCGTGATAGATTTTTAGTTCTTCTAGATTACTACTTTTAACAACAACACTATGTACTACTAATTCGCTAGAAATACCTCCTCCTCACAACGACCCTCCTTCCCGAATCAATCGGCGTCGTTAAACTCGTCTTCGAAATCCCAATCGCGTTTACGCCGGGGAAAAAGCCTCCTCGGTCGCCGCAAACCGTCACCGCGTACGGAACCTTCGCTTCAATCAACCCCACGGGTACGATTCCCACGTGCTCCACCTCCTCTCGCTCGCTCGCTATAAAACAGTGTCCTTTCGGTACCAACGCGTCTTTCATTTCCTCTCCTCCCGTCTTCGCGTTCGTCTCTTTCCACGCCACGAGGTCGTTTTGCAACGCCACCACTCTTTGCAGCTCCATCGTGTGCCTTCGAATTGGTCTGCTTTTTGCTTCGTTTTCTTTCCCTTCCACCACTCTTTGCAGCTCCATCGTGTGCTTCCGAGTTGGTCTGCCATCTGCTTCGTTTTCTTTCCCTTCCTTAGAAGACGAAGAAGAATACATCGAACCAGGTCTCGGCACGTGCACCGCGTCGCCTCGTTCCACGTCCCAGTATCGATAGGACATTTTATCCAGCATCGCGTACAGACGTCTTCGTTGTTCTCGTTCGTCGGAACATTCGATGCCTTTGAGACCGGACTTTTCTGCGTCGATTTCCCGAACGGAAACCACCGCATCGTTTGCGCACCATATGACTGGAATCCACGGAAGCGACCGCCACACTTTTCGCCACATTAGTAGTAGTATTCGGTGGTGTTTCGCGAGTCGTTGTGGTGCTTCATCATCTGCTTTTGCGCGTACGTTTACTCCTCATAAATCTTCATCAGATGCGACGGAATTGTAACGAGAAATCCAATACCAAAACCGATGACACTATGAGCACTGTTACCACCAAAAAGCGATCAAGAAGTCCTTCCTCTCGTCCTCCGTACCGTCGTCGTCGTCGTCGTCGTCGTGTATTCGTTTTCCAAATAATCCTCCTCCTCCTCCTCTCTCTTTCCCTCCTTCGATTGTGCGATGCAAACAACGAGTGGGTCGCCCCGGACGGAGATGTCGTCGTCGTCACCGAAGAAGAAGAAGAAGAAGAAAACTCTTCGTTTAAGAACGCGGGGAAAAAGAGTCATTACGATGATCCCTCGACGCTTTCGCAACTCTTCGACTGGGCGATCGAGAATTCCGACCGAGACAAGCTGAGAGCGATGGCAAAGGCGATGAAAACGAGAGAAGAAGAAGAAGAAGAAGAAGAAGAAGAGGTTGGTGATGAAGGAAACAAGAGAACAAATTGGCGCTCGGAGGAACTTCTAGAAAAAGCGAAAAACGTGCGCGCAATGCTGGATCAAATGGCCATGCACCCGTCTGAGGTGGAGATTTTGAAAGAAATCACCGAGAAGTTCACGGATGGAAGCATAGACGTCCGCGAAAGAGTGCGCGCGTTGGAACGTTTGGACGAAATGGTGGCGCAAATCGACCTGGCGTTTGATTTTCACACGATACTCGGATTGAAGCCACTGTTGATGGTGGTGGAGAACGAGAGCGAGGTGAACGAGGTGAGAGCGCAGGCGTGTCAAGTGTTCGCGACGTTGACGAGTAACTACGAGAAGATTCAGGAAATCGCGGCGGATGAGTTTAACGCGGTGTCGGTGCTTTTGAACGCGACTTCGTTGGCGTTTGAGAAGAAGGACGAAACGGTCGCGAAGAAGTGTTTGTTTGCGTTGACGTCGTTGACGAGGAACGTGAAACGATTGAGGAGCGAATACTTGTTCAACGGCGACGACGTGATGCGAGGGAAGTTGAGCCACGCGAAGTATTTATTCAAGAGCTCGTTGATGGCGCCGAAATCAGTCATCGGCGACGCCGTGTGGACGAGAACGGCGAATTTTTTAAGCGACATCGTGATTAACGCGAAACACAGAGATTATAACAACGACGAAGAGACGCAGTTGATGGCGAATTTGTTTAAAGACGATTGGACGGCGATAGAGAAGGCGGCGATACAGGTGAAATTACGCTTTAACTCGCCAAACGCGAGCGAACGAGAGGCGAGCGCGAACTTGGCGTTGGCGATGATCGATAGCAAAGACGACGCGTTTAGAAACGCGTTCAAGGCGATTGATTTTGAAATAGATTTGATATCGTACGATGGGAAATACTCAAACGATTCAAACGAGTTCAAACATCTGGTGAGAGATATTCAACGCGCGTTTAAGAAAAATACCCACGAAGAGTTATAACTTTCGGAGAAGAAGCGAGAGAGGATGTTGTTCTTTTTTTTAATAGTAATAGTAGGAGTAGCTTTGATGATTTTAATTATCGCAAGAACGCGCCCACAACTTAAAGACGATCTCTCGGACCCTTCACCGCTTCCTTTTGCGGGCCAATCGTGATCGGTAACTTCGCGTCCTTGGAACCCTTACCGCCAAAGACCAAGCACGCCGCGCCGCCGCTCAACGCCAAGAAGGAGTACATCGCTTCTCTTCGGCCTAAACCTTGCGCCGCGTTTTCGAAAAACTTAGCCTGTTGGTCCGGGTATCTCGCCGTGGACTCCACGCCGTACACGTCCCAGGAGCCAGTCGTGGATTCGACGTCGCCGAGGTCAAAGTACACGGATTCGTCCCCGTATTTCGCGGAGATTTTTTTAGTAGAGGCTTTTGATCTGTTGGTTTTGAATAGTAATGAGAGGTGTGTAATAATGGTCAGGCACAGACACCAAAACGGACGGAAAGAGACAGGCGAGCGCATCATCGCGAACGACGACGATAACGAGAGGCAGATGCTCTTTCCACTCTCTGACAACAAAGACGACGAGAGGGCTCCTCGTCGTCTCGCCTCAAACTCTCCTTTTCCCACAAAACGACGAGTCTTTGGTCCCCAAAGGAGGAAAAGAAGGGAGGAAAAAAAAAATGGATTCACATTTGCGCGCGCGCGAATAACGTTTTCAGAACAAGATAAAACGAAACGCACCGTCGCGTCGCGTTTTTCGCCGAGACAACTCTCGCGCCGGTAAAGGTTGAGCTTTGCAATGCAAACATAATTTCGCAAATAGGTGTGTTTATGACGTTTTCGTCTCCTTTTTTTTGTTGATGGTGTTTCCGCGCAATTTGTACCAAACCAACCGTATCTTTGATCTCTGAGAAAAAGGAGCTTTTTGAGGCGAGAAGGAAAAAAAAAATTGCAGCCCCCTCAAAACGACTTTGTTGACACGAGACGAAATTTATATGCTTGCATTCACATGTTTTGAGATTTCAGGGGCAAAAGGGCGACGAATGAAGAAAACCAAAGAATGAAGATGTGAGCAGAGAGGAAAAGAAGTCGTTTTGCTTTTGAAAGAGAGCAACCGCGTTGTTGGGATTCTTAGTATTATTATTATTATTATTATATTAAATTCTCAAAGCTCTGGCGATACTTCCGGCTAAACTCATCACTCGGAACGGCGATTGGCCATTGACGGC
>Ga0257106_1000430_pt1 | contig 25058 bp, 27 predicted proteins | sample LP_taG_3_FD_190177 | JGI IMG/M metagenome (GOLD analysis project Ga0257106, IMG submission 190177) | Marine microbial communities from Northeast Subartic Pacific Ocean, Canada - LP_J_2011_P26_10m | ecosystem: Environmental > Aquatic > Marine > Oceanic | place: Canada: Northeast Subartic Pacific...
ACTCCTGGTTCTTTTGTGCCAAAGTTTAGTTATAAAATTAAGGATGATAATGATGATGTGAAATCTAGTATAATAAAAATTCAGAAAATATTTTTAGACAAATTAAAACAAGATGAATATGTATCTGGTTCAGATGTGAAGATTTTCATCGAAAATCTTGAACAATTAAAAGAAAAAAAACAATTTGTATTTAATATATCTCAGGCGGAAGTTGCCAAACATATTATCCACATTTTACAAAAACGCAATCTTAGCGATGGGGAGATGGCTTATAATACAGCGAATATTATATCTAGAAATGATGGAGAAAATGTTACAGATAAGGATAAAACAATTCAAGTATTAACGAATAATTATTTCAAATTTTTTGGTAATAATAAAGATGACTCAACGTATATTCAATATATTTTTATGCTTCGACTTTTAAAATTTATGGGTGATCGTTCGCATATTGTAATGGCAAAATTAGTAGAGAAAGCAAGTGAATATGAAGATAATATTCTATCTCCAATTTTATATACTGGTGAAAGACCTTTACAAGTATCTTCGATAAATGAAGGCTTAAATACAGTTATGCAGCACGTTAATGTTCACAATGACTTATTATCTCCATTATCTCCAGAAGAACATCGCGACTTTCTTTTTTGTAATTCAGGTTTAAAACCAAAAGAATTTAGTAAACTTGTATGTTCGAAAATAATTAGTGCATTTTGTTGGTATTATTTACAAACAACTGGGAATGAGCCATCAGATAGTTATAACATAGTTCATACGATAACACATACGATAACACATATTGACAATGAAATCAATACCCATAGTATCAGTCTTAATATTACTTTTAACAAGGATAACATAGTTGATATTAATTTTATTGATTCATCAAACAAAAAATTTGATGAATCAATAAAATTTTTTACCGATAATACTCAAAAGAATGCTCTAAGTAGTTTAGAAAGTGTTGATTTGTCAAAAGCCAATTCCTTTTTTGAACAAAACCGTAATTCTGGCTTTAGTAGTACAATTCATATTGTACAGAATTCACCGGCTATTTTAACCGATTTTTTCGATCAATCGACGGTTAATATTAGTGAGGATATACAAAAATACAATGACTATAAAGTTATAAATAACATAGAATTTAGGGATATGTTTACAGAATTTTACGGTAAGACTATAAAAAAATTAAGTGGAAAGAGGCATTTATTAGAGTTACGGCGTTGGATATTTCAAATGCTATCAATTAATGATAAGAGACCTAAAACAGGTACTATCATTACCAAGGATAAAAACAATCCTATAGCCGCATTTTTTTATTTTTTATGTACATCTGAGGAATTTGGTCAAGGTCGTTCGACTTTATTAATTCTTAATACTTTAGAAAATGCATTAAAACAATTAGAAATACTGTATGCTAAGAAAAATGATAGTGGTCTAAATCAATTGTCAAGAACAAAAGCGGGAATTGTGTATGAAGATTTATCTGGTAAACTTTCAAGCATTAAACCCATTGTCGATTTATTTTATGCGGTTAATCTAAAAGTTGATACAAACGGGGTTAGTGAAATAAAAGATACAATAAAATGCAATATTGATGATGAACGCAATTTTGGTAATAATGATTTGGATGTAAAACTTGCTAAGCAGAATTATTTATTTAACACCACGTTCAAAGCCAATTTGAATAAAATACCCGATAATGAAGTTATGGAAGAACATCCTTTGATGACATTTAGAAAAAACACTGGCGAATGGAATAAATATTGCTGTAATCCCAAATTATTATCACTAAATGGTATAGAAGACGCCATCAATTATATATCTAGGAATCCAATTCATGGAAGTGATGGTGATGGTGATAGTGATAATGGTAAGCAACAAGATGTTAATAATTGTGTTGTCAATCACGAATCTCGCTTAAATATTTATAGTAAACTATTAGATATTCGAAAGCTTTTTTACACTAGTCGATTATTTAACACTGATTCAGCAAAAGATGAAATTGAAAATATAGAAAAAGATACGATTATTGAAGAAGTATGTTTAAATACTATGGGCGATCAAACAGAAATAATAGGCACAATTTTAGAATTATCTGCATCAAAAACGTTGGCAGAATCATCTGAGTATGAATTTGTGTTATCAAGTGATACAAAAACAAAAATAGATGTGAACTATAAAAATCTTTTTGATAAGATTTCAGAAAACTATGACTATTATAAATCAGATGAGATCACTTTAGATGATAGAAAAACTCATTTGATAGAATTGGGTAAAAGTTTTTTAAGAAAAGGATATGAAATTTATAATTATGTCACAAAACCTCGTATACAAGATGGCGGCATGCAAACGCCGACGCCGACAAAATCAAAATTATTAAGTAATCCACCCGCGGTAGTTTACAAGAAACTTCCACCAAGAATTTATGAATCATTAAAGGATCCTGAATGGTCACAAATACAAAATCACTTTTTGTTTAACCGTATAGTAGAATATCTAATAAATATACATTTTGAGAAATATTTGGAAGATAATGGGGAAGACGCTAAAATAACTAAAGATTATATATCAACTAATTCAATGGATAATTATACAACTTCGAATGAATCATATGATTCTTTAAAAAATGAATCATATGATTCTTTAAAAAATAATTTATTAAATCCGACATTTGTGCCAATACCACAAATGTCGGATTTATATAGATATATGGATCTATTTAATAGCCACATATATTCAATTCCTATAACACGTGATTGCCCCAACATCGATCCGAAAAAAACAGCGAGGAAACTCGACTTCGGCGCCGCCTTCGACTTTGTCGAAGAGCCCCGGCGGCGGCGACCGCGAGGGATGTCGCCGCCCCGGTCGCCGCCCCGGTCGCCGTCGCGGTCACGCTCGCGAGAACGAAACTAACTATCGCGATAGAAATGACCCTCGGTTGCGGTCTCATTTAAACATTTCGGATTTAGAAAAGGTAGAAGGTCTTCCCCTTCCATAATAGAATCTTCTACGTTTATTTTTAAGATTCTACTATATGGTATATGGTCTAATAGTTTTAATTCCATTTGTTTATACTCATTCATAGATATTATCTCTTGTGTATATCCGCTTGTATGGGAATACGTTAAAATGGAATTTGCAGAAAAATTATCATCGTTTAACAATTTATCAGCAATTATAAATGCCGTCAAAATTATCAGCTTTATATTCCTTGAATCTTCTTGAATTGGATTGCCTTTTTTTTGATTTGCATTGATATAATTTTTTGTTATCGCAGATGTAATACATAAATGTTCTAATAATTGCTGATCCTTATATGCTTCTTGTTCTGGATATAATTCTATAATTCCATTCGTTATTTTGAACAAGTTTGATATATACATTCTCTACAGTTGAATTAATGATTAGAATCTATTTTTAAATTCCACGGGACTTAAATTATCGTTTTTGTGCAATTTCGTCTCTATAAATATACACAATGACTAATAAATCGAGATTAAATAACCATTTGAAAAAAAGAGAGATAAACGAAAGAAATGAATCCGTTCGTGGAGAGATTGTTGAACTACAAGCTCTTAGTGGAAATGAACTTGAAAGTTACTACATGAGAATTAAGAATCTGGATGAAGATGCTTTAACCATGTTCTGGAAACCTCAAGTTGCTGCATCCAATGCACAAGATGGTAATGATATGATTGAATCAGCTGTAGTTGGATATAAAGATGTTTTAGAATGTTTAACAAAAGGTTATAATCACGTTCAATCTGCAAACGATACATTCAAAGAATCTGATTGGATTGATTTACAGGATAAACTTAACAGCGTTGTTGCCGGAATTGCAACAATTGCAAGATTTACTGAATATAATGGACAAGTTCTAATTAATGGTGAATATCTCAGTAGTACAAATCAACCTTCTGCTACATTTCTTGTTGGTGTAAAACCCGAAGATACTGTGGCTTTTGAACCAAAAAATATGGTTCCAAGTGTTCTTGGTAAAGTTATTCTGGATGAACCCATATTTGCTGATGATGGTGTAACAGAAGTTTCAGAAGCTTATGTTGACCATTTTTCAAAACGAGGTCACGACGGGGTTGTATTATCAGTTTCTTCAACCGACGTAGGACAAGCTGCATTGAATTCAATTACTTCTGCTATTTCAGAAGTAAAAGAAACTATTTCGGAAGCAAATCTAATTCAGGATGATTTGGTCCGAATTAAGGGGTTTATGGAAGTTAAGGCACAGAAAGGCGCAAGTTTCTTGAGCAAGTTTAAAAATAATCGTGCTTTAGAATTAGCACAAGAACTTGAAGATTTAGAGGGGCAATTAGAATTACTCGGTACTATGGAACGTTAAATATTGTTACATTTTCTATTTTTGCGTAAATAATAGTATTCAATCCTATCCCTTAATGTCGCCACTTTACATACGCAATATTTGTTACAAAAACTTCCCGTATGCCAAGAAATATCTACCAATAAAGGTATGCCATTGAGTCTTCGCCATTTTTTTTCAATATATCCCTTTAAAAATTCCTTTGAAACAACGGGTCTATCATAGATTTCTAAAAAAGACACGATGTTCCTATAAACATCCATATATTTAAAAGCTATTAAATCTGAATCGCTGCTTTTTGAATTATATCTATAGTATATGTAATGTTAGAACTATTGATCATATTAATAATTATATGTCTTGGTGTTGTTCTATATGGTATAACTTATCAAATTCTAAATTTTAATGGCAAACAAGAAGCCGAAGTAATAATCGAATATGTAGAACCTAAAAATTGTTCCGATTGTAACGTTGAATGCCCTAAACTCGAAGCATGTGAAGAATGTCCTACATGTCCTCAAGAACAACAACTTACTCCCACAGAATTGAAACAGGACATGATGTCGCATCTCGCCGAAGAGGTGACGTCAGGTATAACCCAGGAAAACCCGGAGGTCTTCAAGGCACAGATTGAGTCCATGGCTTCGCTTATCGTCGACAGACCATCACAAGATAATAATGATTTACCAGCCAGACATTTTGATGTTGGAAAAATTAAAGAAGAAGCTATTCAAAAAGCGAAACTATATAATACAACACCAGTGCCAGCACCAGCTGAAATCAATGAACCGTTTGTATCGTTTGTATCGAACGAACAATCAAAAGAAAAATTTACATTAAAATGGTGTTCCTTTGGACAGGAAAGTGGGGGATTTATCCCAACGATTAAACCATTTGAATCTTTAAAAGATTAAGGACAATAATGTCCAATTAGAGCAGCTTGCATAGCCTTGGTGTCTTTTTTCGCAGATAAACCCGCCTTTTCAATAAGGCTGCTTAGTTCAGTCTTCTTCATCTTTACAATCTCATCATGAGTAGGAGTTCTAGCGGTTGGATGATAGAAATAAGCTACTACAAGCTCACGAGTATCCTTTAAACTTGCCTTGGCAGGAATAACCACGTTATGCTTTTCAATAATCTTACCCAATTCACTCTTCTTCATTTCACGAATCGCTTCAGAAGTAGGTGTAATAGCTTCTTTCGACATTTTCTTATCCCACGCAATCTTAGCAGTCGCAGTCAATTCATCCGCCTTTTTATTCCATGGGATCCGCTCTTTATCACTCATCTTCTTCCATAGAGCTCCGGCCTGTTTAGTAATTTCCAGAACATTTTCTTTTAGGACTCCCTTGGGATCGCCGCGGGGAATACGCTTAGAATCGCGGTAATTCGCACAAAACGCGAGATAAGGACTAATCTTGCGGAAACGCATTACCTTCTTCTTTCTCTTCTTATCAGCAACTTCTGGCATAGAAATCGCCATGTACCCTTCAACACGTTGTGAAAAAGCCTTTAGCCAATTGGCAGCATCCTTTGCGGATACGCCAGCACAATCCTTAGCAATAGCATTGAGAACAGTCATTCTATCCGCAACAATATACGATTTAAGATTTTCAGTCGTCATTGTAGACATATCTTTGGTCATTGTATAATTTATTACTATATAGCCGCACCTTAAGTGATTTTTTTGTAATTTTATCAAAAAAACTCTACAGGTCTTAATTTTATTTCCATAAAGGGTTCTCTTTTTTTGTTGGTCCAACATTGTATAGCCATTTACCAAATTCAGTCTGTTTATTTGGCATACTTGTTGAAGGCATCGTATAAAACTGGCGTTGCGAATTCTTCATTCCATATATATCGTCTATATCGTCGTATAAATTAGTTACAAATGCATCTTCTATCTGTGTTTTTGTCTCTTTTGTATAAGAACATGCAGGCTCTCTTTCTCTTGAATCTCCTGGTAAAATATTCATAAATGGATTGTTTAAATCTGGTTTTTGACAATCTTCTGTTAATATTTCACCAAAAGATTCCTTCAAATCATCCAACCCTAGTCCCCATTTTACCAAACCATATATAGCGATCATACTTATAATCGGAACCAAAAGTACTAAAGAATTACCTTTTACTAAAAATAATAATACACAACCATAAATTATAAATCTAGTCACGGCATTTATTTTTTCTAAATATGTCATATCATCAGTTGGTACAAAGTATTTCAGATTCTCTTTTCTAAATAATACAGACGGTTTTGTTACCCATGACTCGACCATTATTATAATATGTAATATTATAATGACTATTAATTTCAAAGATTTACATTATAGTGTACATATTGCAAGCCTCTTCTTTCTTATGGCTATTCTTATTGTTGTTCTTTCTATCTACAGCTTAACCAAAAATATTAACAGTAAAAAATGTGGCTCTTGTAATTTTAAAAAACTCCATATTTCTCCTATCACAAAAACGTGTCCCTGTGATAATCAATAAAAAAACATTTTTTGTTTTTTACTTTACTCGAATTAGTTCGAATTGGTAATATTTATAAGTCCTCCCAAGAATCCGGAACATCAATTTGTTCCAATTTCTCTTCGGTCTTTTCTTCATCAGGCTCGAATGCGGTAATAATACTTGGAACGATTGTCACATTATTATTTTTCTTTTCGCTTAACTTTCGCCCCTTGATTATCTTCTTCCTCTTTTCGATTAAGTTAGATGAAACACCAAAACCCTCTAATTCTGTGCGGCCACCACCCAGGATAAATTGTGTAAATACACATAAACCCGCCAGTTGGACTGCATCATATCCAGTCATATGAAGACCGGATACCTTTAAAGCATTCAAATAATTTTCAATAGTTTTTTGTCTGATTACAGGATCCTTACTGATAATGTCAAATACTCCAGGATTTTTCCAAACGTTGTTTACTAACTTATCCGCTCCAAAATCACGCATGAATAGACTGTTAATAATACTATTCACTTTTGTTGAAGGAAGACGAAGTTCCTTTAACATTTGAGAAAGCATATTCCGGATATATTTATCCGAAGCTCCATTCGCAGAAGATTTTTTAGTTGACCAAGCTGAAAACGTGTTAAGCGATTTAGAATAAGTCGCTTTCCTGTTTGTCACAATTGTCTGAATCTTTGAATTCATATCAATAGAATATAGTAATTCTTTTATTCAATTTCTATAATTATTATTCTATTACTTATACTTTACTAGTCTAAGCGTTCTTTACAATCATTTTTTTGCTTTCCCTTCTTATTAAGTAGAGGTGGACATTTTAATGGTCTCTTTATAATTGGAGGGGTTTTTGGACGATATACACTTTTATCTTTACCTCTTATCTTTAACTCTTCTATACCCATCCTACTCTTTAATATTAGATTTTCTCTTATATAATCTATTATTTTCTCAAATCCCAATTATTCATGTATGTAATGTATATTACGCCCATAATTATACTATACATATATTACAATTTTCAGCTCTATAATCATTCATAAATACAGGCTTCTTCACTTTTTCTCCGAAAAAATAGAACTTTGGCGAATATTCTAACTTCTCTACTCTCCATAAATGTCCTTTAAACGTAGAAACATTGAATTTTTGAGTATCTTTGTTAATCAAAAAACCCCACGTTTTTTTTCCACTATAATTTACATAACTTACCAAATATTCTTCATCATTATGTTCCTTATTTAAAACAAATGATAACACCGCTTTTTTTGAACCATTTTTTGATCTTTCTGATTTTCTTGATATGCGTTCATTATATGAGACCTGAGGGAGCGGTTTAAGAACAACAAGCGCGTTAAGGATTCTACTAACTTTCTTCCGCCCATTATAAATATTGGATATAATTTTAAAGCCATACGGGTCATGTTCAGCAATTCCATATGATCCAACCATAGGCAATTTGTTCTCAACATCTGCAAAATCGCCTCGTCCATTAAATAACCACATAGACATTTCGGCAAAATATTCTTTATAATTCGATAATGCATACGCATTTCTTCCATCTGGTTTTTTCCAAATATTTGAATCAGATTTAGCATTTTTATACGCTTTATTTATATCATGTCTTGCATAATCATCTAATCCATCCCCCATTATTGAGTGAGCTATTTCGTGAACAAATATGTTTTTATTGTTTCTTGAATATTCACTTTTTAATCCTTGTTTTATCAAATTCTCTTCGCCGCAAAATACATTTTGTCCGTGGCGCATCCCTCTACATTCGCCAACGCTTCTGCCCTTATTACCATAACCTTTCTCGAAACCTTTCATATGTTTATGTTCTGGAAGATCTGTCATCTTTTCGTTTATAGCAATAATATTGAAACCAACTTCATTATTTATCATATTTTGATTTACATGTTTAGAGGTATTTCGTAACATGTGTTGAAGTCTTTCACAAGCAACAATTAATGATTTGTCTTGGACGTTTTTGGAACCTCGAATTTTCATTCCATTGCAAACTAATTTTTTCTTATAAAATCTATGTTCATTCTTTTCAACATTTCCAATTTCATAAGAACATTTGACTTTATTATTTAGAATAAATAGAGATGATACAGGAAAAACAAATTTGTTTAGTTGATTCATTTAGCTAAATATAAGGTGTTGTTTTTATTTAATATTCTTGTTATTTTTATAAACTGGACGTTTTATCCGAAAAATTTTTCTTATATTCTACAATCTCTGTATCATTTATTGTTTTATCTTTCATCACAATCTCTTTCAATGTATTTAGTTCTGATAAAGTTTGTTTCATATCTTTCAAATATTCAATAGACTTATTCATGTTGTATCTATAGTCTTTTTGTGAATAATTGATGTGAATATCTCCTATTAATTTTTCGTTGTGATTATTAGATATTAGTTTGATTTGTATATTGAGTATATCATTTTGATTTTGTTCTTTCTGAAATAAATATACAATACATCCTTCAATACGCAATAATCGATGTTTTGGAAGCGGATTCAATTCTATATTGAAATTAGAGTCGGCTGATAATTTTAGTTGAAATTCTGAAAATAATTCTCTATCCCATTGTATATTCACTGTATTTGGAATTGTTTGTACATTTTTAAACAAGTCCATCCAGATAAATTTCTTAGAAGGTATTGACATAGAGTACGGATTAGCTGGAAATAATTCAATAATATTGTTTCCATATTTGAGTTGAGTCTTATAGTTAGAAATTCTTCCATTATTTTGAAAACTAGCGTATATTGAAAAAACTTCATCAAAATTTGGTGCAGTTATATTTTTCTCTACGATTGATATTATCTTACTATAGTTCTGTATTAGAGCATCAACTCTTGCGAAAGAAAGAAAAATCTGACCTTTTCTAATATTTAATTCGATTGGATTTTTGAGCATATCATTGACATAGAATGTATTGTATATTTTCTCCCATTCATCAGATTCTTGGATTAGTTGTGGAATTTGTTTATGCCAATTTTTCCAATCCATATTACTTAGTTAACTATAATTTTTTCAAGTTGATACAGATGATTTAGAAACTGGTTTGCGTTTCTGTTTCTTATTCTTTGTTTGATCTCTCATCTTTTCAATTATAGCCATTTTCCAATCTTCAACATCAATCATAACATTTTGTTCGGATGTTTCTACAGATGAATTATGTACTTTATTTCTTTCATTCATTAATTCTGCCGGTTCCATCGATTGTATTGCCGTTTCCAGAACATTTTTTGTTTCTCTGATTTCTGCAACATAATCATAAATATTTCGAATTATATTTATAGGCAACTGATTCATTTTAACAAATATCCCATTATCATTTTCCATATATTTAACATCATTCTCTTGTAAAATTCTAATTATGTTTTGATGATCATCTTCATTCATAGCTTCAATCTCGTCTAACATTGATTTAATTTGACCTAAATTCAACTCAGTATTATTTATTTCCAGATTAGATCTCTCACTTGGAGAAAGAACCGCTTCTACAAAATCATCCATTGTATATAGTTTATAATTGACTTGTTCTTAACCATATTAAGTCTAATTAACTATATATTAGTAATGGTCGATGACTTATTTTTGAATTTGACTACATTAGGAAACACAGAATCATATGATAAATTGGTTGTTCATTGTGGGATTTTGTACATAGATCCTTATTCACATTCAAGAGCGATTAGAAGAAAGGTTCAAGGTCATAATCGTCATGATGTATTAAGATTTGTATCCGTCACAATTAAATATGCGATTATACAAGGAAATGCAATTTTAGATAGATTTCGATATATTCCTGATTTGACAATTGATGGATTGAAATCATCGCATAGAGAAGATTTGTTATTTCTATTTACGACATTATTAGAATGTAAAATTGGTCTTAGTAATTTATGTACAACATACGAGAATGATAGAAATATACTTTCTGTAATTAGTGTAATAGAATCATCAATTAACAATTTTATTATTGATTGTAATAGTGTTGGTATGAGAAATAAAACTGATAATAATCTATTAAATTCTATAGGAGATACCATAAGTTTCTAATTTAAAGAGTAATCAAGAGTTACAATAATAACTATGTATACCTGTAAATATTGTAAATATTCAACTGAAAAACTTGCATATTATAACAGACATCTTAAATCATCCAAACATAAAAAACTTGAATTCGACAATTTGTCACACTCTGTTAACAATGATGCACTAATAAAGACAATTAATATTGATACAGAAGAAAAAGCAATCGCAATTATGAAAGAACAGATTGATATGCTATTAGAAAGCAATCAAAAACTACAAGAGAAATATCAGAAAATACAGAAAGAGCAGGCTACTATGAAGAAACGTATTGAAAAAATTGGAAAATGCCTGACATTAGTAGGTAAAGCCAGTAACGAAATTAATCTTTTATAAGATTAATTTGTTAATATAGATTATGTATACCTGTACTTATTGTAGTTATTCTACTCAAAATCAAAGTAATTATAGAAGACATATTGAAACATCAAGGCATAAAAAAATTATAGAACATCTTGAAAAACAACTCCCTATTAATAATAATCCACTAATACTCATAATCACCCGTCTAGAAGAAAGTAATAAGGAACTACAAAAAAATTACAATAATTTACAAGATAGGATGTCTGTTTTAGAAAAATCTTTAGCCAATAAGAAAGATTCGCGGCAAATTAATAACTACACTACAAATATTGGAACGGTTAATAATCAGGTAAATATCCAAATAGAAAATTTCGGAAATGAGTCCATCGAACATATCAAAGATACACAAAAAATAGATATACTTAATTCACCGAATATGGCGTTAAGATCCTTACTGGAATATGTACATTTCAATACAAACAAACCAGAATTTCAAAATATAAAATGGACAAATATGCAAAAACCCCTTATTCTTACTAAAAGGGGAGATGGGATTGATGGATGGAGCTTAGATAATAGAGACGAAACACTTGAAGAATTGACGAGAAACTTAGTCAATTTCATGGATGAAATTAGAGATGAATATGAATGCAACAATATATATAATAATAGAACCAATGAAGAGAAAATTAACGATTTAATACAAATAATGAATACTGCGGACGATGAGTTATCTGATCCAGAGAAAAAACACAAAAAGCAAGTTATTAATAAGTTAGGAGTACATTTGTATCAGTGTACAAAGGCTCAAAAGAATAAAACAAAATAAAAAATTCGTTTTTATTCATTTTTATTCATTTTAACTCGTTTTTGACTCGTTTTTAGTCGTTTTTGACTCGTTTTTAGTCGTTTTTAACTCCTTTTAATTTACTCTTTTACCTGATATGTGTCGGACCTAGAGTGATATTTTACAAACTACTTACTCGTTTCGAGTATAAAAACGAGTATAAAAAACGAGTATAAAAAACGATTTAGATTTAAAAAAAAAAAATATTCAAAAATATTTTTTTTTTATTATACTGATTTCAAAATTTGGGTTGTTTCAGTAAATGTATGTTTTCCCAGTAAATTATTATTATCATATTTTCAATTGACATTTCTATCTCATGGTGTTGTTTTTAGTATCCTGGTAGTTTTATATTTTAAGAGGGATTTTGAAATACCTATATTTCACTTTTATTCTTCCAACTTAATTCAAATTTTATTTCTTTCTCTCTCTTTTTTATTCTTTTAAATCAATAAAAAAAAAAGAAATAGAGTAAAGAGAGTCATTCTATCAGAGAAATGCTCAAAAAAAAACGACTAAAAACGACTAAAACGACTAAAAACGACTACTATTGAAAGCAACCGCCCCTTTTTTACCAATCATAGGAAAATAGCAAATTGACTTATTAAAAACGAACGATTATAATAATGTTGTATTCAATATGAGAATTTGGGCAACATATATAATTGTACATGGAATATGTAATGGGTTTGTGCAAAAACCAAAATTACCAATAAGGTTATCAAAACCAATACACTCGATACGAAAAGACCCTTTAACGGGTAAGATTTATGTGGGAGAACCAGATTTATTAGATATCATCCCCGATAGTTTAGAGGAACTTCTGGATGATATAGATCGAGCGCTGGACCGCATATTAGGTCCAAAACCAGAACCAATACTAATACCAATACCGATTCCGATTGAAGATGATACACCACATTCAAATAGTTAATTTTATATCACACTAATAATGTGTACAGAGAGTGGAGGTATAGTATATATAGATCTGATAGGGCGACTTGGGAATCAGATGTTTCAGATTGCGAATGGGGTATCATATGGTATTGAGAATAATTGTAAAGCTTATTTACCAGAAGATAGAAATAAACGACATTTAATATTTGATAAATTACCTCGTATGAACAAGCCCAATAGTCTTTCAACATATGAATATAAAAGCCTTGAGTATAAAAAATTACCATATAATGGTGAGACACGACTATTGGGCTATTTTCAATCAGAGGATTATTTCAAAAGTAATAAAGGTGCGATTCTAAAAATGTTTAAGAATATATCATTGGAGCCAGATATAAGGTTGAAGATAGATAGAAATATTAGAGATATAGGATGTGATATGGGTATAACTATATCGATACATGTAAGAAGGGGTGATTATATAAAATTAAGTAAGATTCATCCGGTTCAAGATGAGAGTTATTATAAGAGGGGTTTATTGGCTATTTCTAATAAGTTAAATATAGAGTTTGAAATATTGAAAAAGAAGTATAAATTGATAATTTTCTCAGATGATATAGGGTGGTGTAAGAGTTCTGGAATGTTTGATAGTTTCAATTGTAATTTTATAGAGGGTAATGAAGACTATATTGATATGTTTTTGATGTCTGAATGTAAACACAATATAATGGCGAATAGTTCTTTTAGTTGGTGGGGGAGTTATTTAAATGAATCAGAAGACAAGATAGTGGTATCTCCAAAAAAATGGTTTGGTTCAAATGGTCCAAAAAGCTGGAGTTCAATTTATTGTGATAAATGGACCATAATATAATTCGTTAAACAACCATAAAGGCTTTTTCCTTCTTTATCATCATAGCGATTTCCTTTGGTCTTCCTATTTTAACAGAATCTTTATCATATACGGTAAAGGTATTTTTATCATATAGGACTTCAATATTATGAAATTTCTTCGGTATCCAAGACTTAGATGGTAATTTAAGGGATACAAGTTTTATTTGAGGAGCAATATTGATTTGAGAATCTCGCAAGTGTGTTTCAAAATTTGGATGATATGAATTGTTATCAATTTGATAACAATTGGGTACTTTATGATATGCACAGTCTATAGACGAAGTTCGTATAATTTTAAGTAAATGGTCGCTAATAATTTTTTTTCTTTGAGCAGTAGCAATGACTGATTCATCTGAAGTTTTACGATTATCTCCTAATAATGCTTCGGACACATCAATATCTCCAAATACGGTAGCATATTTATATACATCAACCGTTTGTTGATTTTTTGGGAGAGCAGAATGAGAATTGAATCTATTAACACGACCAATGACTTGGTCAACACGTATTTCTGACCAATGGTGTTCAACAATATGAATTTGTCGTACATTTTTCAATGTAATACCTTCCGAACCGGAAGCAGTAATGAAGAATGCTTTAATAATTTCACCATTTAAATTGGATTTGAATGGCAATATTTCGCTTAATCCGGAAGGCAATTCATCAAGTTCACTATTAAATATTTTTCGTAAATATTCCCTATTTTCATCGGACTTATCCCCATATAAAACGTATGTTTTATTACCCCCATGCGAAATATCCCATTTATCATTTTTTTTATCAAATGAGATTTGTAAAGGTTTCCAACCAAGTCGTTTCATGATTGTAAACATGGATACTAATCCTTCTCTGTTTTTAAGATGTGAATATACTACGGCAGTACCGTTTAAGTGTAGTATTTTTTCTTGAATTTTCCAATATTTGGGTGAAAGTTCTTGTAATGAAGGTTTAAGATCTTCGTGTTTTAGAGAACTAACATAAGCATCGAATTTGTATTGTAATTGAGAAAGTATTCTATCTCTGTTTTTGGAATGAATATTTTCATCTGGTTCGATGGTTAAAGGATATGTGAAATTACAAATGGCGAGTGATCTGGCTCTATATGTAGTGATGTCTTTACCTTCATCTTCAAATACTCTTGACATTTTTCTGGCAGCCTTTTGTAAATCATTTCGAATTTCTTTAAGGCGTTCTTTTTGATACTGAACATATTGGGTATTCGTCATTTGTAGTTTTTCAATAGGGTGAATAGTCATTGTAGGAAATCCTTTTTTACTGAATAACATTTTGTCATTAATTTTTTTAGGATCTATTTCATATTTGTGCATGTCACCATAATATGAAACTAATCCGATAATTCTTCTACTAAATACTTCAATATTTTTGAGTTGATTTCCTTCAATAAAAGCTTCATCAAATTTATCTGATGGTAGACAAAATAAGTCATATGATTCAGCACTATTCAAGTTAATACTTCCTTTGCCATTGGATACATATGATTTGAATCTTTTAATCCATTCGACATGTGTCATTGGGGCATTTTCATCTGGAAATATTTGATCATTTTTAATGGCGAAGCCAAAAGTAGTTTGTGTAACTTCGACAGTATTATCTAATAATTTCATGTAGTCCATATAGGGGAATTTGTGTAGATATTCCTTAAATTCTTCGGATTGTTTTTTAGGATAACTAATTTGATATTTAAACATGGTTGTAGGTCCTTTCAGTATATTGAAAATAATGGATAATTCCTTAGGATAATTGATAATTGGTGTACCCGATAGGAATATAAATCTTGTGTTTTTACAATTCATAAATAGGTCATATAATAGCCGTCCTCTAATATGTTGTTTCGTATTTGTGGGGTCATTAATATAGTTTGTTATCATACTAACAACATTATGAGCTTCGTCAATTATAACAAGTTTGTTATCAAGTAAACATTCTGTTTTAAAATTTTCAAGACGTTCTTTTGAAACTCCATTATAGCGAATGATCTCATATTGTTCGTCAATGGCATAACGTATTTGTTCTTTAACTTGTTTTTGTTCATTTCTTTTAAGTTTAGAGAAATTACTATTTTGATTAGGAATAACAATCCACCCACCATCAAGTAAGTCAAGTGTTTTTTGTGGTATATTACTGATTTCTAAATCATTCATATCAGAGGATTGTTTAAATATCCAATGTTTTCTTTGAGGAACATAATGTTTATTACCGCATTTTTCAAGTTCGTTAATAAAATTATCTTCAAGTGATTGTCCTGGTAATAATACGACTGTTTTTCTTTGAGATTTAAAAGATTCGGAAATAGCAATTGCAGATAATGTTTTGCCACTTCCAAGTCCATGATACATTAATAGTCCCCTATACGGCGTATTTGGAGTAATATATGATTTAACTATTTTTTGATGATCTAAAAGAGTAATACACTCTTCTACGTCTTCAATTTTACGCAATAGTTCGAAATTCTTTTCAGTGTTCTTAGAAAAATTAAGAGAAGAGATGGGATTCCAAACAAGTTGGGAAGACATAGTTTATTATTGTTAATTTACATTATTATTATTATGAAAATAAGTTTGTGTAGATCATTTTTATAGACACGCTAATAAATCGTTATTTATTAGTGCGATGAGCATTCGGTTCTAAGTATACCATAAAAAAATGACTTAAAAATATCTGAAATATTATTATAAGTGCAGAAGTCATGTTGAAATTTTGCGAATTATGTGATAATCTTCTAACGCTTGGTATGTCAAAAGAGAGCGGGAATCTACATTATTATTGTAAGTCATGTAAAACATCTGAAGAGTGTCCTGTTGATTTTGATCCATGCGTATATAAGAAAAATTACGGTGGCAGTGAGAAGGTATTTTATGAGATGTTTGTTAACAAATATACAAAACACGACCCAACATTACCACATGTACATACAATGCCCTGTCAAAATAAGGACTGTGCAAAACGTACGAAAGATAATGGTGACGAATCTGATATTATTTATATGAGATATAATGAAGATAAGATGAAATATATTTATTTATGTTGTAAAGAGGATTGTGGAAGTGCATGGATTCATCCAAAATATCAACAAACAACCTTTATCGAAACAAGTAATTAACATAAATGAAAATTTATGTATTAGTATATGTCATTTGAAGAAGTAAAAATGAGTTATCATAATTCTATAAATCCTTCAAAACACATTATAACTAAAATAGAAGGTTTGATAGAATTTTTTCCGAAAGAGGTATTAGAGAAACGTAAATTATTACACCTATTGAATGTAATATCAACAAAAAACAAAAAACATTGGGTAACAGAATTTAATAAAATAGTGAAAAATAAGTGGAAGACAGAGAATAATTATATGTTAGCCTCTATAATTATAAAACAGAACTTATATACCGATATTTACATAGAGATGCTAAGTCAATTGAAGAAATCCGATAAAGCGATTGTAATAGACAAAATATTATCAGAAGAACTAAAATCGAATGAGAAAAAGATAGTTGGTATTTTTTTTGGGAAATGGTTTATTAACTTGAATATGTGTAAAGAAAACATAGAACAGTATTGTAAAAATAGGTTCGAAAATCGGAATGGAATACTAATACCTTTATTGATAACTATAACGAATCTAGAATCAAAATTAATGCCAATGAATGTATATAAGGGAATAGATACATCTGAATTAACTACGAATGACCTAATGGCTTATTATGATTTGGAAGAGTTGGTTGAAATAAAAAATTTATTATAAATTATAATGAATTCAAAAGAGAAGTTTGCATGTCTTTTGTTACAAATAGTGTTTTTCTCAATAATTTATATGTTTCTTAACGATTCTCACTTTTCGGGCATTAATAGACTGGAAGAGATGATAAGAACAGAAGTATTACAGAGGAAAATAGATCGTGGGATAAAAAAAGAGAATTTTAAAATATCAAGCAAGACAAGCGAGATACGGGAAATTCAAAAGAAGACAGAAGAGATAAGAACCGACTTAGAGAACGAAAAGGTAATTGTAAATCTATCAAAACCAAGTTTGTTTGATAGATTTTTTAAAAGATTATATTTTTCGTTTGTGACGGGAACAACTTTGGGTTATGGAGATATTTTCCCATCGTCAACTATATGTAAAACGTTTACAATATTACAACTAACTGCAACAATACTCGTTATAATTGTGTAATTCGATATAATTTATAATGTATAATAATGAGGTTTGATTTGGGTATATTAAAAGATATACTGATTAGTTTTCACCAAATGGAGTTTATATTGGACAATACCAATATAAGCATCCTAAAAGAAGTATCTAAGAAAATAAGCAATGATATATCTATAACTAAACAAATCAGAACCCCCTATAAAGAAGGCAAGACGCTTTTGGATAAAGAGAGTATGTCTAATAACTGGAGTATCTCCAAAATTGGTGGAGTGAATGATGAAACAATTGCAAGAATAAGTAGCGAAAGAGCGATATTATCTAGAGAAGTAAGAGATGCAATATATTCAAAATATACAAGATGTATGAGAAAATTAAAAGAAATTGAGGCTCATTTAACAACAAAAGAATCAAGAAGTTGGTATAAATCATGGTTATTTTCATTTTTGGAGGGTGCAAATCTACATAATGTGATAATTATAGCAATTTTGCTATTCATAAACTGGAATTTTGTTGTAAGTCAAGAGGTTATTTGGGAAGAGCCAGAAGTTACAACTTGGTGTTTCGAATTTTTTTTACAATTGAACGAGGGTACTGGCGATCCATATTTTTTGAATCGAGATGGTTATAAAAGTCGTGAACAACTAATAAAAGCATATAGCGATGGTATACATAGTGGTATATTAGAGGAAGAAATCTTGGATTGGCATAAATTTATAAAGAGCGATTTTCTAAATAATGCGGTATCTATTAAGACAAGTGCAGTCAAAGCAAGAGTAGTGTTATTGTTTTGTATGTTAACATTACCAACAATGTGGTTATTAATGTTTCCAACTGCTTTTGAAATGCCCGGTCACCCTCATACGATTAATGTATTTCATAACATTTTGAAATTAAGTGATAATATAACAAAGAACAACTATAACCTTCTGAAGAAATATGAGCTTAGTCGCGAGTATAATACGATAACATACGAATTAGGTAACACTGAAGCAGAATTCAAAGTTGTAAGAAAACTGATATATTTTATAAACAAAAAACAGAAGGAATGGACGAATATTTCCAATAAACTTGGACCAATAATACTTCCAGAAATAAGAGAACAAATTTTTGAATTTTCAAAAAAATATGACACAATGGATGATTTAGTGGCAAAACAAGCTATTAAAAATGTAGGTAAATTTGAAGAAATACATCGTATTGGTTTGAAAGCAATACGTAAAGTTCTAAGAGATAATAAAAAACAGTTTTTGAGTAGATTAAGCAGTAGTGGGAGAGAGTGGTATAACCGATTAGACTTTGAGTCAAGATTTGTGATAATAGAAACAATAAAATTACACTCACCAAATAATTGGGAAGGGGTCTTAGAAGAGATTGGTATAAATGTTCCAATAGATGCTTTAATTCCTTTATCACAAGTGGAGGTGGATGAATACGAAAATATTGCCGAAACTGATGGCGAATCGAATGCTTCAGATGATGGTATAGAAACGGGAGGGGGTAGTAAGAAAATGACTTACTTACTTAAAAAAGTTAATAAATTAGTTAAATTAAAAAAGACTAAGTCAAAAAAGACTAAGTCAAAAAAGACTAAGTCAAAAAGAAAAATAAGGAATACTAAGAAGAAACAAAAACAGCCTGATACACTGGAAAGTTTTAATGAGAACAAATATGGTAAAGCAGTTGTATTAACCAGTTTAGCAAATGACTCCTTTAATTAAAAAATGATTAAGCTTTTATCAATATTTAAAGGGAAAGAAGAGTTATGGATAATTCAAAATGGGTCTTAATAGATGGGGGATATTTGTCATTCCTTAGATACCATGCAACTAAAAAATATTGGAGCTATAGACAAGAAGCGGATCAAGAAAACCCATGGGTAAATGAAGAAGAATTCCGCGAAGTATTGCTTCGCAATTATGAAAAGGTTTTGAAGAAACTATCAAAAGGTAAAAAAGCAATTTTTGCAATGGAATCTCTTGATGGTCAAAATTGGAGAAAGAGCATACATCCTAATTATAAGGGGACTCGACAAAAGAATGATGATATCTTTACTTATTTGAAATACATTACACATGAGTTTTTGCCTCAACTTTGTGAGAAGATCGGAAATATTACGTTTTGTAGACTTGCCGCAACAGAGGCGGATGATATTATTGCGTTAAAGGCTATAGAATTATTAAAGTTAGAACAAGTGTCCGAAATAAGTATAATCAGTAAGGATATGGATTTTATGCAGTTAGTTGAGAAAGACAATAAAATTCTTATATACGATGCTAACTATAAGTTGAATATAAAATGTGAGGCAGAATTAGTAGGATTTTCTTATCTCAAATATAAAATTGTAAACGGTGATCCATCTGATAATATTATGCCAATATATAAGGGAAAAAATTGTACCAAAAGAAAACAACAGTTGTTAGAAATTCTCTATACACTTGACGATTTGGATTTGGTAAGTAGTGGAATGTTTGAAGACGATGAGTCTTATAAAAAATTTCTATTTAATAGAAGTCTTATCGATTTTAGGATGATACTTGAAGCAACAAGATCAAAATTTAATGAATTGACTTTCTAATGAATCAAGTTCACCACTTAATTTTTTAAACAATGTTTCATTCTTTCAACACTTTTATCATTATAAGGGTATCTTGCAATACATTCCATCTCGTCTAATTCTTCCTCATCTTTAGTTAATGTACGTTTGTTGTATCTTTTTAAACGTCTTGTTTTACGACCACCTACATAGGATTTTATATTCTTTCTTAATACACCATCTCCTGTTTTCTTAATATTTTGTTTTGTAGTATCTTCGGTGAGACTTGTAACTGCGAGGTGATCCATCGGTGGCGGAAGTGGAGGCAGTGACGATAAACTACTTTGACTTGTAGTGGCGAAACGATCGGGCGCAAGTATAGGAAATGATGATAAATTACTTGGACTTGTAGTGGCGAAACGATCAAGTGGTGGACGTTCTTGAGTTGGAAGATTCGTCGGACTTTTTCGTGTGGTGACGAAACGATCAAGTCGTGGACGATAAACAGTAGGAGGCGGAGGTGTTGCTAATAAAATACGTGTAGTATAAGTTGGACTATGATAGTGAGAAGGTGTATACATTTGAGAATTGATAGATGATACTTCTTCGTCTATATTCATATCCTCTGTAAATTCTTGACCAAGATCTTCAAAGCTACCTTTATAATCCATTATTATTATGAAAGAAAAAAAGGGGGTAATATATCATGGGAGAGGGAAATATATTCGACTATGTATTTTTGACTACATTATACTCGATGTTTGTATTAATATGGCTTGGAATATTGGGGATTGGTAAGTTTGCGCCTCAGTATTTAGAGCAGGTACAAACATTTTTAAAACTATATATTGGTGGTTTGTTATTTATAAGATACAATCCGGTTACATATAAAGATAGGAGATTTAGGGAATTTGATAGGAGAATAGTGTTTACATGTTCGATATTTTTATTGTTATCAACTGCTTTAATAAGTGGTATAAAGAGGAGACTTAAAGATAAGGCTGGACCGTATGTTGATAAGACTGTTACTAGAATAAAGGATAAGATTGGTATAAATTCTTAAAATTACGTTCAAAATATTAAGTGTTTAAAAATATTATTAATTTAATGCATTCACACATACTATTAAAAGCAACTTTGGATATATCAAATCCATTATTAACAAATATAGTATATGGTAGTTCTTTTTTGATTGAGTGGATACGTCTAAATGATATGAATATCATAAGTAAACCTGTAATGCATAAGTTTGAAACCGAGAAAATGTGTTTAAATAAACCGGGTGGAATTTCAGGTATAGCATTACTTTGCGAGTCTCATGTAAGTATCCATACTTATCCCGAAACACGTACAATTTATGCGGATATTTTTTCATGTAGATATTTAGATAAGGGAAAGAATATAGAATTTATAAAGAGATACAGTCCACAAACCTTTGATTTACAGTTACTTCATCGTAATTAAGAGATAAGCTTCTGTTCCATATAACTTTCCATGATCATATGAACATATCTGAATAGTATAATTTAGAATAAGGGGAGTTATAATACTCAGATCTTTTTTAGAAAAGTGTAATTGTTTTAGAATATTCGTGTTATCTGTATTAGGTATAGTTATATATGATTGATTTTTTTCTTTAGACATTTTAATAATTCTGGAATTATCTTTTATACGATGCGATGGGAAACTGCCGCAATAGATTGGGGCTTTTTCTAAGCAATTTTTAAGAAAAGAGCCTACACTTATATCTGATTTTTGATTTGTGAAATCGATTTCGACATCTTCTATTATAAAATCGTATTTATGGGGTGTTTGTTGAATATATTCAATTGCATCTCCTATAATAATTGAAAGTCGTTTATCTTTACTAACATCATTTGTAATTTGTCGAAAGGTCTCATTTTCTTTAGCGAATCTAACAACTTCCGAATCAATCTCAACGAGTGTAACACTTTCTACAAAATCATATTTTAGACAGAAGGCTGCGGCGATTAGATCACCTCCACCCAATATAAGTATATTTTTGGGTTTGTATTTTTCAATTGGCAATGAACATTGTAGATAATGAGATATTTTATATTCTTTACTATACACTTGTATTTCGTCATTTAAATAAAGTGCCCAAGTGTTATCTTCATCGCGCTGAAGGAATTCAATATCTTGCCATTTACTCTTATGTTGATAAATGATATCCCACTCCAATAATTCATTCGTTTCATTGTTCTGAAAACTTTCTTTATTACACGAATAGATAATTATGATTAGTAATATGAAGGCTATAAGGAGGATATAAAAAATCATTATAAAGATAATATAAATAAATTTTAAGAGGAATATTCCATAAAATTATCCAATAAGTTGTCAACAAGTTCTTGTTTTTTTAAAAACTTTCCGTCATTTTCTACAGGAACTCCTGAGTCGGTAGCATTTTGACGCAAATCATTAATATTTAATTTACTTAGTTCCCTATTTTTTTTGAGTGCATCTTTGTTATAAGCCATACGAATCCTTTTGGTTCTATCTTCAAATATATCCATTTTTGTAGATAATATATGTGTTGTATCAATTCCGATATTTTCGATATTTACAATACAGCCAACATCACCCGCATTTTCCCATAAACATAGTGTATCTCGATCCATTGAATATTTAGAAGCCAATTCGTACCCAATTTCCCTCATAATAATGATATTTTTGTTAATAACACTGCTGAATATATGTAAGCCGGCTGGAGTGGTATTCTTAAACAAAGAGGCATAAATCTGACCTTTTTTAAGACCATAAAGTCTAAATACGGATGCATCATAAATTCTTGGAAAAATACTTGTAGCTTTAGTAATTAAATCTTGGATTGATTTGTTTTTACTGGCATCAGAATAAACCATATAATGTGGGTCATTAGCACATAATAAAGCATTTATCCATCGTTGTTCTCCTTTATGTATAGTAGAGTAGTATTTTATAGTTTGATATTGTTCTGGAAAGATTTTTGGAGTAGGTAGTTGATTATTAATAGTGTTCATATCAAAATTTTTAAACCATTCATCTACGGTTGGATCACATTCAGCGTGACTTTCAATAGTTTCAAGTGCAATCGGTAGACACACGTTTCTTGGTATATTAGGAGATTGCATCCATTTGGCATATGGATTCATAAGAGCAGAGGACATTTCAAGCTTTTCACGTCCCTGATTAAAATAATTATATAGTGTTGTAGGGAGCGGCATCACATCTATTTTATAATTATTCAGAAATACTTAAGTAATATTATAGATATTATAGATATTATAGATATTATAGATATTATAGATATTACAGATAATACAGATAATACTTTTATATATATATAAATAATATGACATCGATTAGAAAAGGATACACTCGACGGCGTTCAAATGGCGGTGGTTTATTGCCAAGTTTTCTTTCAAAAAAACTTAGCGATAAAGAAAAGGCTTGGAAATCTCACATTGAATTGCGTAGTGCTTTCATGAAAGATTTGAAGATTAAAGTTGCGAAAAGAGAGAAGGTTTGTGGCGATGCGGATTCTCGAAAAGCCAGTTCTATTATGAAAAAATTAAAGAAGTCGATCAAGTTAGCGGAAGTATCTAAATTTGTTAGGGACCTTGGTGATCTAACTGAAATAATAAAAAAATGGGATGAGCGTGTCGTTTCATATGCCACGGATCTAGGGAAAACATGTGGAATGTTTGATGTTGTTGAGAGAAAATCGGATATATTAATATTTATCTCTGCGAGAATTTCTTATGAGCATGAAAAAGATCCAGATATGTATTCTTGGGAAGTTAGGCCTGTATTAAAACCAGGTGTTACAGAACCCGTAGGGCAGCGAGCTCCTGTTAAAGATGGCCGTACAAGAGATGTGTTAGGAAGATTTATTAAAAAACCAGATTTGACAAGAAAAGATCGCGATGATGTTCGTAAAATTTTCAATAGAAGAGTAATTGATACTAGAGCCGAAGATCGCATACAGGGGTTAAAAGAAAATGTAAAAAGTGAGAAAAGTCTAAGATGGAGACCATATTATTCTCAGGATAGTCGTAAGTTAACTTCTCCCGATAGAACGTGGGTTAAGGGCGAGGTAGATAAATACGGCATGTATAATGATATACCTGGGAAAAATCCGCTCGATAAAGGATTCGATCCAAGATATTATCCTACTGGTCCCCTAGCTAAAACTGGTAAAAGATTAGATCCAAGATATTACCCTACTGGTCCTCTAGCTAAAACTGGTAAAAGATTAGATCCAAGATATTACCCTGCGGATCCTCCAGCTGCTATAAAAGAAAGATGGGGTAAACCACTGGCATCAGATGAAAGTATTATGGAAATTATTAGAAAGCAAAAAAAAGGAGCAGAACAGAAACATATTGATGAGATAGGTCGTAAAGAAAGAGAGGAAATTAAAAAGAGAGCTGAAAGGATAATATCAGAACGCAATGTACCACCACCAGTACCAGTACCAGTACCAGTAC
>Ga0257106_1000431_pt1 | contig 25053 bp, 20 predicted proteins | sample LP_taG_3_FD_190177 | JGI IMG/M metagenome (GOLD analysis project Ga0257106, IMG submission 190177) | Marine microbial communities from Northeast Subartic Pacific Ocean, Canada - LP_J_2011_P26_10m | ecosystem: Environmental > Aquatic > Marine > Oceanic | place: Canada: Northeast Subartic Pacific...
ACACGTGGAGAAAAAGTTTTCGACGTGCTCTCGAGCGTTTTTGGAACTGGTTTCAAAACCGGAACACGCGAGCGCGTTGGAACGGAAACACGGGAAGAAGATTTTACTCGTGATGCGACGAGCGATGGCTTCGCACTTCCCACAGTCCTCCGAAGAGTATGTCGTCTCTTTCTCATCAAAGAAAGAGACGGCGACGATTTTTTGTAATCTCTTTGACGCGATAGAAGAGCTGAGAGAAAATGGAATCGTAGGGAAGAACGTGAAAGTAACCGCGGAGTTGATTGCGTGGGAGTTGTATTGTCGAACGATGCGAGAGATTGCCGCGAGCGAAGACTCGTTTACGCTGAACGCGTCGACGAAACGCTTGAGGAAGGCGTTCGAGGAGGCGCCGAAGAGGAAAAAAGAAGAAGATTCAGAAGGAGATTCGGAGGAAGAAATGAAACGAAAATTAGAAACGGAAATAGAGGAAAACGAACATATTCCAAAAGAAGAAAAAGAGGAGGCTTTGAAGTGCGCTCATAAAGCTTTGGAGGCGGAAACCGCCTCGGCGAGAGAATTGGAAGAAATGCACTCGAAAATCCGCGAAGCTTTAATCGACTGTTTAGCGGTCGCCGAAAGCTCGATGCGGACGAAAATGTGGGCGAAATCGATCGTCGATCAACTCTTTGATTTTGTCGAAAAGTTATTGGTATCGCACGATTACGACGTATTCAACCAGACGCAAAAAGAAAGGACCGTTTCGTTGCTGAAAAGAGTGAAAGCCAACGCGAATAAATCGAGTTCCTCTTCGAAAGCCGGCGTCGATTGGGTGAGCGATTTCGATAAGCACAGCAAAAATTTCTCAAAAAGCGAAAGCGTGAGCGTTCGAGGAAGCGTTGGAGGTGAAAGGACGAAAGATGGTCGCGGAGACGGAAAGTTTGGCGAACGATAGTTTACGCTACGAGTAGTTTTTTTAGAGAGTAGTCTTAGTAGTAGTAGTAGTAGTAGTGTTGCACTTTGCACCTGTCACTGTACGCGTCATAAAAAAGCAAATCTATTCACATGAGCAAAGAAGACCCGTTATTCTCGGTTTCTGGGAAGACAGTATTAATCACCGGAGGCGCTAAAGGCGTCGGATTGATGCTCACGGAGACGTTTTTGGAGCGAGGCTCGCGCGTGTGCATCGCGTCCAGAAACAAAAACGACGGGGAAAAGATATCGAAACGATTGAAGTGTGACTTCATCCAGGCCGATTTATCCACGGAGGATGGATGTAAGAATCTCGCGAACGAGTTCAAACGTCGATACGAGTATTTAGACGTGTTGATAAATAACAGTGGTGTCGCGTGGGGTGAGCCGTTCGAGTCGCATTCGGAGAAAGGTTTTTACAAAACGCACGCTTTAAACGTGGTTGCCCCGTTCCTGTTGTCCCGCGAGTTTGCTGATTTGATGGGAAATTCGTCAAGGAAGAGAGGAACCCCGTCTAGGATTATTAATATCGGTTCAATTGCAGGTCTAAAGCCCCAAAAATTTCCAACGTTCAGCTACGACGCGTCTAAGGCGGCGTTGCATCATTTGAGTAGAAAGTTAGCGGACGAGTTATCGTCGCGGAATATAACCGTGAACGTGCTCGCGCTCGGATTCTTTCCGACGAAAATGACAGATAGTTTAGATGTGTACGGCAAAGACGTGAAAGATAACATCATGGCGAACGGCTTATTAATTAAAAGAGTGGGGAGGGCATCCGATGTGGGTGGTGCGGCTGTGTATTTAGCCTCATCTGCTGGGAGCTGGGTGACAGGCACCACCTTGAGGTGCGATGGTGGTTTCATTGCAAAGTTGTGAATGTGAAAGCGCGTTCAGATTAGTAATAAAAAGAAAAGTAGCGGCAATAACTTTTAGGAGTAGCAGTTTATGCAGATATAGAGAGTAAAATCGATTATTCATCATGTATAAGGATAAGGTTTTGTAAATAACAACGTATCTAACAAACGCCTTTCGCATTCGCTTCGGGCTATCCCACGTACACTCCGCTTTGAGGAAAAAGATGTGCGAAATTAAGCAGTCTTCAAGAATTCTTGCAAGACGCCGAGTGCCGGCGTTTCCTCCCCGTAATCGGAGACGACAACGCACGAGCACTTGACAACCTTTCTCGCTTGGCCTTCGGCGTCGAGCTTGCACAAGCCCGCCCACTCGCCGAGAGACACCGCGGACGGCACTCTCACCAAGTGCACGTTCGCTTCGTTGCACAACGCTTGGATCAACTTGGTGTAATCCGCTTGGTCGCAGTCTTGCGCCAAAACGCACAACAACGCCTTTCTGGATTCAATCGTCTTGCACGCCTCTCTGAGACCTCTGTGCAAGCCGTCTTCGGCCAAGGACTTCTTGAGCACGATTTGCAACGCGCTCATGAGGTCCATCGGTTCGTCTCCAGCCGGTTCTTCAACCGCGACTTCTTCGACAATTTCTTCGGCTTCATCGCTATAAAGCATTATTAAAGAGAGAGATAAAGAAAGAAAGATGATAACAGTCAGCGTTGTTGTTCGGCGTAAAGACATTTAAAAGGAAAAAGGAAAGAAAGATCAGATTCCAAATCATGCGGAAAGCGCAAAGACCTAGAGAGAGAGAGAGAGAAGGAGGATGAAAGAAATCTCCTCTCTCTCTCTCGGGAAAGAAACGCGCGCGCGCATAAGAGAGAGAGAGAGAGAGAGAGAACAAGAGAAGCAAAACAAAGAGAACGACTACTCACTCAGACATGATTGCTTTCTTTCTTCTTTGGGGTTTTATAACACGTCCTTATGTCCTTATGTGTTTATATCACACTCGACTCGATGTTATGACGAACTAAAATAGGAAATTTTTCCCTCATCAGCAAAAATTTGATCATCAGCCTCCTTTCTCTCTCTCTCTCTCTGACTCAAAAAAATTCGTCTCTCTGCCTCTGCAAAAAAAAAAGAAAAAGAAACGCTTTGTTTGTGATCTTTTCTCTGTTGTTTACTGTTTTCCTTTGAATAATGAATACACACAACACACTTATTAAAAAGAGTTGTTGAAGAGAATGAACGATGATCGCGAGGAGGAGGAAGAGAACGGTGGTGAGAATTGCGCGCTCGTAATAGAAGAGATCGAGCGAGAAATCGAACGGGCGAAAAAACAAACGTTTTCTTCTTCGCATGTCGTTCATTCTGTAACTCCGCGTTTCGGATCAGATCAGGAAGAAGAGGATACCAACAACAAAAAGAAGAAGAAGGAGGAGGACGAGAACAACAACGAGAATAAGAACAGAGAAGAAAGGAACAGAGCGAGAAGAGAGGCGGTCGAATGGAGGCGGAAGAAGATTGAGGAGAAGACGTTCGATCCGAGAGCGGCTTTTCGAGAGAGAGTGAAGAAGAAGAAGAAGAAGAAAAATGACGAGAACGATGAGACCATAGGTGATGATAACGATAAATAGCAGTCGCCAAGCGTGGTGATGCGGAGACGAAGAGAAAAGAATGTTACGGTTTCAACCAGAAAGAAGAGCTGGACGGAATTGGAAACCGAATGGAAACTGTTTGAAGAGAAATGGAAAGACTCTCGCGGCGACGACGAGAATGAAAACGAAAACGAGAAACAACGACGACGCGTTTTACGTTTTCAGGACGTCCCATTTCCATCCTCCGGAGCCGGTTTACTCACGTTCTTGATTTCTAGCCGTGGTCCGTTTTCTGAGGATGAAAACGGGAGGAAAAAAGCGAAGTGGGAACTCGCAAAGAGATGGCATCCGGATAAGTTTGCGCAAAAATTTTCGAGACTTCTCAAAGACGAAGACAAAGAAGACGTGATGGAGATGGTGAAGGAAATTTACCAATCTGGAACGGCGTTGATGAATACGCTTTCCTGGGACGGCTGAGATTACCATGAATAATAACTAAATTCTAACGCTTCTATTCCGAGCGCTTGCACTGCTTAATTTTCAATCTACCCTATTCGCTACATCTAAACCTCTCGTTCGCAAGGCTTCTCGCCTCTTCTATTCGTCACCGTCCTCGCTTCCGGATAATTCGCGACGAGCACTTTCACAATCTTCTCGAATTTCATTTCCGCTCGTTTTCTTCGCCCCTCCTCAAAATCTTCGCATCGTCGTTTTTCCTGTCGAATAAACGTGTACGCTTTATGCAACGCGGTCTCTCCATCGTCATCTCTCAAGCTCGCGTCCGCCCCGGCTTTCAACAACATCTCGACTATTTCAGCCTCCCCAGTTGCACTCGCTCGCATCAACGCCGTCGAGTTCCCCGATTTCGTCCTCGCGTTCACCTCGCACTCGTACTTTTTCTCCAGCAATAACTTCACGCACTCCGAGTGGCCATTCCTGGACGCGTAGTGTAACGGCGTCAATCCGCTCAGTTGAGTGTCGATGGAGTTCGTCCATCGCTCGCAATCTTTCTCCAATAACTGTTTCAGTTTCAGGAAGTTTCCAATCTGCGCGAAATGACACGCGGACTTTTGGAACTGGAGTTCCTCTAAAGATTGATCGTAGGACGATAAAATTCGTGAGCAGCACTTGCACTCGGGCGGGTGATTTCCCCCGTTTGCGATCGTCGACGTAAATCGACAATAGATGTTGTTGTTGTTGCTCTCATTCATCATCTCTGGAAGTACATTTTTGCATTCGTGGTTTCAAGGAGTGCAGAGCATTCAGCAAAAAAAAAATGCATGCAGAAAAATTTTTTCTGAAAAAAAACACTGAAAAAGGAGGATATTCGAGTTAACGACACACCACACCATTTCACACACAATTAGTAATTATATTCGGCAGAAGACGAGAAAAGAGAGAGTGTCTTTGTGCGCGCGATTTTAAACACATCTTTCGCGCTTCTCTCACCTCTTCTCGATGATGAAGATGGCATCGTCCTCTTCGTCGTCGTCGATGATGATGATGATGATAGCAAAAACGACGAACAATAAAATTAACAGAAACAAAACGACGACGTCGTCGTCCAGAGATTCAAAAAATGTGTTTACTACTCAACAGCAAAAGCAAAGAGGAAGACATCATCATCATCGAGTAGCGGCGGCGATATCCTCCTCTTCTAATAAGAATAACGATAACGGAGGAGGAGAGTACGATTACAAGCAGTTCATGCCGATGAAAGAAGGAGAGCAAAACGAAGAAGTGTTACAATCCACGGACGAGGAGAAAATGGGCAGAGCTGCGCAATACATGAGAGAGTTGATAAAGAGACAAGTGAGGTCGAACGATTTACCACGAGCTGGATCGCTCACGGACTCGACCGTTTTGAGAAGGAAAGGTAGATTAAAAGAGCAAGACGCTTTGATTGAGTTCATGGTCGAAATGCACAAGACGCACACGACGGAAGAGGTTATGCTAAAAGTAGAAGGATGGATCGATGAAACGTTGCAACTCCCGAAAGAACGCAGACAGTTCACGAGATTGCACAAAATGGTCCCACAGGTTGGGTACTTTTTCCACTCGTTACCGCTGACGAAAGCGTTGAAAGAGTACGACGAGTTTTCGCATTTGACAAAGAGACAGTACGTTTTGCCGAACTTTGCGGAGATCAGACATATTTTGAACATAGCGCAGGTGCACGTCTCGGCGAAGGACGTGAGGTTGGTTACTTTCGACGCTGACGGGACCTTGTATCAAGACGGGAAACATTTCGAAGACGACAATAAAATGATTGATAAAATTATTCAGCTGATGGAGTTAGGAATTCACGTCGCTATTGTTACCGCGGCGGGATATCCAGGGCAGCCGGAGAAGTTTGAGGAAAGAACCAGAGGTTTGTTGGACCAGTTCAAAAAGCAAAAGTTACCGCCAAACATCACGAAGTATTTCCACGTCATGGGTGGCGAATGCAACTATTTATTGAACGTGAACGAAACTTATGGGCTTCAATTCGTGCCAAACGAGGAATGGGCGACCGTAGAGCAGTACGGATGGAGAGAAGGGAAGGATTTGCAAGCTTTTTTGGACAGAGCGGAGATTTTCTTGACGAGATACTCGAGATATTTAGGCGTAGACTGCGACGTTATGCGTAAAGAATACGCGGTCGGTGTCATCCCAACCACGGATACTATCTACGAAAATCTCGAAGAGTTGGCGTTAGCTGCGCAAGCGGAGTTGTCGACATCGGATATTCCGTTTTGTGCGTTCAACGGAGGTAACGACGTGTTTGTAGACGTGGGAAACAAGCACATCGGTTTGCAAGCGCTCATGAAACACTTGAAGGTAAAAGGATCGCAAACTTTACACGTAGGGGATAGATTTACGCTAACCGGTAACGACAGTAAAGTGAGAGAATCGGCGTCGATTTTATGGGTGGCGAACCCGGACGAGACGACTTTTTTCATGCGTTTGTTATACCGAGACATCTTGAACGCCCGCGTGCTTTGAAGCTTTAGTTTTTTTTATGGGGATGCTGATTTTTATAGAAATGCGCGATACATATTTCATACACAATAATGACTGCTACATAGATGCTTTTCTATTATATAGCAGTGATTGTTTACGATCCCGAGGCTTCTTTCAAGCTTTGCTTCGCGAACGTTATTTCTTTGCTTACTAACTGAACTTTTCGTTCGAGAGCGCCGAGCTCTTGCGTCAAAATTGTAATTCGACGTTTCCAATATTTTTCCAAGTTTGCGTCGCTATCTCCGAATACAACAACGAACGGATACTTCGCGATGTACCAGAGCTTTTGTGCACAACTCGCGCACATCGCTAAGAGTGTCCACGCTACGACTACAAAGAGCACAAACATCAACAAATTCTGAAACGTAAACAACCCGAAGAATTTCATCGCCAGTTCCTTCGTGCGCCGCGCGCCGGATACGAGCTTATCCTTTGTATTTTTCTGCGTGGACAAAGAAGTAGTGGTCTGGCGCGTAGTTGTTGAAGCTGGCTGCATGATATCGTCCGAATCTTTTCCTACTGACGGATAGAGCATGCTAAAAACGGCATCGCGCGAACCTTCTGGGATCTTCACCTTGGTCACGTCGATCGAAAATCGTTTCGACAACCTTTCCAAGAACGTCGCGCTTTTCTCTTCGGACATTGCACTACTTTTACTATTCGAACTGTTGTTTAATACGTCTTTAGCGGCGTTCAAAAACACTTCGGCACTTTCTTTGGTCTCCGAGAGTACCGACGATTGAATCACAGACTGCAAATATGTATATTTTTCAAACAAAACGTGGACGTGAAACGTAACTTCGCATCCGTTCATTTTACGGTCGCCCTCGGTGAAAAGCGGAACGCAATTCCATTTGGATTCCACGGAGAAGTAATCTCCGTACGGGATATCGAGTTGAACTTGCGAGTAGCCAATAATTAAATTATTGTCCGGGTAGAGTTTATACGTTTGCGTCTGCACGCATCGCGTCTCTTTAGGACCGAAAGTTGAATTTACCGGTGCGACAAATTTAACGTCCCGCGAAAACCCATAATGAGAGTGTTTTGCCCACTCCGTGCACGAGAAATTCGTCTGGCCAGACGCTTTTGATTGCGCGAGAAAGAACGTGTTCGTCGCCGAGTTTGAAAAACACGCTTTGAAGAATTGTTTGGGGGTGCAATCGAATTTTGCGCTCACCAATGCTTTACCGTATTCATCGGGTATTCTCGCGCTCTCGTCTTTCCCATCAACTTCAGGCAACGTTTGGATACTCGGTATCTCGCCAAAGTCATCGGATTCAACTTCGTTCTCAACTTCTTCTCTGGTCTCTCTTCCTTTTTCTGTTTCTTCTTCCTCTTTATCAGAGATGAGATCTGGCGTTCTCGCGCGTCTCTTCTCGGAAGTGGCTTCGTTTTCCTCAACAGTATTCTCTCCGGTAGTCGCGGTATTGTTTGAACTCAGATCATCGGTGTTATCTTCCACAGATTCGCGACGTTCGCCCGTTCTTCTTCGTATCCTGAGTGATTTCATTTGTTCGTGCGTGAGCTCTGAATCCAGAACTGGCGTATTCGTCAAGCTTTGATTGCCGAGCATGTTGATTATTTTCCTCTCCTCGGAGTTATCCTCCGTATCGGATTGATCGGAATCTCCGAGTTGCGCGAGCATTTGTTGTTCCTCCCTCCGTCTCAACGTCGCGTCAAAGTCCATGGAATGGTGCCCTCGATGTCCTCTAAAGAGTCTACCGTAATCGCTACTCGTTCTCCACTGCTGTTCGAGAAACTTGAACACTTTTTCCGGGAAAATAAAACTCGTGAAAAATTCTCTCTTCCCGCCTTTGTGCACAATATAAAGCGCGTTGTTGAAAATACCCGCCGTTTTCGCTTTTTCCATGAGCGTCACATCTTTGAACGGAATGCGTTTCCGCTTTTGATATCCGAACACGCTCGAATAGAAACACACGAAATTGTTGAAGACGTACATCCGTCCTTGCAACAAAATTTTCTTGTGCAACGCGCAAAGGAATTCGTCCAACAGCTCCTCGTCCGACGGAAGCTTGAAATACTCTCGCAGCCTCTCAACGCGAGTCATCTTCTTCTTCTTATTGCTTTCGCTCTTCTTTTCTTTTTCTTTACTCTCTTCTACTTCTACTTCTACTGTTTCCTCTTCTTCTTCTTCTTCTTCTTCCACGAGCGTGTGATCTGGATTTTCGTAGAGTATCGAGGAGCGCATCCCTTCCTCGTCGTCGCGCAATATTCCCGCATCATCATCATCATCATCATCATCGACGTCATCTTCTCCATTCGTCTCCTTCGTCGAGACGACATAGCTTTCTTTCTTAAGCATATATTTTTCTGTCGATAATCTTCTGTTCAATTTTCCTCCTCCTCCTCCTCCTTGGTTATCGTCGTCGTCGTTCTTCTTCTTCTTCTTCGACAAAAACTCGCTCGAAGAAGTCGTCTCCTCTGGGCTCGAATTGTACTCTTCTAAAGAATAACTCGTCGTCGAGGTCGTCGTCGTCGGCGACAAAACGCTCCGGCGATGAAGACGATGTTTTTCTTCTTCTGTTTCTTCATCTCTCTTCTTCTCCTCTCGCACAGGCGGAGACGGTTTTATCGGCGACTGGAAATCTACGTCTAAAGAATTTTCTTCCGTCTTCTCCTTCTCCAAATCCTCCTCGTTGTTTGTGTTGTTGTTGTTGTTGTTAAACCAGAAATCCATTTAAATCTCTCAATTTTTGTGATTATTCGAATCTCGAAGTTCTTCCGCGATGAATGAATGATACTATTAAATCAGTAGTCTCTGCTGCTTCTCTTCCTCGTCCTCATCCTCCTCCCGTTGTTCATCGTCATCTTCAAATTGATTTAAGATTGGGGGTGTGGAGGTTATTTTATTTTCCTTTTATTTCGCGCGTGTGGTGTTTTTGTATGGTTGGTTTTTTTCTTTTTTTTTTTCTTTTTTTTTCTTTTTCCGGATTAAAATTTTCTCTCTTTTCACTTTACGTTTCTCACTCACATCCAGGACACGTGTACATTCTACTCTCATCACTGCGAGAGACAACATCCTCCCACACGTGTAATAATAATACAAATATAAATAATGTTTGCATTGCGAGGCGTCCCGGTCTTAAGGGTCGTGCGGGCATCTTCCTCTTCTTCCTCCTCTTCTTCAAAACCTGCGAATAGAAAAGAAAGAAGAAAGATGGAAAGAGAGATGACGACGACGAACACGGTTTTCGAAAAGAGTGAGATGATTTTATCATCGGAGAACGACGAAAAGGAAGAGGAGACGTTGATGAATGCGACGACGATGGAGAGCAATAACAACAACAACAACAACAACAACAACGTCAATTTCAAATTACAGAAACCAAAGAAACGAAAAGTGAACAAAGAGACGTACAACGACGTGGTAGAAAAGAGACGAAGAGAGTCTCAAGAAGAAAAAGCGAGAACGATGAACGAAGCTTCGACGAGCTCGTCGTCTTTGGTGATTCCGAGCAGAGACGACGTGGTGGCATCGTGCACGTCGACGTCGACGTTGATTTTAATGCTCGGGTTAGGAGCACGATTTGTCGTTCCGAAACTCGCGGAGATGAATCCACTGACGCTCGGTTTGATTAAAGACGGCGTGGATTGGAAGCACGCGTGTTTAGCGTCCGCGTTGGCGGTTGGCGTGACGGCGGGGAGAGTCGCTTTTATGTCCGCGTCGGAGGATTTCAGGAAGGAGACGAATGATTCGAACAAACAAGTTTTGACGAATTTAGAGTTTCCAGACGTTTTGTTTTGCGCGGCGTACCCCGCTTTGGCGGAGGAAATGCTCTTTCGCGGGGCTTTAATGCCTGCGTTGGGTGGAGGGGCGGTGGGCGTCTTGGTCGCGGGCACGGTTTTCGGCGCTTTGCACATCAGCGGCGAAAGAAAAGTCTCCTTCGCGGTGTGGGCGGCTACGGTTGGGATTTTATACGGGGCCACGTGTGAATATCTCGCCGACGGGGACTTGTTCGTGCCAATTTGTGGACACGCTTTAGCGAACATATACTCGGCTTTGTTGTGGAGAGCGAGCGAGTCGGAAAGAGGCTTCGAGTATAAGTAGCCACAAATAGCGTACCCAGTAATAGAGAAAAATAATTATTTATACTATGTAAAGTTGAAAATGATAATGTGCGTTGATGCATTAAACTGCTATGAATACGTTTTCTTCTACTCCGCGTGCGGGTGAGCTGCGGCTTGCGCTGCGCGTCTCCTTATCAATTCTTGTTCGGCGACGTACCGTCTAGATCTAGAAACTGTTCTTCGCACCGTAATCGCATCCGCCACCCAAATCAACAACATTCCGCTCACCACGGGTACTGACAACGCCATGAACAAAATCTGCGTGTCCGAGTAATCCTTTGAGAATTGCGAATACATGCCTTTCAATACGCCGGGGACTTTGTGCACCAACCCAAAAATCTGTCCGAACCAGTTATTCGCCGTCTTGTGCCACGGTTCTGGTTTCACCTCTCTCCAACCTTTTCGGCAAAAGTGCGTCAACTTCTCCACGCTTCGCTCGCCTGAATAAAAGCGCATTTTATTCTGGTGCAGCAAGATAATCGTCGGAAACCCTTTGTTCGCGCTCAATCGATTCGCTAACGCGCGCTCTTTCTCCCCGTCGATTTTCCCCACGTACACTTCCGATTGTAACTCTCGCGCGAGTTCTCGCCAGACCGGCTCTAACTGTTTGCAGTGAACGCACCACGTCGCGTAGACGTCTATTATCACCGGCAACTGCTCGGCAGTTCCTTTGTTGACGTACTTATCGAAATTACTATCGTTGAGTTCGATGACTTCACCGTTCGGTAATCCTGTCGTCGGTTGTTGTTGTTGTTGTTGTTGTTGTTGTTGTGATTGTGGTTGTTCTCCAAACGCGAAAGTGGTCGAGAAACAGAAACACAGAAGAAACGCGAGAAGAAGAAAACGTATTGTCTTCTTCTTCGTCGTCGTCGTCGTCCTCCTGCTCCTCATCATCATCATCATCTGATGCTGCTGATGCTGTTTGTTGCTCTCAAAGGAGTCCCGCGATTGTGACGACGATGTTGTTGTGTGGGAAGAAAGAGTTTTCTTTGGTCTCTCGTCTCTTCATTCGTATTCGTCGGTTGATTTTCCCTTTTTTCCCGCCACAAAACCAAAACAAGACAAGAAGAAAATAATGAAACGTCGCGATCGATCCAAATTTGGATCGAGTTTTGCTTTTTTTCCTTCGAAAAGAGGAAAAAGTGGACCAAATGTCGAAGATATTTTCTTTTTTCACTCATTTTTTGGTTGACTCTGGGAATGTATCTTTTTTTTTCCTCTCTCGCGCCATTTTCCACCGTGTCCTCATAACTTGACTGCATCAAAACACGCGCTCGCGAACGTACATAATCAAAAACGAGCGAAGAGTTTGAGAGTGAGAGTATATTCTCGCATAAATTTTACATCGCACGCGTCGCGATCAGGTTCTTTGTACTTGAAGAAGCGCGCGCGGTGAAAATTCATAAAGACGAATAAAAAGAGTTTTCGTTCTTACGAAAGACGACCAAGAAGTAATTTTACTCATAAAGGGGAGATCGATTGATTGTTCTCGGTCGAAGGCGCGTGAGGATACGTAATGGCTGCTAAACGCCCGGACGGGTTTAAAAAGTCCTCCTCGAGCGAGGAGTTCAACAAGAACAAGTTAAACGCGCAAGCGAGCTTGCACAAACCGAACACGTTGGGGTACGAATCCGACACTAACGTGGTGCCTTCTCCAGCGCTTCAAGCGAACAATGCGAATTTAAAAACAACAACCGAAAGAAAGAAAGGTACGTTCTTTTATGCGTAGCCTCGCGCGCGCGGATCGAGACGCTCGTTTTCGCGCGCACGAAAAACAAAGACGGTTCAAGAACAGATCTGTCCTCGTTTTTGCCGTTCGCGTCGCGCGCGTCCCGCCCGCGCGCGTTAATTCTTTATCTATTTTTTCCTCCACCCACGTCGGTTCGTATCCGCTCGTTTTAGATTTTTTCTCGCTGGAAAAAGTTGACTTTTCGGCGTCTCGTTTCGACTTTTTCCAGCGAGCGAGTGGCTTACGATGACTGAGAGTCAAACCGAGCGAACGAGAGGCTAACGACGAAGAGGAATTTTTTTTCAAACTGAAACTCACCAACACGAAAATTTCTCGTATCATTTCTCATCATCAGGCGTTTCCTGGACGGAAGAAGAACACAGATCGTTTTTGATGGGCTTGAACTCGTTAGGCAAAGGCGATTGGCGCGGGATATCGAGACACTTTGTGCAAACGAGGACGCCGACGCAAGTAGCTTCGCACGCGCAGAAATATTTCATACGACAACAAAATACGCAAAAAAGGAAACGAAGAGCGAGTTTGTTTGATATTCAGCAAGGGCATGGAGATGGAGCGACGACGTTTGTGGCGCAACAAATGTCCGGAGGATCGCAAAATGGTGGATCCGATGCAACTATCGCGACTGCAGCTTTGGCCAAGGTGAGTAAGGGGAGCAACAACAACGCGACGTCGTCGTCGTTGACGAAGATGTTGAAGAATAACGGGAACACCAAAGGATCACAGAACGATAAACTCAATTCGCGCGAGGAGGAGTCAATGCGAACGTTAGCGGACATGGTTTTGACGCACGACGCGAGACAACAGAAAAATGACACGACAAAGCAACAGAGACAACAAAAACAAAACGATTCGGCGATTTTGCAACAGCAGCAGCAACAACAACAACATCAACGGTTTCTTCAGGAACAAAAGGAGTACGCCAACGGCCATCCGATTGCGGGCCAATTTTACGGCGCTCAGTCGCCGCCGCAGACGATTCCTATGACGAGTCCGTACTACTACAATCCAATGTTTGCGCCGACGCACTCGTTCGTGCCTCCGCACGCCGCTTCGCCGACAGAAATGTCAATGTTTCCACCCATGGATTCCTCTCAACAACAACAAAACATGAATGATTGGATGGCACAGATGCAGCGCAATTCGGTTGCGTATCAACAACAGCAGCAAATGGCAATGGCGTCGGCGATGGCTGCCGGGATTCATCCTTCCATGTGGACCGCGCAATACAACATGCTGTTGTCGGGCCAAAATCCAGCGGTGATGGGGATTCTGCGACCGAGTTCGCAGTCCGCGGAAACGCAATCTACGGCAGAAACGAAGGAAAAGATCAAAGTTGGAGGACCCGATGCTGCTCGAATGAAGGTATCGGATTCGTTTACTTCGTACCAAGGCCGGGATTCTCCAGTCGACGCGGCTGGTTTATACCGACCGGTTGCTGGGTACCCGTCGAGAACGGAATGGCTGGGAGCAACACCTTTGCCGCAAAAGAGTATTCCAGTGCCTGCATCGACCAATGCAGCGGTGGAACCTTGAAGAGTACAACATGATAATAGTACTTGTAGTACCAATGGTACTGAAATTAATAATATAAATGTGTATAAGTTTGAGAGGGAGAGTATGAGAGAGAAGTGAGAGAGTTTTTGTGATGAGCGAGAGGTGAAACGATTGTATAAAAATCGAAATTTATTTTGTATATTAGAAAGATACGGCTATCGCGTCGGAGAAGAGAGAGTGAGTGAGAGAGAGAGAGAGATTTTAAGTGAGAGAAAGAGTGAGAGAGAAGAAGCGAGAAGAGAGTGTATGATTTTGTGTAAATGAGCAAATATTATGGAAGCGAAAAAAAGGAAACATAGTTTGAAAACCAACGCCCACATGTTGTAATATTAATTTGCGTGCAACCCTGTGTTCCTATTCATTGATTTATCTAGTATTTGTGTTTTTCTCTGAAGTCTTTATGCTCCAAATCTCACCATCCATTCTCTTGGTGATGCGCTACCGCTCGAATAAGACTCGACTCTGCCGATGTGCGCGAATACTCTCTCAGTGGACTTCCTAGATGATCTCGGCCGTTAAGGTCCACTCGCAACGGCCCCGCTCTTCCTCCAGGGCCAAATTGTGTGGTAACGACCACTTTTGGGGCGGTGAGCATGTTCAATCGAACCATTCGCATTATTTCAGATATTTCGAAGTCGGGATCGTACTTTGCAAGAAACTCGGAGCATACAGCTCCTCCGATCGTGACGTTCCCGGTATATTGCAACATCCTTGGCGAAACGACGCGAATCATCGGTGGCTCGATCGGGTATCTCGAGCTGAAATTCAATTCCATGTGTATTTTGCCGTCTCCTCCAAAGCGTCTCTTGAGCTCTGCCAGGTCTTCTCTGAGTGCATCTGCATCTGCTGTGTCTTCTACAAAGTCTTTCATTTTCATCCTCCAACAGCACACGTTATCGTGTGGCGATAAGCAAACTTCCTCGACCACGCTCGTCTTATCTCTCTGCAGCTTCTTGAACTCTTGAAGGAGGCGCGAACTCATGCTTTTAAAGAAGATGTGCGCGAGCGTGTGCGTTTATTGAAGACGACGTGCGAGTATTTTTTGGAGGGTTGGAAAAAGATACGAAAGAGAGAGAGCTTATTATTAATACATCAACTGTTCGTACGAACTATTAACAGTCATGGAAATTTCTTCCACTCTCGCTAAGATGGCGACTCGATCGTTTTCGTCCAGATATTTACCGTATTTTGCAGTGAATTTATCCGGGTGCCATCGTAAATTAGCGCGTCTGAACGCTTTCTTATAAATCTTCTCAGCCGCGGCTACTTTTCTTTGCGCGCCCTTACCCGGCTCCAACTCTTCTTCTCCTTCTTCCTGTTTTTGGCGCATCTCAAACGCAGCCATGTGCTGCAAAATATCTTCCGATGGTGGCCACGGAATGTTGCTTATTGTAATCGTCTTTTGTTCTTCTCCTCCCTTTCCTCCTCCTCTGTAAGTACTCGCAGTATCAAACTCTGTCCATTTTTGTTCGTGATCGTCCCAGTCGATATCCTCTCTGGTAAAACATTCCGCGTCGTCTAAATATTTACACAACGTTTCAGCCGCCATCTCCGCGTTTCTTATTCTCTCCTCGTCTTCTTCTTCGTTCAAAGCGCTCTCTATCGTTAATTTCTTCTTCATTTCAACCATTTCTTGGTCCAAATACGCTCTCATTTCCTTCTCTCGTTGGATTCGTATCAGCGTATCTCGCTCTCGCTCGACTTGCGTGAATAACTCTCGCTTTCGTCGAATGTCGTTGAACCGCATGCGTCTGGAATTTTCTAAGAGTATATCATCAGCCGCTTTATTTTTATCGGTGTCATCATCATCATCATCACTCGTATCATCATCATCGTCGGAGGAGGAAGATGAAGATGAAGTGCTCGTTCTTCTGCCTCTCTGTGCATCAATATCGTCGTCATAAGGTCGAGATTGCGCTCTCTCTCGTCCTCTTCTTCTCAGAGGATTGATGCGTTCAAACTCCTCCTCCTCCTTCTTCTTCTTCTTCTTCTTCTCTCTTTTCGTGTAATAAGTTGCTGTCGTCGTTGTTGTCTTCATGTCTGTTTATCTAGCTATTATCGATCGATCGATCGATCGCGATCGATGATGCCTTCCTTCCTTTCTCGCTGTGTCGTCGTCGTCGTTCGATGATGATTCGTCTTTTTTTCTCTCCCGTAAAAGCGAGCGTTTTTTTCTTTTTTTCTTCTTCTTGAGATTCGTCTTTTTTGTTTGCGGGAATCTCTTCCACAACATAAAGGAAAAGCTTTAGAGCAAACACACAACAACAACAACAACAACAACAACGCGCACATACAAAACGCGCGATTCAAAGCAGCGCGGGGCGAAAAAAGAGCGAGAAAGACTAGAGTACTACTGGTAAAAGTAGCGCACACCACGCAGTAATACTAATAATAACAATATAGAAGCACAGAGAGAGAGAGAGAGAGAGAGCAGTAAAGAGCATTAAAATAAAATGTCGTTGTATAAAGTGGACTTCAAACCGAGCGCTTTAGCGCGATCGATATCGAAAGATACGACCAATCAACACGCCAATCCTCCTGGATTTAATAGTAATAACGGAACGAAGACGACGAGCGAAAGTAGTGGTGGCATGAACGATGGTAATAAACAACACCAGAAAGGAAAACCTCCAATCGTTCCAAAAAGAGATGAAGAGAAGATGCGACAGTTTAGAATACGAAACGCGTATAAATTCGCGCAGAGTTCGTTTTCGGGCGTGATGATGACGGGAGTGATGATGTGGTTCACCGGAAACGGGATTCAAATTTTTAGCATAATGGTCACTTTCAACGGCTTATTCCAACCGATTAAAGCTATATTAACGAGTGGGAAAACTTTTGAACGTTTCGGCGATAAGAACACCGACGTCACGACGCCGCGGTTGATGTATTGCGTGATACAGTTGATGGGTTTAGCGTTAGCGTTGAGAAAGTTGAACGCGATGGGTTTGTTGCCAACCCATGCGAGCGATTGGTTGAGTGGATTGAAACCTCCCGTGTTTTACGAGAGAGCCTACGGTGGCACGGAAATGTAATATCATCAATATATATTTTTATTAAAAAGATCTCTTCTTCTTCTTCCTCTTAAAGTATCTTCTTCTTTAATTTTCAAAACATTGCACACGCTCTCTCTCTCTCTCTCTCTCTCTTTCTCCTTCTCTCTCTTTGGTAAGAGCAGCAGCGTCCTTATCACAGTAATACTAATAATAACAATAATAATAACACAAAAACATGAGTAACTTAGCCACCACTCGTTTAGCGCAAGAGAGAAAAAACTGGCGGAGAGACCATCCGTACGGTTTCGTCGCAAAACCAGAAACAAAGAACGGAACGGTCGACCTCATGGCGTGGAAGTGCGTGGTGCCTGGAAAGGCAAACACGCCTTGGGAAGGCGGAGAATTCCCGATTACGATGACGTTTCCGAAAGAGTATCCCGTGAAACCACCGAGAGTGATGTTACCGAGAGGGTTTTTCCATCCGAACGTGTATCCGACGGGATTGATTTGTTTATCGATTTTGAACGAGGAGAAAGGGTGGAAGGCGTCGATTTCGGTGAAACAAATATTAGTCGGGGTGCAAGATTTGTTGGATAACCCGAACAACGACGACGCGGCGAACTCAGCGGCGTATTCAGCGTTGAAGAAGAGCAAGGTGCAGTACGAGAAAAGAGTTATAGAAGAAGTGAAGAAGTATTCGAAGAACTACGTGATGGACGACAACGATGTCATCGTGATGTAACTCACGCACACGCGTAACAGCACGTGTGTTATATCTGCGAACACACGACTGAATTCAATTTTTCTCTTCATAATAGCTATAGCCTTGTATTACAATAAACGACTTAAACTTTCTAAAATATAGACTAATTCTAAGAATGATTGTACAAAAACTAATGCTCGATTAATCGTCTTTGCGGTCGTTCTGGTTCCGCGTCGCCTCTTTCCGTTCTCGTAAACTCAAACAAGACCGTAGGACTTCTGTAGATTCTAATCAAGAGCCAGTACAGACGCTCTTCCAATAAGTGTTCTCCTGCGTTACGCATGACGTATATATCTTCACACAAGGCGGTCAAACGCCTGGTACACGGCAAATCTTGGTGTGGAATTTTCGTGACTAAATTTGAAGTCATCCCTCGAATGAACGTGCCGATGGCTAAAATGTACGCAACATACATGCCGGTAAGACCACCTACGATTTTGGAAAACTGCGCAAACGCACCGGTAGCGACCTCACTTGAGATTAAGATAATCTCCGGTCCCGAACCGGTATCTTTACACTGCTCCCAAAATATGTTATCGCCTGAATTTAATTTGACATTGACGCCACATCCTACGCTCCACCAAGGTTGAGAAGTGTTCAATCCGTTCAATTTAAACGAGCAATCGACGAATTGATTGGTGGAAATTTCTCGCACTGGATCTCCTTTGCCAAGGACTCTCCAAACGCGAGGATATAAACCTTTAATGAGGACCGCATCATCATCTTCCCCGCTGATCATTTTCCTCAACTTCTCCGCTTCTCTTTCTTGTAAAACGACCGATCTTCCACCAGCCGTTACTAATCGATTATCCAAAGGTAACGCGCGGCGGAAATTCCAATAGGTTAGAATTTCAGTCCCAGCAACAATAGAATTCGAAAAGTCTTTCATTGCTGGAGGCGGAAGAGCCCAAATTTTATCTGAGTCGGGCGATAAGCACGCGTCCTGAATTTGATTCGGGTGGCGCACGGGAGGCGGGGTAACAGAATCGGTATTCAAGCTCATCCACTCCTCGGATTGAATGGTTCTTCGATTACCGCCGGCGAACACTTCAAATGCGGACGAACCACTCGGTGATACGAACGTGATGTTCATCCGAGTCTCTAAAACTGGGTTTGGTCCCACTTGCGGATTTGAAGTTGAAAACACAAAAAACGGCACGACCAAAGCCGCGAACAAAAGAACGAAAAGACCGCCGCCTTCCAAGTATACTTTTTTCCACGTTGGTTGAGGCTTCCCAAACGGATACCGCTTGTAGTACGTCTTATTCCGAATATCAATTTCGAATAAGCTTCGGTTGATGTCTTCGAGTTTCAACCAATCGAATATATCTAAACTCGAGGCTGTGCACGCAAAGTCTAACAAAACTTTGAGCTCGTATAAAAACGGTATCGAGTAATAAATTCCAAACAGAATCGAGGCAAACTCCTCATTGCGCCTTTTTAACCATCGTAAACTTTCGTTCACAACCACTGGAAATCCACATCGTAGCTGCCGAGCGCTCGTTGCGAACGAAAGGCATTTGATGAGGAAGAATACTCGCAACGCTTCATGGTTCGACGTCGTGGACTTGTGATATAAAATGAGCAGCCCGGTGGTGTAAAACGCAAAAGTGGTGTAATGATAAAACACTTTCGCTGCTTTCGCTCTCTTCAGATATATCACCGCATCGACGAGTAATAAGACCAGAATAAAGAACATCGTGAAGACATAATCTTGCGGAAATAATCCTTGACTGACAGTTTCAATCAATGCTTGCGGATCAGCCTCGATGCTGGATTGATAAAAGAACAATGCGAATAACGCCGCGATGATATCCACCGTGGCAGTTATTCCGTAAAAATTCTCCGGTTCGCGATGAAATGCCCGCACGGAAGTGATTCCGGGTAAATCGGGCATTATATTTTCTCCTTTATCCTCTGAACCAGCCGATGCTTCCCTGAGTTGCAATTTCTTCACTCCATTGGCTGCATCGGCGGCGGGAGTCAAAATAGTCAGTGGAGCGACAACTTGGAACACAGCCGTACGGTGCCCTTTTTGATGTAAAGTACCCTTCACATCGGTCTCGACGAGATCGAGCGAATAGTAGTCCGCGTTGTTTGCGTTCTCGAAGTCTTGCAACTGTAAAAGAGCAAAATTCAAATCGTTCCCTATTTTTGTCCAATCGTCCTCGGTATGATCTTCCGTATCTAAAATTGAAATTGATAAGAAGGAAGGTCCAAATTCAGTTTCATCCGTGAGCAAGCGCTGGAAGAACGTGTCCAGATTTCTCGAGATATTTTGGAACGAGTCTCTGGAGTACATGTAATCATTTCCGCTACGTCTCAAGTTTTCAAAATCAGGTAACGTTCCTCTTCTTCCTATTCCATATCGACTTCGAGCCGACATTTCTTCCATTACTGCTTCGTCCAAAATATTTTCAGAATTTTCGACCATTTCATCTTCAGTAGGCACATATGTGCTACTCAGCCATGTATCGTAACGTGGCTTTAGCTCGTACACTCCACCTTGGCCAAATGAATGCAGTAACGTTGCGAAGTATGCCAAAAACAATGGTAAAGTAGACACCACGAATGGTTGAGAGAAATCCGGCACGCCTATAATGTTGCTCTGGCCGCAAAGCTTCCACGAAAAGCACGCTTTCGAGCATGGAATGCTTAGAATATAGCTCAATACGATGACAGTTTCGGAGTATCGGAGCATAAATCTCCAAAACTTCGGACCCGGTTTCGGTGATGCTATCAAAGCTGCGCAAACCAAAGAAGTTGGATAGACCACTGTAATTAAAGAAAAATTCATCGCGAATGCGAGAAAATAGAAAAAGTACACCAGAGAACTTTCTGGTGCGCTTACCCAAGGCCAAATATCAATTATTCCTGCGACTATGAAGCCAAAGACCGATCTTCTATCGCCTCTGATGAATTCATCAACCAAGTCTTCGAGTTTTTCCTCATCTTCGTTATTTGCATCTTCCTTCACATCACTCGCCACGCTTTCACCGCCACCGCCGGCATACGTCTCAGAATCTTGAATAGTGTCTGAGCCTGCGAATGATCTATCAATGCCATCCCACGGCGTTTCTCGAGGCGGTGTTTTGGCTTGTTCTTCAACCCAGTCATCAATCTTAGGTCTGGCACCGGCAACTTTGCGATGACGAAGCTTTGATTCAGAGATACTAGGTGTTTTTACAGATCTGTCATCCTCGCCGTCACCGTTGTCTTCATCTTTGCTTTGTTTAACGGCTTCTGACGCTCTATCCTTTTGCTGCATATTTTCTAGACGTACAACTTCAAGCGAAAGGTTCTGAATGTCATTGCGAATCTCTTCGACGCGTTTATGTCTATCTTCTCGCTCTCGCATAGCCTTGAGACACTGTAAATAATACTTTCTTACCCGTTTCCACGTTTCGGCCTTATCACCTGTTTTAGTTCTCGAACGTGCCTGACGATCCATCTCTAACACGGCAGCATACTCGTGAGAACTGATGAGATATCGCAAACAGGACATGGTCGCGAAAATGAATAGATCTGGTCCAAGCTGTCCGGCGTCAAAACCAAGAACAGAATCTACACGATAAAATCCAATCAGGTGCAACAAAGAGCACAGAGTGTTTTCACGATTAGCAAACCAAACACCCACAAGACTCTCAAATGGAGCTTGATATGCCAGGACAGATCCCATTATCAGTAAATTGTATCTTTTCATCCAAACGAGCAGCTCATCTACTCTATCCCACGTTCGATTTTTAAGTATACTGACGGAGAGAATCAGGTACCCGGCGTGGATGACGTCATTCATACACGTGCCAGCTACGATCACGAGGATAAAAGCAGCCTCTCTAGAGTAACGCACAATGTAATATCTCGTCCAATCTAGTATCGTCCAATTCGATGTTGCTTCCCACGTCAGAGCTGAGAATATTTTTAGAGTGGGATCACCGGGGCGTCTCGGAAGTAACGCCAACTGCGTTGGCGTTCTTCTTGGAAGCATCAAAGTTGCCGCTTCTGTAATCTGCTCTTCTTCAAGATCTGGATTTTCCGCAATGACAGCAGTTCTTGCGCGTTCTTCCATAGAAGCTAATACAAAGTCCATTCTGAGTTGACACGCAGCCACAAAGAAGGCAAGAAAATGTCCGAGCAACATGTATTTAGAGCGTTTCACCAGACCAAACCAAACGAGTAACTCATCTGTTTCATACTCGCGCTCAGATTTTCCGAGAGCAGCATCATCGCTGCTGCTATTATTACCACTTGGAGATGGAGGGGTTGGTGGCATTTCAGAGAAGTCGTCTTTTCCGTTATCTTTGGGATATTCTCCCATGGATGCTATGTACTGCCAGAATAGCGCTACGCCACAGACGAAGGATACTAATTTCCATACTTTCAATCGATTGCTCGGTGCGGTGAATACTTGCTCTTTCTCCATCATTTGGAGCATTAAGCCCAAGTAAACGAGTGAAAGAACATTACCAGACGCAATACCGACGGTACCAAAAACTACATACGCTAGACCAGGCATCAATAACGCCAATGCCCCTTCCACGAACTCAGGTAAAATGAAGAAGAGAGAATTCAACTGATCGATCGATGTTCTCGCTTTCTGAAACAAAAGCCGCTTAGCTCTTGCTCTTAACGACTCTGATCTATCGCCCGATAAGTAAGTTTCTGAATAAGTCGTAGTGGATGTTCCATCTTCTGAATTTACATCTTCAGATACGAGCTCGTGGTCGTCGGGAATAGAGTCCATCCTTCGGAAAGGGGCCTTCTTAGTTATGGTGGATCGCTTCAGAGCTGCACTTCTCGCCTCTGGATTCCGCGGTGGCCAAAACAAATGGCACGGTTCTGGTGCACAACCTGATTTCAAGGCTGGTGGTAGCTTAACAAGCCAATTTCTAGAAATTCGGCAAAATTCTACAGCAACCAAAACAAAAACGGGCCAAAGTAGCATTCTTTCGTTTCGCGGCCATATTGCTTCTTCTTTCATTGGATCAACTTCTCGTAAGGGATAATATTGCGCTCCAATCCAAGACATTGTATCTTCATTATCGCTGAGCGCTCTGTGTATCCAATCAATGTTGTAAGTGTATTCCAAAAGGGCCGAAAGTATTGCAACGGCACCCAAAATTTCACTCGTTCTTGCCAATTTCGGCGAGAATAAAGTACACATCAAAGCAAAAAGCATCAAGCCCCCAATGATATCAACTCCACGCTGAAACGAGAACCCTAAAGCAACTAGCGTCAAAAATTTATCGCAGTGTAAAATACATATGCGTTTTATCATCGGGATGCGGCCTTTTTGAGTACCGGCGATGACCAATCGAATCGGCTGATCACTTTCCCGTCCCGCCGATAATAGACTCGTTGGCTCACTGCGCAACAATCCGATCCTGTGGAAATGCGTAGCGATTAGTAACAAGCTAGGCCCTAATAAGGACGTCATTAATTTGTTTCTGGGTAAGTTTGGTTCTAATCCAACATTATTTGCCAAAAAGTCTTGCGCCTCAGAATTCATCCCGACCCATCGAGCTAATGGAAATGCTCCAAATGCATATCTCACGGCTAAATTAGCTAAAGCAAAAGTGAACAATGCGCCCCACCGCACGGATCTTCTATTTCTATCTTCTATTGTGTCAAAAGGTACTACGAGCGCTCCTCCGAGAAATAAAAGAAGGGCTAAATTCAAAAGCGAGCATTCATTCGTAAGCACAGTGAATAAACCAATAATCAAAACCGAGTACGCTCCAGTAAAATTCAAGACTCTCTTCGACGATATCCAGAACTCTGAGAGGATTGCACCAATTAATAATTTGATTTTTGGGAGTGCTTGTACCCTTTTACGACGACTGTCCATGTTGCTTTCATCATCTATATTAGCGGGAGCGCTCGGATTATTCGATGACGGGTGCATTTCTCCATCCTCAGCGCCCGGGAATAAATGCGACAAAGCACGAATAATTCCCGGCATGTGAATCACAGCTACATCTACAAACAACACTAACGCCATTGGCCACATCGATCTAACAACATCTTCATTCCAAAGTCCAATAATTTTCAGGAAATCTTCAAATTTTGAAAACCTGCGTCTACCCAGAAGCGTTGGTAAGGTGTCTAGAGACCATAAATACATGCACGCGATGAGCATTGCCATAATTCTCAAAGTAAATATCAAAATGCTCGTTTTACCAGGTTTAGCTATTGTAAGTAAGAATAAGCAAAATAAACCAGCGTGGATGATATCGTCCCTGGATAATGCTACGAGCCAAAGAAGGAGCGGGATGAGGAGCTTCGAAGCGAAACTGGCTGCAACACCAGCCCATCCGCTCTCTGAAGGCGTGAACCCATCTTCATCAAAGTCGTAATCGACGTTATCATACTCTGCATTCACAAAAACAAAAGAAGATGGAAGCGATGCCTCTCGCATGCTCGCCGCTGCCTGCAACGCAGTTTCGTTAGGGGTTCCTCTCGCCAATCGGCTGAAATACGCTAAAATTGTCATCCCGGTAAAGACAGAAGCCATCCTTAAAGACCCAATCCAATCATTTTCTTGTCTCGATAGTCCTAAAACGAGGAAGAAACTGTTGTTATCGGTTTCTGGAATCGCTTGCACAATGAATTCGACGAAGGACCACAATGCGACGTAAATCAGAGCCGAAGGCGCGAGCAACTTTGAAAACTCTCTGTGCGTAGGCGGATATAACACGGACATCAGAGAGAAGAGCAGTATCGGAAACGCTAATGCAGAAGGAGCTGTTATGGCAGAAAGTATAATCGCACATGCAGAGATGACCCCGGAAAACTTTGCCAAGAGCCGAACTTGTACGCCGGGATCTTCCAGAGTTACCTCGCTCGTTTCTCGATCAGAACTTCGCATGTGCGAAATTAGAGGCTCGTCAATATCGTCCAAGCCTTCGGTAATGGACCCATCCTGATTATACTGTACCTCGTCCACGATATCTTCATTCGCGGATGCTTCGCACACGGAAGAAAAGAAACCTGCGATTGTAAATAACTGTAACAATCGCATACCTCGAACAACTGGCCCATCACTACCATCCATGATATACAAACCTATCCAAGAAGCGAAAGTTTTATTTGCACTATCGTGCAATTGAGGGAACTGATAACACATGATGAGCATAAAGTGCACGCAAGCGTATGCCATCGCTACAACCAAAATAAACGCCGGCGGTCGTACGAGCTTTCGCTTGTCCAAAAGTCCCCAGCTTGTAAGAAATATAGCTGCGAAGAGAAAGTAAGGTATTCCAGTTATAGATGGTACTGCCGCTGCAGCAATACCAGCGGTAAATGCGCATCGAATTAATGCTCTATCACGCAGAACAAAAGGGTCGACCAAAACCACCCCGTCTTCCTCCGCGTCGATGCCATCGAGTAAGGCCAATTCTCGCTCCCGACTCAAGTGTAATTTCCCCGCAGCTGATATGGCCACGAGGAAGAGAGGCACGAATTCCATCACGTACTCTAAAACCGAACGCAGTTGTACAAAACCGAG
>Ga0257106_1000432_pt1 | contig 25051 bp, 26 predicted proteins | sample LP_taG_3_FD_190177 | JGI IMG/M metagenome (GOLD analysis project Ga0257106, IMG submission 190177) | Marine microbial communities from Northeast Subartic Pacific Ocean, Canada - LP_J_2011_P26_10m | ecosystem: Environmental > Aquatic > Marine > Oceanic | place: Canada: Northeast Subartic Pacific...
TTCAATTCAAGAATCTAAGAATATTAACCTAGATGATTTTAAAACTATTATTATTGGTGCAAGCATTCGATATGGTAAGCATAGGCCAGAGGTTTATAAATTTATTAAAAATAATTTCGAAATATTAAATAATAAAAATAATGCTTTTTATAGTGTGAATGTGGTGGCTAGAAAGCCAGAAAAAAATACACCTGATACAAATCCGTATATGCAAAAATTTCTTAAGTTATCCAATTGGACTCCAAAAAATCTTTGTGTATTTGCAGGTAAAATTGACTATCCTCAGTATGAATTTGTAGATAAATATATGATTCGTTTTATTATGTGGATGACAAAAGGGCCAACTGACTTGATGGGCACATTTGAATTTACTGACTGGGAAAAAGTTGAAAACTTTGCGAGAAAATTAAAATCACAATAAAAATAGTTTATGCTCATAAAAAATTTAATTAACCCCTTTACTCTTTTTAAAATTGAATAAAATAAATAAATCTATAGAGCTTTTTGAACAAGCTCAGCTATTAATGCCAGGGGGTGTAAATTCTCCTGTGCGAGCATTTAAAAATATTGGTGGTAATCCTATATTTTTTGAAAAAGCTAAGGGTGCTTATCTGTATGATGCTGATGGAAATGAATATATAGATTACATTGGATCATGGGGCCCTATGATCATGGGTCATTCTCATCCTAAAATAGTTGAAGCTATTAAAACACAAGCAGAATTAGGAACCAGTTATGGAGCGCCTACTGGACTAGAATCAGATGTAGCAGTATTAATAAAAAAATGTGTGCCTTCGATTGAAAAAATTAGAATGGTTAACTCTGGCACTGAAGCAACCATGAGCACAATTAGGCTAGCAAGAGGATATACCAACAGAGATAAAATAATAAAATTTGATGGCTGTTATCACGGTCATGTAGACTCGCTTCTAATAAAAGCTGGTTCAGGTGTTCTGACTTTTGGCCTTCCTGATTCTCCTGGAATTCCTGAAGATCTTGCTAAACATACTTTGAGTTGTAGTTTTAACAACAAAGAAGAGTTTTTAAAAGTTTTTGAAGCAGTTAAAGAAGATCTTGCAGCTGTAATAGTTGAGCCTATTGCAGGAAATATGGGTTTTGTACCTGGCGAAAAAGATTTTCTTAAGCTTTTAAGAGAAATAACAACTTCAAATAATTCTCTTTTGATTTTTGATGAGGTCATGAGTGGTTTTAGAGTTTCTCTTGGTGGTGCTCAAGAAATATTCAATATTCAGCCTGATCTGACTGCTTTAGGGAAAGTTATTGGTGGAGGATTACCTGTTGGGGCATTTGGCGGTAAAAAAGAAATCATGGACTGCTTAGCACCCATTGGTCCAGTTTATCAAGCCGGCACTTTATCAGGAAACCCCCTTGCAATGGCAGCAGGATCTGCATTACTAAATCTAATTATTGAAGAGAATCCCTATAAAGAGCTAGAAAAAAATGCTTCCATTATTCTTGAAGGTATTAGCGATATGATGCAATCTTCTGGCATTCCATTTTCAACAAATCAAATTGGAGGAATGTTTGGATTCTTTTTTTCTGAAAAACTTCCAACTAATATTGAAGAGGTAGCGAAATCAGATGATAAAATGTTCTCTAGCTTCCTTAATTCATGTATCAACAATGGTATATACTTTGCGCCTTCAAAGTACGAGGCTGGATTTATTTCGGCAAAGCATAAGAATTTAGAAATTGAGAAAACATTAGGTATAGTTAAAAAAATTATAGATAAAGGTATTTAATATGAAATATGACATTAGCGCTTTAGGAAATGCTTTGGTAGATACTCAATACAAAGTTAGTAGTGAATTTTTATCAGGCGTTGGAATTGAAGCTGACACTATGACACTTGCTTCAGCAGAAGAACAAGCTCCTATTATAGAAAAACTAATTTCTATGGGTTCGGAATCTGTTTCAGATTGTGGAGGCTCTGCTACTAACTCACTAGTTGCTGCTGCAAATTATGGCTCTAATTGCCATCATGTATGTAGAGTTGCTGATGATGAAGATGGAACAAGATATCTTGATAGCCTAAGAGCCGCAGGTGTAAAACATATTGGTGTTAGTTCAGAAAATTCTGATATGCCAACTGGTAAATGCTTAATTTTAGTAACTCCAGATGCCAAAAGAACAATGATTAGTATGCTGGGAGTTAGCGCATATTTAGGAGCTTCTGATATAGATTATGAAGTAGTAGAAAATTCTAAAATCTTTTATATAGAAGGTTATATGGTAACTAGTGATGATAACTTTAATGCAGTTATATCTACTTTAGAACATTTAAAGGGTAAAGATGTTTTAAAGGCACTTTCTCTGTCTGATGCCGGCATTGTTCATGGCTTTAAAGATAAATTTGATCTAATAGAATCTTATGGGATAGATATGATCTTTTGTAATGATGATGAAGCTGTTGCATTTTCTGGAAAAGAAAATCTGGAAGATGCTATTGAATACTATAAAAGTAAGTCATACATGACAGCAGTAACCAAGGGAGCAGATGGAAGTGTGGTTGTCCAGAATGGGGTTGTATATTTAGCTCCAGCTGAAAAGATAACACCAGTAGACACTAATGGTGCTGGAGATATGTTTGCTGGCTCTTTTATGCATGCCTTTTTACAGGGACATGATGTAGAAGCATGTGCAAAGTTCAGTAACTACGCTTCTTCAAAGGTGGTAGAGACTTTTGGGCCAAGATTAAGCTCTGATGGATACGCAGAAGTTTTAAATAAATTATGAAAAAGCTAGCTAATTTCCTCAGTATCTGATATTTTCACCACCCTAAAAATCATATTTACAGTTTGATACATGGCTGAAAAAAAAATTAAAGCAACTACTAAATCAACAACAAAAAAAACTACAGCAAAAAAAGCTCCTGCTAAAAAAACACCTCTAAAGAAAGTTGCTGCTAAAAAACCAGCAGTAAAGAAAGTTGCTGCTAAAAAAACACCTGTAAAGAAAGTTCCTGCTAAAAAACCAGCAACAAAGAAAACTACTGTTAAAAAAGTCACTACGATAGCGAATAACAAATCTAAAATAGCTCCCTATAAATCAAAAAAGAATGAAAAATATATGAGTGTGGCTATGAAAAGACATTTCGTGGCAGTACTTCTGCTATGGAAAGAGCATCTTAAAGACGAAATGCAAAAAACTTTTGATCATCTTAGAACGAAAGGTGAGACATATGCTGATCCAATGGATAGAGCTTCTCAAGAGGAAGAGTTTGCTTTTGAATTGCGAACTCGAGATAGAGAAAGAAAACTTATAAGCAAAATAGGAATTTCTATAGAACAACTTAAGCAAGATGATTACGGCTGGTGTGAATCATGTGGTGATGAGATTGGTATCAAAAGACTTGAGGCAAGACCAACAGCTACTCATTGTATTGACTGCAAAACACTTGACGAGATTAAAGAGAAACAATTAAATGGTTAATGCCTTTAATTAAAAAAATCCATGGTTAAATTTGATAGATAATAAAAAGATAAGTAAGTTTGCTATATCTGTCGTAAATGACCTCCAAAAAAATAATTTTCAAGCTTATTTAGTAGGCGGATGCGTCAGAGATGCTCTTACAGGTATTGAGCCAAAAGATTTTGATATCGCTACTAATGCAACTCCAGAGCAAGTCCGTAAGGTATTCAAAGCATCTAGAATTATAGGTAAACGATTTAAACTTGTTCATGTATTCAACAGATCTGAGTTACTGGAAGTTGCAACGTTTAGGGCTGGAAATAACCAATCACAACAAGATAGCAACTTAATCACAGATTCTTCAGGAAAAATTATTAGAGATAATGTTTGGGGAACATTGCAAGAAGATTGTCATAGAAGAGACTTTACAGTTAATGCTCTCTACTACTGCCCTATTTCAAAAAAAATAGAAGATCATAATGATGGCTTGAAGCATATCAACAAAAAAATAATTGTATCTATTGGAGACCCTCTAAGAAGATTTGAAGAAGATCCTGTAAGAAGTTTAAGGGCAATACGATTTAGTAATAAATTAAACTTTAAAATTGATAATCTAGTTAAAGAAGCTATATATGAAAAAGGACATCTCTTATCTGATATTTCAAATGCAAGATTGTTTGATGAGTTTTGTAAGATTTTCTTAAATGGAATGGGCGAAAAAAACTTTACTAAACTATGTTCATTTAATTTAAATAAACATCTTATTTTATCTAATCCAAGGAAAAGTGAATTTTCAAATAACGTTATGATTCAGGCTCTCAGAAATACAGATGAAAGAGTAAAAAATGAGCAGTCTATTACTCCAGGCTTTCTAATGGCAGCATTACTATGGCCAACTCTTCTTGGAAAATGTTCAAAAAATGGTGAAATAAATATTAGGAAATTCTTTAGGTCCATGGATGGAGTTCTAAGAGAACAACAAAAACTAACGGCAGTACCAAGAAAATTCTCAAGTTACATTAAAGACATATGGGTGTTGCAATTAAAACTTCATAGCAGAATAGGAAGTCAACCATACAAGACTCTAAGACATCCTAGATTTAGAGCAGCTTATGATTTTCTTTTGGTTAGAGAGATGGCTGCTGGTGATAAAAACGGTCTTGGTAAATGGTGGACTGATTTTCAAAAGAACGATGATTCTCTAAGGGGAACCATTATTGCGAAAATGAATGAAAAAACTGATGAAGAATCTTCAAAAATATTTGGATTCTCTAACGAGTTGAGATAATCTAGGATAAAAACATATACGTAAAAAATGAACCCAGCTATTAAAGAAGTGCCACTTCCAAAATACATTGCAATTGAAGGCCCTATCGGTGTCGGTAAGACTACTCTTGCAAATAAAATCGCTGAAACTTTTAATTACGATGCTTTTCTTGAACAACCTGCAGAAAATCCTTTCTTAAAAAATTTCTATAGAAATCCAAGTCAATCTGCTTTGGCTACGCAACTCTTTTTTCTATTTCAAAGAATGCAGCAAATCCAAGATTTAAAGCAAAGAAGTCTTTTTGAAACCGTTCGAGTTGCAGATTTCTTAATTGAAAAAGATCGTCTTTTTGCAGAAGTAACATTATCAAATGAAGAAATGAATCTATATGACAATGTATATGATCATTTAACTTTAGATGCTCCATCTCCTGACTTAGTGATATACCTTCAAGCTCCTATAGATGTGTTAAAAGATAGAATTACAAAAAGAGGCAATATTAATGAGCAATATTTGACTCTTGATTATCTAGAAAGACTCAATGATGCTTATTCAAGATTTTTCTTAGACTATAACGAAGCTCCTCTTTTAATTATTAATGCAGCTGATATTAATTTAGAATCCAATGAGAGTGATTACGAATCCCTAATTACTCAAATCATGTCGAATCCTAAAGGTAAAACATTTATAAATCCTCAGCCTTCAATAATCTAAAAGGCTGTAATGTCAGAAAATATTTATACTCCTAATGCTAATTCAGTCAATCCTCACTTAAAAGATTTTGAGGAATATCAAGAGCTATATAGTCAGTCAATTGAAAATCCTTCAAAGTTCTTTGGAGAATTAGCTAAAACTAATTTGGATTGGATTCAAGACTTTGATGTTACTCATAATGGTAATTTTTCAAATGCAAAATGGTTTGAAGGCGGGAAAACTAACGTAAGTATAAATTGTATTGATAGGCATCTAAAAGATAGCGCCAATAAAACTGCTCTTATATGGGAGGGAGATGATCCGTCTGATTCAAAAGAACTTTCGTATCAAGAACTTCATGATGAAGTTTGTAAATTTGCTAATGTTCTAAAAAACCTTGGGGTTGATAAAGGTTCTAGGGTTTGTATTTATATGCCTATGATTGTGGAAGTAGCTTTTGCAATGCTTGCATGCACAAGAATTGGGGCAGTTCATTCTGTTGTTTTTGGTGGATTCTCGCCAGAGTCTCTAAAAGACAGAATTCTTGATGCTGATTGTAAAATTGTAATAACAGCCGATGAAGGTCTTAGAGGAGGCAAAAAGGTACCCTTAAAAAATAACGTTGATGAGGCGTTAAATAAATGCCCAAATGTTAAAAATACTCTAGTTATTAAAAGAACTGGGGGGAATATTTCTTGGAATGAAACCAGAGACGTTTGGTATGAAGAGTTATCTGAAAACGTTGAGGCTATTTGTGAACCAGAGCCAATGAATTCAGAAGATCCTATGTTTATACTTTATACCTCTGGCTCAACAGGAAAACCAAAGGGTGTATTGCACTCTACTGCTGGATATTTATTAGGTGCTCATATTAGTTTTAAATATCTTTTTGGTATCAAACCTGAAGATAAATATTGGTGTACAGCAGACGTCGGTTGGATTACAGGTCATACCTATATTTTGTATGGACCCTTATCAAATGGTGCAACTACTCTAATGTTTGAGGGAGTTCCTACTTACCCATCTGCTTCAAGGTGTTGGGAGATATGCGACAAATACGAAATTAATATTTTTTATACTGCCCCAACAGCTATCAGAGCTTTGATGGCTCAAGGTAACGACCCTGTCTTAAAAACTGATAGAACTAGTCTAAGAATTCTAGGAACTGTTGGTGAGCCAATAAATCCTGAGGCATGGGATTGGTATTACAGTGTTGTGGGCCAATCTAAGTGTGAAGTAATTGATACCTGGTGGCAGACAGAAACCGGTTCAGTTCTTATATCTCCAATAGCTGGAATTACTCCAACAAAACCTGGATCAGCTACGCTTCCTTTTTTTGGAGTAAAGCCTGCTCTTTATGATGAACATGGCAAAACACTTGAAGGGTCTAATTCTGGAAATTTAGTTATTGAGCAGTCATGGCCAAGTCAAATAAGAAGTATCTACGGCGATCATGAGAGAATGATTGATACTTACTTTTCTATGTATCCAGATATCTATTTCACAGGTGATGGCGCACGAAGAGATGAAGATGGTTATTACTGGATAACAGGAAGAGTTGATGATGTTCTTAATGTCTCAGGTCACAGACTTGGAACGGCTGAAATTGAAAGTGCACTTGTACTTCATAACAAAGTAGCAGAGGCAGCTGTGGTTGGTTTTGATCATCCTATAAAAGGACAAGCTATTTATGCCTTTATAACTCTTATGATTGGTGAAGATTTTAATGACGAACTAAATAACGAACTTAAGCAATTTGTTTCAAAAGAAATAGGGTCGATTGCCAGACCTGAACTCATTCAGAATGCTCCTGGACTTCCAAAAACTAGATCTGGAAAAATCATGAGAAGAATTCTAAGAAAAATTGCTGAAGGTGATTTAACTAATCTTGGCGACACCACTACTCTTGCCGATCCATCTGTTGTTGAATCGTTGATAGAAAATAAACAAAGTCTATGAAAAAAATCCTAGCTCTATTACTTCTATTTGGGATTATTAGTTGCTCAGCATCTCCAAAAAAAATGGACGAGCTATATGCTGATAAGACAAGTTATTATTCACCAGTTGAAACTATTAAGTGCATGCAAATGCCAACACCTATGCGCCCTCACCCAATTAATAAAAAAGGCGAAACCAGAGAAGTGTATGATCAAGATGATTGTTATGACGACTTACTTTTAAAAGACGTAAGAGAATTAGTTATTCCTATAGGCAAAACCAAAATAAATCTTAAAGATAAGAAAGAGAAAGAAAAAACAATCGTTATAAAAAAAGAATCTATTGGCGATATAGACATAGAAGCTATAGAAGAAAAAATAATAAAAAAGAAAATTAAGAAAGATTAAATTTTTTCAAATTGGTCTTTATCTCTCTTCACTTTATTTTCATCAACAAGTTTGAGTAAATGAGCCTCAAGACTAAATCTAGCTATCGGGTGAAGTTGTTCAGAGACATCGTCATAAACAAGTTTTGTTAGTTCGTCTAAATTAGAGATACCTGCCTCTTCTAGTCTTCTAAGGACTTTGCTCTCCCTGGTTAATCTATGCCTAATAATTGATTCAATAGTCTTATCTGGCTCGAACATGTAATTGCCATGACCAGGTGCAAAGCACTCTATTTCGTAGTTTGATAACTTTTCTAATGAATTGATATAACTCGTCATATTGCCATCTGGAGGCCCTATGACAACAGTGGACCCATCCATAATATGATCACCAGTAAGAAGACATTTTGTATCTTTAATTAAATAACATAGATGATTAGATGCGTGTCCAGGAGTGTGAATAACTTCTAACGTGTATTCTTCTGTTTCTAAAACATCTTTGTCATTCAGGACTATGTCTGGGATAAAGCTCTCATCTTCCCATGATGATTCACCATCAACTAATCTACCGTACATAGGAACATCAAGAATTTTTGATAAAGGCAACGCAGCTGGAGAATGATCTGTATGAGTATGTGTTACTAATATCCTTTTTATTTTTCCATTTGCCTGTCTAATTATTTCATCTATGTGTTCTGGGATATTAGGGCCAGGATCTACTAAAGTTAAGTCCTCTCTACCAATTAAATAAGTATTAGTACCTCCTCCAGTAAATAATCCCGGATTTGGTGCTGTGATTTTAGTTACTAATTCCATGAATGTACTTTAATGATTTTCATAGTCTGGGTCGCCAGGTAAAAGTCCAACCCACTTACCATCCTCTTTAAAAAACTTTGGAAGTATTGGTGGAAAATCTTTATTTGTAAGTTTCTTTTGGTCTTCTAGCAATTGAGATGCAGAAGTATAGTCTTCGCATTGCTGAAGATTTTTTATAGTAGGCATAATCATCTGCAATTCACCATTAAAAGCCTTTTCTAATGCCTTTTTAGGACTAATCCATAGACTATGAATCAGCTCATTACCATCATGCTCTTCAGTCTGGTTACTTGGTAAGTAAGCTATAAAAAATCTAGTATCAAATCTTCTTTCTTCAATCTCAGGAGTAATCCAATGAGAAAATGGAGCAATATTTGAAGGCATTAAAATTAAATCTTCTTTTTTACATATCTCATATAAATTGATTTCACTCTTTAATAACAACTCTCTATAATTTTTATATTTTTCTTTTTCTGCTCCGTCTAAATCTAACTCCTCACCATTTCTTTTTTTAGCCAACAAGATACCTACTTCTTCAAAACACTCTCTTATGCATGCAACCCAATAAGCAAGTCCTCCTGAGTCCAAGCCAAGCTTTGATGATGCTTCTTTATCATTTACTCCTTCACACAAATCAGCAATTTCCTGGCTTGTGTCATCCTCATCAATTTTTCCCCCAGGAAAGACAAAAAGATTTCCAAATGGAGGCCTTTTTGATCTTTTTACCATTAGGACTTCCATGCCATCAGACGAATCCCTGAGGACTAAAACAGTTGCTGCTGGTGTTAACTTAAGTTTATTCATAATTTTATTTAATTTAGCTTAGAATACTGTCTATGGAAATAACTGACAATCTTAATCAAGATATTATTAATGCTCCCCAATGGTTTAAAGATGCTATTGAGGATAGACCAGTTGATGGAAATATAGACGATCCTCTTGGAAATATTTCTTATGCAAAGTGGAATGCTGATAAAGAAACTAAGAATCTTATAATTCTTATTCATGGCACAGGTGCTCATAAGAACTGGTGGGATCCGATTGCTCCCCAATTTAAAGACGTTTCTAATATTATTGCTATTGATCTTCCAGGGATGGGTAATTCTGGTTTCAGAAAAGAATACAGTATTAAAGATTTTGGGAACTGTATTATTTCTGTAATTGAGAAAGAGAATTCAGAAGGACAATTTAATAATATTTCTATCGTAGGACATTCTCTTGGTGGTCAAGTTGCAGCATATGTGGCATCTGAAAGGAAAGATTTAGTTCATGAGCTCATAATGATTGATACTTTTATTAGGCCTCCAGATTACAATCCTGATGATCACAAAGGCGGGCCTTTAAGAAAAATAAAATACTATGATGATAGATTAGCTATTTTAAATAGATTTAGACTAATGCCTAATCAAGAATGCCATAACGACTGGTTTTTAAGATACATTGCTGAGTATTCTGTTAAGCATACTTCAGATGGGTGGAGATGGAGGTTTGATGACGCTATGTTTAATAGTCTTGAAAGATTATTTGGGTACAAGTTTTCGTTCGATTGTCCTGCTCTTTTTATTCATGGAGAAAAAAGTTTATTAATGTCAGGAAATATTCTTAGTAATATCAAGGATACATACTCTGATATTATGGAATTTATTGAAGTGCCTGACGCCGCTCATCATGTTCCATTAGACAAACCTCTTGAGATTATTGATATAATTAAGGAAAGGTTATTTAACGGGGGTTGATTGAACTATTTTCTTGGAATATTCTTTCTTGTAAGTGGGTTATTGATTCTCATTAAGCCTCTTTATGAAAAACTTACAGACTACTTCATTTTAAAACTAAACATTGCAGGGCTTCTTAATATTGCTCTTGGTTTGACTATATTCTTATACGGAATATCTCAACCAGATTGGAGCGAAAGACTATGGTCAATTGTCTTCATTGTATTTGGATTTATTGCAGTCATTAAAGGTTTTTTATTATTCTTTTTTCCAGAACGTTCTGAGAAAATTACTCGTTATTTTGTTCAGCACTATTACAAATTTGTTTTACCGATATCTGCTGTTTATATTTTTTTATCTTTATTAACAATCACTACTGACTATATTGGACCTCAAAAAGATATTAGTAAGTGCGAATCAGATTCTTATATAAGTGTTTTATGTGGATTCTCAAATCCTGAAGACATTGAGATTACTCCAGATGGAAAATTTTTATTTATGTCAGAGTTTGGAGGTATCGGACCTTATCAGGAGCCTTCTGCTGGATATTTTGCGATGTTAGATCTTGAAAATGACAAAAAAATAGTACCAGAAATAGTTGTTGGAAATAATGATTGGGGTAATCCAGACTGCTCTAGAAATACTTCAGATAGCTTCGGTCCTCATGGTATTGATATGGTCCAAAGAAATGACGGTTCCTATCAAATAGGTGTAATAAATCATTTTCCTAAAGAATCTATTGAAATGTTTGAGCTTTCTATAAAGGACTCATCTTGGAGTCTAACTTGGCGAGGATGTATTGATGTTCCTGATGAATATTACTTTAATGACATAGGGCTCAAAAAAGATGGAAGTTTTTATGCTTCTCATATGTATAAGAGAGATATCTCTTTTTCTGAGTGGCTTATGGTTACGATCTTTAAAAGCGATTCCGGACACGTTGTTCTTTGGGAAGGAGATGGATTCAAAAAAATTCCTAATTCAGATGGAAGTGGTCCTAACGGTATAACTTTAGATGAAGCAGCAAACTTACTTTATATAAGTTACAACCAAGGAGATCAGATAGTTATCTTTAATCTGTCTGAAAACAGTAAAGTTAAAAGCTACTTTGTTCAATCACCAGATAATATTCATCTTGAAGGCAACTCTGCATGGATAACATCACTAGATTTACAACCAAATGATGTTAAGTATGTCGGTGATTGTGAGAAAAGAATTACTTGCTCTCTTCCCTTTTCGGTTCATGAGCTGGATAGAAATTCATTGGAGTTAAAAAATAAATACTCATTTAGTAAAACAGTATTTGGTCTTCCAACAGTTGCGGTACCGGTTAATGAAAAAATTTATATGGGATCTTTTCATTCAGATCGAATGGGCTATTTTATAAAAGAATAAACCTATGGCTCTAAACTTTAATTTTGAAAGCTTGGGTATAAGATTGCCTCAAAGAAATAAAAATGCTCATAAGGGCAGTCATGGAAAAGTTTTAGTGATTGCAGGTTCAGAAGGAATGGGTGGTGCTGGAATTCTTGCATCTGAGGCGAGCCTTTATTGCGGATCTGGTCTTGTAACTTTATTCACTCATAAATCTAATGTTGAAGCTTCACTAGTAAGGAATCCTGAGATTATGGCACTAGGCATTCAAGATCGGATTGAAATCCCTGATAACATTAATGTCTTTTTAATTGGTCCAGGTTTTACAAATGATAAATGGTCAGAGATTGCTTATAAATGTCTCTCTACAAATACCAAGAATGCTTATTTAATTTTTGATGCAGGAGCTCTATATTTTTTATCAGAACCTACAAAAATAAACGTATCAAAAGGTGCTATTTTAACTCCTCACCCTGGCGAAGCAGCAAAGCTCTTAAATACGGCAATAGAAAACATTCAGGCTAATAGAGAAAGTTCTGCTAAGAAAATTGCAATTAAATATGATGCAGAGGCCGTTATTTTAAAAGGATATAATACTGTTGTTTATATAAAAAATACTGATAAAACATTTCTATGCAAGGACGGCGGTCCTGAACTAGCATCGGCAGGAACAGGAGATGTTTTAGCTGGAATACTTAGCGCCCTTCTTGCTCAAGGTTTATCAATAAAGGATGCTTGCTTATTAGCAGTTGCAGTTCACTCAAAAGCTGGTATAAATTTCAGAGAAGAAGTTGGTGAAATCGGTTTAAATGCTTCGGCTTTAATTATGTTAAGTAGGAAAATGCTCAACCAATGAAAAGATTAATTCTAAAAGACGATGACGCTACCATTAAACTTGGTTCAGAAATAGCTAAAAAAATTATGGGCTCTGAGAAAGATTCTATTGAGATTCATCTTCAAGGAGACTTGGGAGCTGGAAAAACTTTTATTTCACGTTCTATCATAAAAAATTGTGGATGGGATGAGCTTGTGAAAAGCCCTACATATACTTTATGTGAAGAGTATGAATTACCAAATATACTTTTTCTTCATATTGATCTTTACAGAACTGATGAGGCTCAGGATATTGATATTTTTAATCTTGATAGGAATATAAGCTCAAAAAAAATTGTATTAATAGAATGGCCAGAAAGATTACAATACAGTCGAGATTTTGATTTAAAGATTGAATTTACACATATAAAAAATGGAAGAGAAGTTTTAATAATATCTAAAGATAATGACTTCTCTGAATGGGCAGATAACTATGAATAAATTATTAGCTATTTTAATTTTTCCATTTTGCATACATGCAAATGAGATTATTTTTGATCAAATTAAAGAAGTTGAAAATGAAAATATCCAAATTTCATTTAATTTAGAAAAGGTCTCTTATGTGAATTCCTATGCACTCCAGAATCCTTCAAGAATAGTTCTTGAAATAAACCAATCTGAATTAAAAAAGCCAATAGACGAAATATATAATTATCCAATAAAAAAAGTTAGAGCTTCTTTAGATGGAAGCCTTACTAGAGTAGTTGTAGATTTATATGAATCTGTTTATTGGAGAAAACCAACTCAAGTTCAAACAGAAGATGGTGTCCTTTTAAATCTAAAAATAAAGAAAGCTAGAGATTTAGATAAGAACACTAGAGACATAGTTGTGGCAATTGATGCAGGTCATGGCGGAAGGGACCCAGGCGCTGTAAGTGAAAATAATGTTTTAGAAAAAGATATAACTCTTTTGATTGCAAAAGAGCTCCAAAGAACTCTAAGAGATACAAAAGGCTATCAAGCAGTAATGATTCGAAAAAATGATGATTTTGTTAGCTTGAATGACAGATATCAAGATGCTAGAAAAGCTGGAGCTGACATCTTTGTTTCAATTCATGCAGATGGATTTAGACTTGCCTCAGTCAAAGGTGCGTCTGTATTTGTATGGTCAGAAAAAGCATCTAGTATTACAGCAGAAAATCTTTCTAAAAAACAACGAAGAGCTATTCAAGCACAAATTGCTAGCCTGGATGCTGATGATTTCAATGAGGATGCGGCCAGAGCACTTTATAAGGACGTCTATAAGGACAAAATGAATAATAGTAGGTTACTTGGCAACAAGGTTTTAGAACAGCTTAAAAGAGATCCTTATACAAAAATTCATAAGAAAAATGTTGAGTATGCTGATTTTAGAGTTTTAAAATCAATCGATATTCCTTCCATACTCGTGGAATCAGGTTTTATAACCAATCCTGAAGATGCAAAGAGATTAAAAGGTAAAGCTGGCAGAAGAATGATAGCTAGATCTATATTTCTTGGAATACATAATTACTTTAAAGAAAAGCCTAAATCAAATACTTTTATGGAAACTACTCCAGATTATGTCACCTATGAAATTCAAAAAGGTGATGTTTTATCTGAGATAGCCATTAGATTTGGTGTAACCGTAGAGGCTTTAAATAAAAATAATAACTTAAATAATAAATCTATTTATCCTGGTCAATTAATTAGAGTTTATATCTAATTAAGATCTATTGGATCTATATCAAAAGACCACTTAACTTTTTTAGATTCTGGCCATTTTTCAAACTCAATGGTCAAAAATTTTAGTACTTTATTTAAAAAAGTCTTTTTGGAAGACTGGATATAAACATGATGCCTATAATTCCCTTTTGCTTTTGATATTAATGAAGGCAAGGGCCCAATAATCTTTATATCTGATCTATTTGTAAGGGTGATTACAGCTTTTTCTAAAAAGTCTATATTACTTTTTTGAGTTGGCGATGAACATCTGAGCAGACACAAAGTTGAAAAAGGAGGAAGGTTCATCTTCTTGTTAGTATTAAGGCATTGGGATGCAAAATTCATATAGTCGCCTGTTTTAATCTTGTTAAGGTTAATGTCATCTGGATATCTTGTTTGAATAATAACTTTTGCTAAATTATTATTTCTCCCAGCTCTTCCAGATACTTGAATAAGTAATTGAGATATCTTTTCCAAAGCATTTATCTCTGGGCTAATTAAGCCATTATCAGCATTTAAAATGATACTCAACGTAACTTTTGGAAAATCATGACCCTTTGCTAGCATCTGAGTTCCAACAAGGATTGCAGCATCTGAAGAATGAATCTCTTCAACAATTGACTCCATAGCTCCAACTTTTTTGGTGGAATCATGATCCACTCTTATTATTGAAGTTTTTGGAAAGCTATTTTCTAAAACTTCCTCGACTCTCTCTGTTCCTGCTCCATGCATATGAAATTCATCTTTGTTACATATTGGGCAAGTTGAATTAACGCCATATGCTGACTCACATCTGTGACATATAAGCCTATTTCTTGATTGATGAAATACTAAATTGGTATCGCATGACTTGCATTCAGCAACCCATCCACAGGAGCCGCACTGATAAAGAGGGGCAAACCCTCTTCTGTTTATAAAAACTAAGACTTGCTCGCCTTTGTTTATAGTAGATTGAATTGCGCTTATAGTTTCCATGGCAAGACCACCTATTAATGGACTGTTATTTATATCTAAAGTAATCAACTTAGGAGGCTTTCTACCATCAACTCTACTTAATATATCTACTCTATTAAATTTCTTTTCTTTTACAAGTTTTAGAGTTTGAAGAGATGGTGTAGCAGATCCAAGAACAATCGGAATATTTTCTAGTTGAGATCTCTTGATTGCTAGGTCTCTTGCAGAGAATTTAAACCCCTCTGATTGTCTGAAAGATTGATCGTGTTCTTCGTCAATTACTATAAGGCCAATATCTTTTAATGGCATAAGAACAGAAGATCTAGTTCCTATGACTATCTTAATATCTCCAAACTTTGCTTTGAGCCAAGTTTTTAGTCTTTTTCCAGGAGTCTGCTTAGAGTGATAAAGACCAATCTCACCTTTGAACCTATTTTGAAATCTTGAAAGTAACTGAGGGGTCAAATTAATTTCAGGAACAAGAATTAATGCTGTCTTATTTTTCTTGATGCAATCTTCAGCAAGCCTTAAGTAGACCTCAGTTTTTCCTGAACCTGTTACTCCATATAGTAAGGACGGTGAAAAACCTTCGATCTTTGAAAGTTTTTTAACTGCTTTATCTTGATCTAGTGTTAACTCAAATTTCTTATCAATATCATTTACTAGATATTCAGATGGTTGACCCATAGGCTCAATTTTTTTATTGTTAATCTTTCGTAATTCGGTTGGTATAAAAGTATGTAAAACTTCTCCAATTGGATGATGGTAGTAGTCTGAGGCCCATAAAATTGAATTAAATATTGATTTATCAAATAAGGAATATTCATCCATGACTGAAATGATTTCTTTTACGACTCCTGCCTTCTTTAGAAATTCAGGATTTTGGATATTTTTAGTAACAACGCCTACTAATATCCTTTTTCCAAAAGGAACAGAAACTCTTGTACCTTTTTTAATTTTTATATTAAAGCTATAGGTGAAACATTGCCTTAAAGGCAATGAAACGGCTACATCATAGTAAAAAATATTCATTTTTTGATTGTAAAGAGGGTGTTTTTTGTTATAGTTCTCATCCAAATTTTGATTTTATTATGAAAAAAGATATACATCCTGAATACCGTGAAGTTTTATTCCATGATGCAAGTGCTGATACGTACTTCCTCATCCGTTCAACGCTAGACACGACTCAAACCAAAGAGTGGGAAGATGGAAAAACATATCCATACTATCCTCTTGATATCTCATCTGCTTCTCATCCTTTCTATACTGGTAAGCAGAAAATCATTGATACAGGTGGTAGAGTACAGAAATTTGAAGAAAGATTTGGTAAGAAGAAATAAGTTAATCAATTTATACCAGAACTCCCAAAGCCCTTTTCTCCCCTCTGAGTTTCATTAAACTCTTCAACGATATTAAATTTTGCCTGTACCACAGGAACAATAATCATTTGAGCAATTCTATCGCTGGGGTTAATCACAAAATCTTCTTCAGATCTATTCCAAGCTGGCACCATTAATTCACCTTGATAGTCAGAATCTATAAGACCAACCAAATTACCAAGAACAATCCCATGTTTTGATCCAAGACCTGATCTTGGAATTACTAAGGCAGCCAAGCCTGAATCCTCTAAATACATTGCAAATCCAATTGGTATTAGTTGTGACATACCTGCTTTAAGAACAATCTTCTCATCAATACATGCTCTAAGATCTAAACCTGCTGAACCTGGAGTCTCATACTCCGGTAAAGGAATCGTTGAACCCATAAGAGGATTAATTATTTTAATTTTTACATCTTTCAAGATTTAAGCTCCTTTGGTTTGATAAATGATTTTAACTTACATTTTTTTAAAGGTAAGTCTTTCCATGAAGTTTCTGAAGTAATTTCTGCTAAAGAGCAGGTTGGAAATTTTTTGATGGTTTCTTCAGTTAAACTTTCAGCCAAACTATGCATTGTTGGATTATGTCCAACAATCAATATTGAGCTTATTGATTCATTTATATTTTGAATTAGTCTAATAATTTTATCGGTATCGCCAAAATATAAATCATCTAGATACTCAGCATTCTCAATAGGGAAATTGAATCCATCTGAACAATAATCAAAAGTTTGTTTTGTTCTCTTTGAGCTACTGCATAAAACTTTTTCTATTAAATGGTTATTTTTTTTAACGTAATTAGAAATTGTGGAAGCATCTTGAATACCTCTTTTTGCTAAAGATCTATCAAAATCTTGTTCCCCTAGATTATTCCAATCAGATTTCGCATGCCTTAATAAGAAAATTTGTTTCATAATAGTATTGCTAAGTCTGTCAGGGTTCTATAAAATCGCGGTTCAATGAGTAAAATATGTCAAGTAACAGGTAAGATACCACAGTCTGGGAACAATGTTTCTCATGCTAAAAATAGGACTAAAAGAAAGTTCTATCCTAATCTTCATATGCATAAATTCTGGGTAGAATCAGAAAATAAATTCGTTAATCTTAAGGTCTCAGCTAAAGGTATGAGAATAATAGATAAAAAAGGTATCAGCGAAGTTCTTAAGGAAATTAGAGCTAGCGGTCAAAAAGTTTAATACACTTTTCTTAATTTCAAATTATTTATAATCAGTCTCTTGGGCTAAAAAAACTGCATCTTTTTGAAGCTTGCCTAGTTTTTCAACTCCGATAGTATCTTCAATAAACTCGCCCCATGATGCTATGGATTCATCTACCTGAGCTCCAATCAGAACTGGATATTCTTTATTAGCAGATGCATATTCATTTTGTGCCTCAGCAGAAGATAAGTATTCTAATAATTTAATTGATTGTTCTTTATTTTTTGAAGTCTTAACAACACCGGCACCAGAAATATTTACATGCACTCCTCTACCATCTTGATTAGCCCAAAATAATTCTAAATTATCGTATGTTTTGTCGGATAAAAGTCTTGCCAAGTAATAGGTATTAACAATCGTAAAACCACACTGACCGCTTGAGACTGCTTTAAGTGCATTTGTATCATTTGAAAATACTTCTGTTGCTAAATTATTGACCCATCCCTGAACAATTTTTTCAGTTTTTTCAAATCCATTTGCATCTATCATACTAGCTAGTAAAGATCTGTTATAAACTTTTTTTGAAGTTCTTAAGCACAATTTACCTGCCCATTTTGGATAAGATAAATTTTCATAAGATGAAAAATCTTCTTTTGAAAATTGATCATTAGAAAATACAATCGTTCTTGCTCTTTTTGATAAACCAAACCAGTGGCCATCGACATCTCTTAAGTGAGAAGGAATATTAGTATTTAATATATCTGATTGAATGCTACTGAGAATTCCTCTTTCAGATGCTTGCCATAAAACACCTGCATCAACTGTCATAAATATATCTGCCTCTGATTGCTCACCTTCGATATCAATTCGTTCCATTAACTGTTGAGCATTTCCTGATAACAATTTAACTTTAATACCAGTCTTTTCTGTATATTTTTCTAAAATAGGCTCAATCAGCTGAGGTTGTCTTGACGTAAAAATCGTTAGAGATTCGTCTGCAGTTTCCCTGCTGCATGAGGCAACCATCAATACTGTTAATGCGAATATTAAATTTTTCATGTTGTTATCCTTTAATTATCGTAATGATAATCAATTGCATTTAGAACTTCAATTTAAACTTTATTTAAGCCTGAGGCATGCTTTATAAAAAATGCTTTAATGAATTTTGTCTTATTCACTGTATTAAGACCCCAATTTCTTATTAGCCTTAAATATAAATTATCAGTGTTAAAAAAGTTAACAAAGAAATCCATAGACTTTAGCATTAACAAATTCATACCCTTTCTTCGAATTTCATATCTTTTAAGAATAGATTTTTCGTTTATTACAAATCCTTTTTCATGTGCTTGAATTATTTCTTCACAAAAAACATCAGCATCTGCAAAACCAAGATTAATTCCCTGGCCAGCCAAAGGATGAATGGAGTGTGCAGCATCTCCTAGAAGAACAACAGGTCCCTTGATGTATTCATCGAAGTGATGATTTGATAATCTAAAACTAAGAATCTCTGAACTTACTGTCATATTGATTCCAAGTTTTGATTCAAAATAACAAAGATTATCTTCTACATAACTAGATACTTCTTGATTCTTTAACTCGCTATCGCTTACAGACCATACAATTGTCCATCTATTTTGATCTAAATCTTTTTTAGGCATTGGCATCAATGCAAATATTCCTTTCTCAGAAAATACTTGATAAGCATTTTTGGTTTCACTTTGTTTTGCTTCAACTGTAAAAGTTAAGGCTGTTTGCATATACTCATTATATGAACTTTTTAAAGAAGCTATTGAAGCAACTTTAGAATTTCTTCCATCACAACCAGCAACTATCTTGGTTTTAATAACAGTATCATCTTTAAGAATTACTTCTGGATCATCTTCGCTATTAAGATTTTGTATAGACTGGATTTCATTATTAAAAATAGTTTTATCTTTAGATAGTGCTAAGAGTTCATTTCTAAGATCATTAAACATGACAACATAAGAGAGGTTTTCAGAGTCTATTTCTTTTTCTGAAAATTGTATTTTCCCAGTGCCTTCTCCGTCTAAAACTATGATTTCCTTTATAGCTGCAGACTCCAACCTAACACCAATATTATTCAGCATAGCCATTGAATGAGGATTAAGGGTTAGAGTTCTAATACCTTCTGAAGACGATATTGTATCTTCAGATTTTTCTATGACGATTGAATTTATATTACTTCTTTGTAGTCTCAGAGAAATATAGCTTCCTATTATCCCTCCACCTGAGATAGTAACTGGGACATCCATCTATTTATGCCATTAATGCTTCAATTTCTTCAGGATTTGATGGAACTTTTGCTGTTAGATTAAGATTTCCTGTGTCAGTAACAAGTATGTCATCTTCAATTCGTACACCAATTCCTTTCCATTTATCATCAACATCCATTGAGCTGCTTATGTATATTCCTGGCTCAATTGTAGTAATCATTCCTGGTTTAAATTTCATATACTCTCCGTCCTCAACGTAGTCTCCAACATCATGAACATCCAAGCCGAGCCAATGACCAATCTTATGCATATAAAAATCTTTAAATGCTCCTTCTGCATGAAGAGTCTCTGGATCACCTGAAAGTATTTCTAGATCTACAAGTCCTTTTGTAATTATTTTTTCAGAAATAAGCTGAGGTTCCATAATACTATTACCTTGAATAACAGCAGCTGAGGCAGCAAGGTTAGCTTCTAGTACTACATTATAAATTTCCAGTTGTTCTTTCGAAAATTTTCCGCCGACAGGAAAAGTTCTAGTTATGTCTGACGCATACATCTTATATTCGCAACCTGCATCAACTAATATCAAATCTGAGCCGCTTAGGTCTTGATTATTTTCAACATAATGAAGAACGCATGCATTTTCTCCACCAGCAACTATTGGAGTATATGCAGGGAAACGCCCTCCTCTTTTACCAAATTCATATAAAAACCTGGCTTCAACTGATTGCTCATTATCACCAGGTTTGATTGACTTCATTACCTCAATATATGATTCAGCAGAAATATTGCAGGCTTTTTTCATTGTTTCAATTTCATTTTCATCCTTTATTAATCTCATGTTGCCTACCAAGGATGAGCCATCAATAATATCTATTGAATGCATGTATCTATCTTTTGAATTAGCTGCCATTGTCCAATCAATAACTTTTTGATCAAAGCCTTCTTTTTTACCAATGGGATAAAATACCTTTTCAACTCCTTGAAGAAGCTCTGGTACTAATTGATCTATCTTATTATTCTCAAAAGATCTATCGAATAAATATTCATCAACTGCTCCTATTGGTCCAGCCCTATATCCATCCCATATTTCTCTTAATTTATCTTTCTCAGGTACAAATATAATTGAATCTATGCTTTTGCCATTATTTACCATAACCATTAAAGAAGAAGGTTCGCAAAAACCAGAGAAATAGAAAAAACTACTCTCTTGCCTCAGAAGGTAAGATGAATCTGCATTCCTGTATTGCAAATCTGCGCCTGGAATTATTAGTGCACAATTTTCCGGCAGATGATTTTTTAAAGATTCTCTTCTATTTTTATATATTAATTTTTCCATGGTTTATTTTACTCTTTTATTAAACAAACTTTCCAATTCATTGATGTGCAATTAAACTTATAGAATGTCAGAAAAAGAAAATTCATCATTTAACAGTCTCGAAGAAAAAGTTAATCTTTTGGTTAAACGTTTTGAAGAACAAAAAGGGATAATTGATTCTTATGTTGAAAGGGAGCGAGATTGGAAGAAAAATAAAATTCTTCAAAATAAAGAAATATCTCAATTAAAAACTAAATTAAGCAAAGAGAAAAACAATGAGTGAAATGGAAACACTGTCATTAAGAATATTTGGGAGAGATCTAACTTTATCATGTCCCTCTGAAGAGAAAGATCAACTAATTCAAGCAGCAAAACTTTTAAATACAGAGTTGGATTCTATTAGCGATAAAAATAATGCCCTTATAATTGCAGGTCTAAGCATATCTAATAAGCTACTATCTAACCCTGAAAAAAATTCAATTGAATCTAATGATGATTTTTCTAGTCTCATAAAAAAAATAGACTCTGCCTTGGAAAAATAATCTTCCCCTCAGAGCCTATATATCCTATACTTTTGTAACATTCTGGTTCATTCGCTAATGTGTTAATAAATTTGAACCGATACAATTAAATAGGTGATATTCCTCTGTCATTGTTGAGCACTACCTTTAAAGGGAAGCCTGATTTGAAAAGAAATTCACCACCTGACCCTTCGGTTCAGGTATGACACATGGCGGTGATTTGGTTTGTTAGCCTCGGCACAATTTATGGTGAAAAATAAGATACGAAAATCACTCTTTGAGCAGGGGCAGTCCTTACCTGATAACTTTATTTCAGATGCAAATTTGATAATACAATCCAAGGCTTTAAAAGAAATAGATATTAAATCTATGACTAATAGTCTTTTATATTTCCCTTATAGAAAAGAAATTACTGTTGATTTAATTGAGGATGAATTGAGAAAATACTCAAATAATATTTATGTGCCTAGAATTATATCTGGTAAGAATATGTTGTTTAATTTAAAAAATGACGGTCCTTTAATAACAAATCAATATGGAATAAATGAACTAGATAACAACAAATATCTAGATCCTTTGTCTTTTCAATGCATGTTTATTCCTTTCATTGGGGTGGACTCTAATGGCTTTAGGCTTGGATATGGTGGGGGATACTTTGATAGGTCCTTAGAGGTTCTAAAGAACTCGAAAGTTAAACCATTGATTGTTGGCTTAGGTTACGATTATCAAGCTTGTAAAGAGGCTTTTGGTGAAGCCCATGATCTGAAATATGATTTAGTTATTACTGAAAGTCATATACATTCCTTCGCCTAAAATATAAAATACGTTCGATATAAAAACGTATGATTAAATATCTCAAATATTCCTTACTCTTCTTTGCATTACCATTTTTAGCAGAATCAATTTCTATTGATGGCTCTCTTGATGAACCAGAATGGAAAAATGCTGAAGTTATTAATAGGTTTTACGAAGTCTCTCCTTACACTCTTAAAGAAACAGATGAATCTGAAAGAACCATAGCGCTAATCTTTTCAAATAAGGATGGTATATATGTTGGTTTTAAAAACTATCAAGATAAAGATTCCATGCTTTCAAGAAAATCAATGCGCGATGAAATGACTTCAATTAGTGAAAAAAATTCCATCAACATAGATTTTGATGGCGATGGCTCAAAAGCATATATTATTGCTGTTTCTTTGGCTGATTCTTTATTTGATGCTATCAAGGTGCAATCAGGTGGCTTTAAGACTGATTGGGATGGGGATTGGCAAGCAAAGACTAGACAGTATGAGGATTATTGGGTTTCAGAATTTTATCTACCTTGGGATATGGTTTTAATGAATCAACCTGAAGGTTCCAAAAGAAGAATTAGATACTCTGCATTAAGATACATTGCAAAAGATCAGTCTTGGTTAAGTAGTGCTGGGACAATGGCAATGCGGGCAGATTATTTTGAAGAATTAGATATTCTAGAAGTCGATAATTTTACCAAGTCTAGATTAGATTTTTTCCCTTATTTGTCATCTAATACTAACTCTGTAACCAAAGTTAGTGAAAATAAAGTCGGCGCCGAAGTTTTCTATAATACCGGTAAAGGTCAGCAAATGAATTTAGCTATTGATCCAGACTTTGGTCAGGCAGAAAGTGATGATGTTGTTATAAATTTTTCAGCTCAAGAAACATTTTATTCTGAAAAAAGAGCTTTTTTTACAGAAAATCAATCTTTGTTTGATATCAGTAACTACGACAGATACTCTGTTATTAATACAAGAAGGATAGGATCTGCTCCTCAATACAACTGCACTTCAGAACTAGATGAAGCAAATTGTGATGAATCTAGAAAAAATTATTCGGATATAGATTTTGCTTTGAGGTTTACTCAGAAAAAAAATGATAATGAGATTGGCTTCTTTGCTGCCCAAGAAAAAGACGAAGCATACTCAATGGGAAAAGACTATTACGCATTTAGAGCAAGAACTAAAAAGAATGATAAGACATTTGGCTATATGGTAACTCAAGTTATAGATGATTTTACCAATAGCACCAGTACTGTTAATGTTTTTGATTATATTCAAGTTAAGTCTGACAAGTTAAAACTTTATACAGATTTACTGGCATCAGAAAAAGAAGAAAAATCAGGTTTAGGATTTAGAACACAATTTGTTTATCAACCAACTAAGTTTTCTAAAACATCGGGAAGCATTCTTTATTTCGAAGATGATTTCCAGCTTAATGATTTTGGTTATCTTAAAAGAAGTGACTGGTTCCATGTTGGTCTTGGAGCAGATATAAAAAAAGTAGATTTCAGTGAATCATCAATTCTTAAGCAAATAGATAGCGGTATAGATGTAAATTATGATTCTGATACTAAAGGAAATTCGAACCCAATTCGTATTGATCAAAGAAATGAAATTGCATTTAAAGATACGTCAGCTTTTAAATTAGATTTTGGATTTCGGTCTTCAGGAAAAAATACTACTATCACGAGAAAAGATGAAATCTATTCATATGTAAAAGTTAAAAATAAAATTAGCATTACAGCTGATTATGAAGCAATAAACTATAAATTTTGGACTTACGATTGGAGAGTTAGCTTTGATAGAGGGGATAAATATGACACATGGGACTCTAAAGGAAACAATAAGAAGTTCTTTAAAATTGCTGGGTCCTTTTTTCCAAATGACTCCATAAAAATTAATACTCAATTTAAAATCAGAGAAGAAAGCGAATGGTTAAATTGGATAGATAGCAATAATCTCGCTACCTATGATTTAAAACAGCAAACTATTTCAATAGATCTGAATTGGTTTAAAGATAACAAACATGAAATTAGATTAAAGAGTCAATTCGTAGCTTTAGAAGCTGATAATCCAAGAAGTTTATACTCAGATATAAGTGGGTATCTTAAACAGGGAACAAATAATGTTAAGCCTTTTTCTAAAGGTGTGGCTTCGTTTCAATTAAGATATAAATACGAAATTGCACCTTTATCTTATTTATATCTGGTCTATTCGAAAGGCGGTGATAATTATGATGAAGAGATAAATAGAAGCACTTCTGAAATTTTTAGGAGTCCTTGGAAAAATCCAAGCGATGAGGTATTTTCTGTAAAATTTAGACTCAGATACTAGTCTTTACTTTAAAAAATCCTTATATGCCCTATTAGAAGTTTCTTCTGTAAAAGTGGTTCCTGATTTATCTAAGTGCTTTAACAATTTAGATTTGTCATTTTCATTATCTTCAATACCGATTAGTATTTTTGCGAAAGCTGATCCAAGATCTCTGTAATGAAATAAAGAAATACTTCTTTTGC
>Ga0257106_1000433_pt1 | contig 25003 bp, 13 predicted proteins | sample LP_taG_3_FD_190177 | JGI IMG/M metagenome (GOLD analysis project Ga0257106, IMG submission 190177) | Marine microbial communities from Northeast Subartic Pacific Ocean, Canada - LP_J_2011_P26_10m | ecosystem: Environmental > Aquatic > Marine > Oceanic | place: Canada: Northeast Subartic Pacific...
CAACAAAGAGTACTCCGAAAAGGTCGTTCTGAGAAGAACTCGATCTTGTTCTCGACAGATCCAACTAGGAGAGTTCTAACACGCGCTTCTTCTGCGTTGCATTCTCGGACGCCGATTCGTTTGTGTGTGAGAGCACAAGAATCCCCTCTGTTTTGTGTTTTGTTCTGGCAATAGGAAAGAAAATTTGGGCGGATTAATTGGGCGTGTTTAGGGTTTTATTCGTGCTGAGAAAAACCGCGATTGGGTACAAAAAAGCGAAAACTAACCGCAATTGGGTACAAATCCTCCATTTTTACCACGCAAAAACAGTAAACATCGATATACGGCTTCTGTGGCGTTCAGTAGCAAGTACAAAAGAATTTTTGTTAACGAGAATACACAGAGGAATAGCTATGAATCGTTTCTTTCAAAATGCTTACATCTAAGAGATCGTTTGTTCTTTATAAGTCCACTGCTGAAGTTTTATTATGAGCACCATTTACAAGTGAAGCACACCAAATCAAAGCACACAGTTGACAACATTGGTCATGTTCGAATTCAACAAAACTTCACTAGTCTACTCAGGATTGATATTAGTTTCGTTCATGTCTGCCTAGATTTGTATTAGGAACGTGTATGCGACGCATATCGATGTTTACTGTTTTTGCGTGGTAAAAATGGAGGATTTGTACCCAATTGCGGTTAGTTTTCGCTTTTTTGTACCCAATCGCGGTTTTTCTCGTTAAATGTTAGACAGTTGGTTTCAGTTTCGACGATGATGAATGTACGACGTGTATGTGTATACTTAAAACTACAACTGAGCTAATGTTGAGTACGCATGTGGTACCTTAAACCACTCGCATAACGATACCTCTTCTCGCACACATGGCATTCAAACGGTTTCTCGTTTGTGTGCATACGCATGTGCTCTTTCAAATGACCAAGTTGACGAAAAGCTTTATCGCACACATCGCATTCGTACGGCCTCTCGTTCGTGTGAATACGCATGTGGACTTGCAAATTACCACATGTATGAAAAGCCTTCTCGCAAACATGGCATTCGTACGGCCTCTCGTTCGTGTGAATACGCATGTGCGTTTTCAAAGCAGTAGAATGACGAAAACGCTTCTCGCACACATCACATTCGTACGGTTTCTCTTTCGTATGAGTACGCATGTGCCTTTTCAAATTACAAGCTTGAGTGAAACTCTTCTCGCACACCCAGCACTCGTGCCCTCTCTTTCTCTTCACTCCTTTAGCAATAATAGCAGTTTCTTCTTCTCGCATCTGATTCTGTTCCGCGACACACGGCACGCTCAGAATCCTTCGCAATCGCTCTACGTCGTCGTCTTCTCCCTCTTCTTCTTCTTCTTTTTGTATCTGATGATTTGCCTCGAAATCATCCTCCTCATCAGGAATCCTCAAACACAACACCGGTTCTTCTCCCTCTTCTTCTTCTTCCTCTCTCCTACCCTTCACCACTAAAACCGTCCTAGCATTCACCGCGCGCTGCGGATGTGGATTCTTTCGTGGTCGTCGCATGTTGTTGTTGTTCTTTGAATGTGTCGCAGAGAAGAGGTTCTTTCTCGCGTATAGTATAGTATTATTAGTATTGGAAAAAAAAAATTGAGACGTTTTTCAGGAATGAAGAAAAGTTATTCTTGGGAAAAAAAGACCAAAATTTCTCTTCAAAACAGGCCACACAATAACTCACTGTTGGTGGATGCTGAGAAGCAGCTCGTGTCTTCGTTCGCTGCTTTCGTCCTCCTCTTTAATTTCCTCGTCCTCCTCCCCTTCGAAAACTGCTTTTACTGCTTTTGCCAGTGGTGCTCGAGGACGACTGAGAACGGAAGGAACACATTTTTTGCCCACACGTCATCTTAAGTATTTGAGGAACAACAACAACAACAACAACAACAGATTTTCCCCGAGTTTGGGTCTGTCGTCTTTGTCGCTGCATTGGAGAACGAGAAGACCAACACCAGCGAGAGTTACGAAGGGATTGTTTTTCGCGTCGCTTCCTCCCGTTGGTCCTCAGTTGGCTTCGTTTGCAGCGGCGGCTTCATCGTCTTTGTCTGTTTTCTCATCATCAACAACAAACATGGTCTCCGTGGCGTGGATAGTCGGCGCGGCGTCCATCGTTGATTTTGGCATCCAACTCGTCGGTTGGGCGATATCGAGCGCGATGAAAACGGAAAAGTATTACGATTTGTGCGGGTCCGGGGCGTTTGCCGCGGTCGCGGTTTCCACGTTTGCGTGCACGAACGGGGAACCTCGCGCGGCGTTGGCGACGACGGCGTTGTTGGCGTGGGCGATGCGCTTGGGCGCGTTTCTCGTCACGCGGGTGCATAAAGACGGAGGGGATAAAAGGTTCGACGGGATTAAAGAAGACCCGGCGACGTTTGGGATTTATTGGTTCATACAAGGGATTTGGGTGCTGGTGACGGCGATGCCGGTGATTTTGATCAACGCGAACGCGGCGACGCAAGGACCGTTGAGAGCTTTAGATTGGATCGGGTTTGCCATTTTCGCCGCCGGATTGACCATGGAAACGGTCGCCGATCAACAAAAAAGAGCGTTCAAAGCGGACGAGAGGAATAAGGGAAGATACATCGATAGCGGTTTGTGGAGCGTTTCGAGACACCCGAACTATTTCGGCGAGATTACTTTATGGACTGGGTTGAGTATGGTGGGGTTGTCCGGCGTGGCGAAATACGGCGCCGGCGAGATCATCGGGTGCGTCCTGTCGCCGTTGCTGGTGACGTTTTTAATCACGCAGTTGAGCGGGATTCCGTTGTTAGAGAAGAGCGCGGACGAGAGGTGGGGTAACGAAGAGGCGTATCAAAAGTATAAGAGAGAAACGCCGATGTTGGTGCCTTACATTGGGGGCAAATAAAAAATCTTACTTACTCGCAAAAGCATAAAGTGTACACGTAACCAATTTTGTGATTACATCATCTAAGACGTTCTAATAAAAACTTGTTCAGTCATTTTTTACTACTCGCCGCCGCACGGCGGCGCGGTTATATTGCTGCTATTTTGTTCGGATGTAAACTCCCACGCTCTCCCTCTCGACTCTTTTTCAAGTTTCGAACGCGATTTTTGTGTCTTTTCGAAGACGTGTGCGCCAACCAATCGCGATCGCCGCGGAAAATTCGATCACCGCACGCTTCGCACGCGCGTTCAATCCACGCGTCGTTGTTTTCCTCGAGATCAACAATAACATCGCGGCGAGTGCTCTTTTTCGTCGATGGTGCGTTTACGTCGTCGACAAACTCCTCCGTAATGAATCGTACCGCTCGGGAGACGACTTCGTCTTCCCAAAACGCGTCCGCCTTCGAGGACGAGGGTGGTGATGCCGCCAACATCTCGTGCATTTTCGTCGCGTCTATTTCGATCGTCGGCGCCGAACGAAATTCGCTCGATTCTACCATGTTTGCAAACTGTCTGCGTTGGCGTCTGGCTAAACGTTTCGTTCGCGTGCACATTTTCTCGAATCGTGTTTCTGTGTCGTCATCTGTTTCGTCCAGAAACTCTCGAACGCCAATGGCTTGCGCTACGCCTGTGTTTGATTTCGCGGCGGTCGGATAGGCTTCGATGAACGTTTTAATCTCCTTCTCGACGCCGTCGTGGCGCATTCGCTCCAAGCGCGTCTCGAGCGTCTCTTCCAACGCCTCGTTCTCCGCGACCACGTGTATCACTCTCGTCACGGTAGGTGGAAACATCAGTTGTTGCTCGTTTAGCTGGTTTCCTTCGTCGTCGTTTACTTTGTTTTTTTTGCGTTGAAATATCGTTGAAGGCAACAAACTTTCTTCGCCGTTTGCCTCTTCGGCTATTTGCAAATACCTTCTCACGCGTCTCGCGTCTTTCGGATGCAAACGCGCGGCTGCTTTTGGATCCAATTCACGCAATTTCTCGTGCATCGCTCGTCTCTCTTCCAAGGAAAGTATATCCACGTCGTCGTCGTCGTCGTCATCGTCCGATGTATCCGGCATCGACGCCTCGCGTTCAGGTAAAAAAGTCTTTAACATGGCCGCTTTCGCGTAATACGGCGTCCCGCCGACGCATACGACGACGCTCCTCTTTCCATTCCTCTTCTTCCAAATCTTCTCCACGATTTCTAAAAATGAAGTACGAAACCACCGCACATCTTTTTTCTTCGTCTTTGTCTTCTTCTTCGTCGTCTCCTCGTCCTCCTCCTCCTCGATCCCAACGACCCCGAACAACTCGTGCACCACCTTCCCTCTCGTCTTCTTCTCCTCCTCCTTTTCCTCCTCCTTTACCAAAACTCGCGCGGTCGCGATCGGCAGTTCTTCGTGCACTTGCAACGCGTCCATGTTCACGATCGTCACCATCTGGTCATCGTCTGAATCATCATTATCATCATCATCATCATCAGTCTTCTTCTTCTTCTTCTTCTTTGACGAGTGCATCTCCGAAAATGAATCCATTAAAATCTTCACCGCGACGTCTTCCGCGACCTTCGTCTTCCCGACACCGGTCGAGCCCAGGATAAAAACCACCCTGTTATTATTGTTGTTCTGTATCATCGTCGTCTCATTATTATTCGCGTCTTCTCAAAGAAGAACAAACGTGTGTTTTTGTGACATATTTATGAATTGAAGAAAAGAGAGAAAAAGAAACCGTCCTGCGTGTTAGGGTTTAAGACCCTAAACATAAAAAGCAGAAAAAAGGAGATCATTTTTCCTCCCAACATCACCATAAACTACAAGGGAGAGCGTTGTTCTCACCCCACCTTTCTTTGATCCCTCCTTTTTTGTTTGCGTCATCAGAGAGACGACGACGTGAACGACTTTGAAGAGAGAGGTGGTGGTGGTGGTGGTATTTGTCCTGTTCAATAATACTAATAAATCAAGAGAATTTAGAGAGCTTTCTGTAGTTTAGGGTTTAGGTTTTAGAAGCACCAAATGGAGGAGAAACGCGACGTTCCGATCGAATTCCGCTTGGACGCGCTGGAAGAAGAGCTCTTCCGCCTCCACGAGGACGTTCTGGAAGCAGAAAACGTGCAGTGGTTACCGAGAGGGCATCACGCGCAACAACTGCTTTCGGAATACAACAATGGGTTCGGGATGATGATGATGATGATGATGCACCACCAACAACAACAAAAACGTAAACGAGATGACGATGGAGTTTTGAAAAATGATGACGACGACGATGCTTTTCATCATCATCATCATCATCGCAGTAGACTTGGTCGAGAGAAGGAGAGTAATGGGAGGAATTTTTATCATCGAGGAGAAGGAGGAGCGGCGACGTTGGCGTTGCAACGCGCGCCGTACACGCTCGCGGAAGCGCACGGCGTCGACGAGATGGAGAAGAAAGCCTCGGCGAGAAGTAGTCAACCTTCGTCTTCTTTTCCAGCTAAGAAGAAGAGCGGTGGTAGTTTTAAGAGTAAAAAGAAGAGTTTCGGGAGCTTTGGCAACTTGGCCGGCGCGGCGGGTGGCGGGAAAAGTTTTCAAGGAGGAGGAGGGAAGAAGAAGAGCGCTTTGAAGCAACACAAAGGAGGCGCGCCGACGATGCTGACGAAAACGAAGACGTCCTCGTGGTGGAGGTGGGCGGAGGAAGTGTTTCGGAGGGTCGGAGCGAACGATGTGGCGAGAGTGTTGCCGACGAAGAACTGGAGAGACGACCAGGCGTTGAAGATACCGCCAATTGGGAATAGGAACCGGATGATGATTTTTGACTACGACAACGGCAACAACAACGAGGAGGGGGTGAACGAAGAGGAACGGTTGAGGAGAGCGGCGGCAGGAGCCGCGGCGACGACGAGTGGCCAACAACTCCAACAACAACAACAGCAAGCGCCGGCGCTGGGTGCGGCGCCTTTACTGCTTTTACAGTCGCCTTTTGACGCGTTCAAACCGCTAGGGGAAGAAGCGACGAGAGCGACGCAGTCGTTTGACTGTTTGCAAAGCGACGAAATTCGAGAGTTGTGTTTTGCGTTTTTAGCCATGTCGAGAGAAATAGGAAGTTTGCTGCGGAAAGAAAGCGACGACGAAGATGACGACGAAGATGACGATGAAGATAAAGAGGACGAGGACATCGCCGCGTCGTTTTTGGAAGATATTTTCAACGGCGACAAACAAGCGCGCGATAGATGGATGAAAGCGCCCGCAAAGAAAGTCGCCTCGAGGAGTAGCTCGAGGACAAAGTTAGCGTTAGCCGCGCAAGAAGAGGAGAAGGAGCTGACCGAGGACGATTTAATCGTCATGCGTGCGCGGATATGGTTATCGGAGATTGTGGTAAAAATTGTCGAAAGACGAAAACAAGCCATCGAGAACCACGGGAAGAAATTTGATAAAGATGTGGTCGTGGTGAAGGATACGAACAACATGGGTGTTGGGTACGGGGCTAATGCGAAGTTGATGGGCGCGACCGTAACGAAGAAACGCAAAGGCGCGGCTGCGAAGAAAGGCAAGAAGAGCGCGTGGACGACGAAAGCGAAACAATTGAAGCAACAAGGAGAAGAAAAACAGCAACAAGAACAACTGTTGCTTCTGCAACAACAAGAAGCGCAAATAAAGTTGGAGGAAGCGGAGAAAGCGAATGCGCGCGGGATGAGTGGATCTTCTTTCATGGAAACGAAAGAAGAAATATTCGCAAAGAAGGTACAACTCGAGAATCGCATTCGGGCGACGTTTGGCGCATCCGGCGATCACGACGCGATGGAGCGCATAGCGCTGGGCGAAGCCGCGCACCCGCACACTCTGCAACTCATGCAAACGGTATTCACAACGCCCGAGTTTACCGCAACCATAGAAAAGGAAGAAGAGACGCCCTCGAGACAACGAAAGACACCGGCGGGAAGAAGAGGAGCTAAAGGAAATAAGAGCGCGTCGAAGAGAGCGAAAGCGTGCGCTTTGTGCGAAAAAGGCTCGGATCACGCCAAGGCGACTTGTGGGACGGACGAGGCGCAGTTTCGGTGTGAAAAGTTGCGCGAACGCATCAAAGATGAGATTATAGAGAAGAAGCGGAAGGCAGAAGAGGCGCTCGAGGACGTCGTAGCGGAATACGCGGATGAAATGAAAGAGAAAAAGTCCGCCTCGAAAACGAAGAAGCGGAAGAACGAGAAAACGCTGGCGCGAAAAGGAAGGAGTCACGAAGAGACGACGACGCCGAAAGTCAACAAAACCCTCAAATCACCATTATCGCCCGATACCAACGGTAAAATCAAGTTTCCATCTTTAGCCGTCGTTCCGATGCAAAGATACGGAGGTGATGATGAAGATAAAAGCGAAAGCGACGAAGAGGACGATCCGACGGCGAAAGATGCGAAGGACGAGTTGAAGCGTTTACAAAAGTATTTTTCAAACAACCCAGAATTGGTTTCGTGCGCTCCGTGCGATGACGTCGAGAACGAATTACTCACGTGCCAATACGAGCTTCTGTATCAAATCAACGCCAATCGATCAAATTTGACGAAATTCTCCCAAGAAATTACCGGCAAGATTGAAGAAGAGGCGACGTGGTTTGAGAACAGATACGTTGGCATCAGCGAAGCGAATGCGTTCGTCAACACCATCCGCGAAGCACGGAGGAAGGAAAAGAGGGAGAAGCGCGCGAGAGATCAACAGCAAGCGTTTGAAAAAGCCGCCGCAGCAGCGGAAGAGTCCAAACGCCAAGCGTTTCGCCGCCATCTCGGGGAACAGGTTGCGGCAGCGACCGGTAATCCGGACGTGAATCCGGATCAACTCGTGATTCCTGAAATGCCGGATGAATCGGCGAACGTTTCTCGCCCGCGGCGCGGCGTCGCTTTGGCCAACGCCGCGTTACAAGTGTTAGGATTGAGAGGTAAAGTTGCCGGTTTCTTCGGAACGAGTCCGAAAGCGAACGCGTTGGAGTCGAAGCAGTCTTCGTTTACCGAGCGATCGTTAGATAAGAACGCCGATCAAAATAACAAAGGTATTGCTATCGGAACCGTCGACGCGAGAAATTTGTTCCAACTTCTCGATCCTTTACACGCCTCGACGAGTCGAACTGTTTTGGACGTGTGCAACGTCTGCGCAAACTCGTGTTGTCCCGCGAAAGTAGTCAAGGATAAAACAATCTACCGGTGTCTCGGATGCGACGTTACGGTGCACGACGAGTGTTACGGTGTTTTATCCGAGAAGAACGAAAAGCACAAATCTTTCGTCTGCGACGTGTGTGCGCACAATCACGGGAGCGGCTACGGATCTTGGCCGGATGCGCAAAAACGCACGGCGCATTCGCCTTTGCTAACTTCCGCCGACGAGAAATTACGAGCGCAAGGGAAAAGCGTTTCGTGTATTTTGTGTCCCGCGAAACTTGGCGCCATGAAGAAAGCATCCCTCACGCTTCCAGTTTCGCAGAGAGCCAATCAACAGAACTCGACAACGACGGCGTGGGTCCACGTGTCGTGCGCGGAATTAGTCCGAGGCGCGACGACGAACCCGTTCGCCGATTCCGTAGAGATTAATCCAACCGTTTTTGGTGGAACTATTCACTTCTCCGGAACGCCGACCAATAGAGCCGCCGCCGCTCAAGCTGTCGCTGTCGCGCAACCGCCGCAAATCGATGCGCCTATCCTGTCAAATTCGTGCACGCTTTGTTATTCGCGAAGAGGCGGATGCGCTGCGACGTGCGCGTTCGGTAGTTGTCGCGCGCGGTTCCACTTGTGCTGCGCGAGAGCTGCTGGTTGGCACGCCCGTTTCTCCGACGGCAGCGGTTCTTCCAAAAGACAACCGAGGGCGTATTGCGACCGGCACTCGCCCATCCAAAGAGAAAAAGACGAAAGCAAAGGCGTCCAAGTTGCCAAGTTGTCGCTCACGGATAACGAAAACGAGGTAATGGTTCAAACCGTTCGCGCGTCTGCGGATGGGAAACGCGGGAATGTTTCCATGCTTAGCGCGTTGAGAGCTATGCAGAGATCCATGCGTCTCGAATGCGAATCTGCTCACAATCAAGGCACTGGCGGCGGCGGTCACAACGCCGCCGCGACCGCCAACGCTCTCGGTTTCGGCGTCACAACCGCCTCCAACTCCGCCGGATTACTCCAACACCAGAGCAGCTACAGCAGCGACGCATCTTTCCTCGACGGTATCCTCCCAAACAAACTCCCCCCGACGTCAAACCCGGACTTATCCCACCCGGGATCAAACGGCGGTACTCCCAAAAAAGCTCGATCCACCGCGTACGCTCGAGGCGTTAGCAGAGGCAAACGCGGCTCCGTCCGCGCGTCCAGAAATGGAAGTCGAGCTCCAGCTACCGCGCTCATGAGTGACGAAGAAGCAATTCGAGCGAACAGCACGTTGCCGGAAGGTTGGGCGTACGTTCCGAGAGAGACTTTAGATAAGTAGTATTAGCTTTGGATGTAAACCGTTTTTGAACGCGTCTCGTTCGTCGAAAGTATTGTAACTTAGATCAATAATTCGTCCGTTACGAGTACCTTCAGCACTATTAATGATGTTATCTTGTCCGTAACCAAGATATGCGATGTACATTTGAACTCGCATCAATTGATGGCTATGTTTCTGGCACATTTTTGTTTCATTTTTTATGAAGAGAATACGTCACTTTTTTTCGGATAATCATGATGGCTTCTTTGGCGGCGACTCGTGCGAATACTCACACATGTCTCTCCTCCTTTGCGCGGGGAGGCTCCCTTTCCACCTCCGGCAGAAACAACAGACCTTCTTTGATTTCGAGAGCCATTTCGTCGGAAAAGACCACCGCAAAATCCTCGTCTTCAACGTTGAGCGAAGAAGTCCGAAACGATTTTCCCATCCTCCAGTCGGAAAACGATTTCGGAATGCCAATCGTCTACTTAGACTCCGCGGCGACGTCTCAAAAACCTCTCGAAGTCCTCAAAGCGCACGCGGCGTTTTACAGCACCTCAAACGCGAACGTCCATCGAGGCGTGCACTACTTATCCGCAAAGGCGACGGATGCGTACGAACAAAGCCGCACGAAAGTTGCCAAGTTTATCAATGCGAAAACGGATAGAGAGATTGTGTTTACCCGAAACGCGAGCGAGAGTTTGAATTTAATCGCCAACACGTGGGGGGAGAAGAACATTAATAAAGGGGATGAAATCGTGTTATCCGTGGCGGAACATCACTCGAACATCGTGCCGTGGCAGTTGTTGGCGGAAAGGAAAGGCGCGGTGTTGAGATTTATCGGATTGGATGAGAACGAATGTTTGGACTTGGAGGAGTTGGAGCGCGCGGTGAACGCGAGAACGAAGCTGGTGTCGTTGCCGCACGTTTCGAACGTGCTCGGTTTTACGAGCGACGTGGAAAGGATCGTAAAAACGGCAAAGAGTGTCAACGCGACGGTAGTTTTAGACGCGTGCCAAAGCGTTCCGCACATGCCGGTAGACGTGCAAACGTTAGGGGCAGATTTCATCGTCGCCAGCGGTCACAAGATGTGCGGTCCAACCGGTATTGGTTTTTTATGGGGCAAGTACGACGTGTTGTCCGAGATGCCGCCGTGGATGGGCGGCGGAGAAATGATCCAAGACGTCTACTTGGAAAAGTCTACGTACGCACCACCGCCGGGTAGATTTGAAGCCGGCACTCCGGCGATTGCGGAAGCCGTCGCTTTAGGCGCCGCGTGCGACTACCTCTCCAAAATAGGCATGGACCGCGTCCACGAGTTTGAACTCGAACTCGGCGCGTACCTTTACTCCGAACTCCTCAAAAACATCCCCAACGTCCGCATATACGGTCCAAACCCACTGAAAGTAAACCCTCAAACTGGCAAAAACTTCGAACGCGCCTCCTTAGCCGCCTTCAACGTCGACGGCGTCAACTGCTCGGACGTTTGCACCTTACTCGACCAACTCCACGGCGTCGGCTGTCGAAGCGGTCACCACTGCACGCAACCGTTGCACCGCCACTTAGACGTCCTCGGTAGCGCTCGAGCGAGTTTGTACATTTACAACACCAAAGAAGACGTGGATAAGTTCATCGAAGCGTTGAAAGAAGTCTTGGAGTTTTTAGGCGAAACCGTTTAAGTGCACTATTTTATTCATTCAGCGTAAGTAGTACACACACACACACACACACACACTTCTCTCGCGTGCCACCTTTACCAGTAGCTCCTCTACCATTCGATGTAAATGCTTCAGTACCCGGAACTTTGCGTAATCAACACTATTTTGTACCAGTTTGTTTGTTGGACTCCAAATGCATGTTTTTTTTTTTTGGCATCCAGAACTATACTCCTTGTCAGTGAAAGAGTACCACTCCTCGGTGCGTACGAGTACACATGCATACTCTGGAGAGTTCAAAAAGAGTAACCAATTCGCACTGAAAAAGATTCTTCGTCATGAGCGGTCCACAAGCGAGCAAGAGCAGCACTTTCTTTGGGCGGCTTAAGAACTTCACACTTTTTACGCACCTCTTCCACTTCCCTCTTTGTTCCGTTTATTTATATCATCATCAAATGATTGCCATTCAACGCACCTCTGTATCACTCGTCTGCTCTTCTGGGGCGAGATCGTCCGTGACGTCGAGAAAGAATCGCGCCGCTGCTTCCATCTTCACCACCCGTCATGGGATGAGTTCTCACGTGACGTCGATGGGACGAAGGACGCAGAATTCGTTCCGAGCGCTCGCGATCGCGATACCGTCTCCCGAAGTCAACGAACACGTGCAAACGATGACGTACAACGAAAGCGGGAAATGGCGGGAGAATTTTGACCTCGCGAGTTGGGCGAAGGAGATCAGAGAGGTACGTTTTTCGTTTCAATCGTCGTCCCTTTTCAAACGACATCCCGGGTGGTGATAAGGATGTGGATGTGTCTCGTTTTGAAAGCTTTGTCCTCCAATTCCCTCGATCGCATCATCATCTTTTCGCTTTTAAGGGAAAGAAGAGAGAGTGGTTTTGTATATTTTACTTCCTTCTCTCAAGCGTGATGAGATCTCGGGAGAGACTCTCGCCAGAACCTTAGAGGATGGATGACTTTTCGGCTCAAATGTCTCCCCCTTTTATCCTTTCTTGTACTCACAAGCAGCCCTCTAATCTCCTTTTTTCGCTTCTGACGATGATGAAATTATGAACAACATTGATTTAGGTTGAAAAAGAACAACGCTCGGATAAGTACCACGAAGAGGACGTGAAGCACCTGAAGAAGATCCTCGGGTGGGCGAACATGTGCTACTACGGCGGACTCGGGGTTATGTTTTTACTGCCGCAACTCGGCTTGGCGCAAGCGTTTGGGGCGAACGTTTTAGGCGCGTTTATGATGTCCACGGCGATTTGCGCGAGATGGACGATGGTTGGACACCACGTGTGCCACGGTGGGTATAACGCGGCCATGACGGAAGGGAACGAGATTAAAGGGAGGTTTCACCGAAGGAAGTTCGCAAGAGGGCCGTGGAACAGAATCATCGACTGGATGGATTGGATGATGCCGGAGGCGTGGGACGTGGAACACAACCACTTGCACCACTATCAATTGGGGGAGGATGCTGACCCGGATTTGGTCGAGAGAAACATGAAGACGACGAGAGAAGGGCCGATGCCGATGTGGGCGAGATACATGCAAGTTGCCGCGTTGTCCGTGATTTGGAAGTGGTTTTACTACGCGCCGAACACGATGAAGGAGTTGTTCGCGAGAAGAGCGAGAGAGGCGGAAAAGAGAGGCGAGAAATCGTACCAACCGTACACGACTGGGTCGATGCCGTCCACGGTATTGACGACGGTCCAATCTGCGTTCCAGGGGAACTTTGGCGCGATTATTGAAACCGCCAAGTGCTTCGCGCCGTACGCGACGTTTCAGTTTGGCGTCTTGCCGGCGGTTGGTTACGCCATCGGCGGCGCGCAAATGGCCATGGCCACTTTGGCGACGACTTTATTGGCGGATTTGTTCACCAACTTGCACTCGTTCATCGTGATCGCGACGAACCACGTCGGTGACGACATTTACAGATTTGAATCCGAGACAAAACCGAGAACGGACGACTTTTACATGCGAGCGGTTATCGGCTCTGCGAACTTTCGCACCGGGGGCGACGTCAACGATTTCATGCACGGCTGGTTGAACTACCAAATCGAGCACCACATGTGGCCGGACATGTCCATGCGATGCTACCAAAGAGCGCAACCGAAAGTTAAGGCGATTTGCGAAAAGTACGGCATGCCGTACGTGCAAGAGAACGTGTTCAAGCGCGTTGGGCAATTGGTCGATGTCATGGTCGGCAAGCGCACAATGCTCGTATGGGAAAACGGAGATTAATTTTTAGCGTTTATTATAACTACCTAGCCTCGAACTTCATGTGTAATTACAACTGAAAAGACTTAAGTGAAAACTTATTTTCTTCCTCACGGAAAGATGTCGCCGTTCAACGGATGCTGCTCCGCGTTTTCCTTCTTGTTTTTCTTTTCCGGTTTCGCGCGACGAAACCCGTTCAAATATTTTTCTAAAGTGTCCAAAGTCAAATACGGTTGGTCCTCTTCGCACACCGAATCGTTTTGCAACTGCACGCGATCCAACACCGGCGTCGGTTCCACCGGTCCTTCTTTTTCTAAAGCATCAGCCGACCGTCGAAAAGATTCGCAGACGTCCTTCTCGAAAGGGTCTAAGCAAACGCCCGTGGATAACATGACTTCGACTCGAAATCGAAGCGGGTCGTCCGGTGGAACGTGGAAACACTCGTACATGCGAAAAACGATGTGAGTTAAATAATCGAGCTCTTTCGAGCGTTCGCCGAGAATTTCGTCTAACCCTTCGACGACGAGCGGGTTTCTCTTCGTGCACGTGAAATCAGAATCCAAATCGGATCTGGAATCAAAAGAAACGTCGGCGGAGGAATTCGGAGCGCGCGGCGGTTTCCGCGGGCTCAAGAGGGGATCGCCAAACGCGTTCGTCTTTGACGTTCCACCACTATTGGTCTTTTGCGTTGTCATCGTCGCAGCTTTTGGAGGCGACGAATTCGCCGCCACGTGTTGTGACGATCGTTTTTTATCGCCACTTGCTCTCTTTCGTAAATCCTCTTCCAAGTGCGCGTATTTCAAAATGTTCAACAGCGAGTGCAAGTGCGACTCGGACGTGAAATACAATCGCGTTCGCACGTGTCTATACGGCGAATGCACCTTCTTTTCGGTCGCGTACCGCATGTTCAAACGCGTCGGCGCGTCTTCCTCTTCGTCCTCGTCTTCGTCGTTTGGATCGGTGCTGTTGTTCTCGTCCGGGGAATTTCTGTTGTTCAAGAGCGACTTCTTGCCCAAAAGTTTGACCGTTTTCTTCTTGTTCGTCTCGACCGCGTACGATTCTTCTCTGGTGTTGCTCATATCAGCGAGAAGTTTACCCAACAAGCCACCGGCGATAGTGGCACCAATTCTAAGCTTTGAGATCGGGTGCGTTCCGTATTCGTTCGGAACAACGCAGTCCGCGAGTTCTTTACTTAAAATGTATAGTTCTTCTAATCCATCGAGTTTTAAGTGCGCGTTGTGAATGGAATCGTATTTCGCGGCGTCGTAAACGTCCGGGACTTTTGAAATATCAAACGTTTCTTTACGCCCGTGGAATAAATCTTCCTCGAGTTTTTTCCATCGCGTGTGCATGAGAAGAAAACTTTCGCCACCGCCAGGCAATTCGAGCGTGTTGCTCGCAGGCGCAGAACCTCTTGGTGCGGTGGCTGAAAAGTACGTCAACGTGTCCACCCACGTGTCCGGCGGTAACGCGTTGTCTTTCAATCCACGGTTTTTGCCGAGCGCGATGAGCACCTTACGCCAACGGTTACGCGCTTTCAACTTATCGTTCATTCGAGAAGCCATTTCGAGGAGCTGTGAAGATATGCCGTGAACGAGCTCAAATACTCGGCGAAGTTTTTTGGAAGGTGAAGATGGGACGCTCGCGAGAGCGACGTCTTCCAAGTGACTGTACTCGCCCTCCACCGAGGTCAAGAAATGGTGCGAGTCCAAAAGCTTACCTCGTTCGACTGCGGCGATACGATCAGCGATGAGCCAGGAATTTCCAGAACGTTCGATGTTGAACAAACCTTGAGTTTGCGTGACGAGTTCGTCGTACTCGTTTTCTTCGTGGATGTCGTCTCGCGAGGAGGCTCGGCCGAACCGAACCGCTCGAGGGGTAGCAGTATTTCCACTTGATTCATACATTCCGTCCGAACCCGATCGACTCAATCGCGCATTGACGTGAGTAATAACATTTGTGTTGTCACCAGCGGTATCGTTTGAAGGTATGCTCCCGTGGTTTGCGGCAGTATTCGCATTTCCTTCGTCATCGCCCGGGTCGCCTTTTGTCATCATCCTGTACAACTTGTTCTTCGCGTGTAAAATTTCCGCTTCGACTTCGTGCGTCACGAAATCTAAAAGCTTTGCATCTTTAGTCACGAGTGACGCTAAAATAGGCGTCAATTCGCCTTTATGCGTTTCGAGCGCCAATAAACCTTTCGCGAACGCCGCCGCGGTAATCTGCACGCGACCTTCATCGGAAGAATAAATTTTTAAATCGTGACGATAGGTCGAGTGTAAACGCAAGAGTCCGTCCGAATCGGTCGGGTAATAACTCCCACGAGGATACATGCGCTGACGGAAATCTTTTCCAAGCACTTCGGCTTGGTTTTTACCCAAGTGCGTCAAAACACCACCGAATTTGAGAATGAGCAAAGCGGATTCGACTTGTTCGACGGATTGCCCGGTTCGCGGGTCGATCGTTTGGACCCACGAAATCGGTTTCAACTGTGCTTTCCGATTAATCCCGGAAAAGTGCCCACCTTCTTCTAGAATAGCAATCACTTGTCGCCAACCGTCCAAGTTTTCTTTCGCTTCTATTTTTTTTTGATCCTCCACGTTACCTTGCATGGCGGCTAAGTTCAAATCGTTCTCCGTATCCCCGAGAATCGCTTCGGACTCTTTCTTCACTTGCCCCCAAATAGAGCGACAAATATTCAACAACTCTTGCAATCGCTCTGGCGTTTTCAGTTTCGCTTGTTTTCTCGTGTTATTTTTCGTGCATTGCGCGAGTAAATCTAACAATGGCTTTTGGTGCACGCGAAGTTTCATTTTCTGCTTCGGCGTTCTATCGCCGTGGCGAATCACCGCCAAAACGGCTCGTAACTCTTCTGGTTTACTCGCTAAAGCACTGTTGTTGTTGTTATTGATATTGTTGCTGCTGATGTTGTTGTTCTTACTCCCACCGCCGGATGGAGAAGGTACAGTGCCATCTTCGTGATCCTCGTACTCTTCGTTGATGGATGAACGACCGGTAATGATGGATTCTCTCTCTTGTTCGGCACTCTTGATGTTGACGTGATCGGGTCTCACGGCTTTTAAAATCATCGCGCGGAGACACAACGCGGCATCTTCGACAAACTTTTTTGAATCTTTGACGAAACTCCACCCGTTTACGTCGCAAACGTAGCTCTTACCTTTCGCTCGCAACAAATCAAAGCCGCAGACGTTTTGTCCAAACGCAATGCACACGCGTCTCGCGATTTCTTTCTCCTCGGGCGAAAGCAAAACCGGGTACCTCACCTCCTTTCCGTTCGCATCTCTCAAAACGCGGCCGTCGACGACTGGAGATTTTCGCGCCTCGGCGTGCGCGTAATCTTGACCTAAAGTGTACACTTTCACGTCGGTGCCGTTGGTGGACATAAAATCTTCGTAAATGAACGAGGTAGATCTTCGAACGCGCGAGTACGTGACGTACTCTTCGTTGCCTTCTTCTTTTTCTTCTTCTCTTTCTCCTTCTTGTTGTCCTTGACTTGATGTCGTCTTAGACGCGTCTGCGCTTGCGTCTCCTTTCTCGTTCGCGCTGATAGTTTCCATATTCATCATCATCTTCTCCACCTCTTCCAACCTCCTCGCGTCGTCGTTCAACTCCGCATTTGGCCGGTAGTTTGAAGCGCCGTCGCTCTCTTCCCCCGCCGCGGAAGAAACTCCTCCAACCCCCGTACCATTTCCTCCTTCCTTCTTCCTCTTCTGCGCCGTCGGCGGAGGATAATACGTGCTACTTTTATTCCCAACCTTACGAAACAACTCTTTGTGTCCACCGCCGACCGTGTGTGGATAGTAAATGCTGATGTTATGATTCTCCGCGTCCACTGGTTTCTCCACGAACGGTTTGTATATTCGTTTCCCTTTACACTCGACGTAGTCTTCCTTCTCCTCGAACCCGTCTTCGTCGCTCGTTACGTTCTCGGCGTATTTCACGCCCGATATCGCCTCGGGATCTCTTTTCAGTTTCTCCATCAATTGTTCGTCGTCGTGTAATTTCGAGACGTCGTTCCGGTTCACGAACACGTGGTTCGGTACGGAGATGTTATTCTCCATCAACGTTTGGTACACCAGCCTTCGGTCCAAAAGCGTCCATTGTCTCGTCACGTCGTTCACCATGAACGGTTTCCTCAATTTCACGTACATGTGTGCCTTTTCCAACGGGAACCCACGGCTGAAAAAACTGATCAATGCGTCCACGATTGGCCACGATTCAATGGGATCGTTCAAAATGACCGCGTCTGGGAACACGATGATTTCGAATTCGTTGAACGCGGAGAGTCGTTGGAGGATGGATTGCATTTGAGCGGAGTTGGATTTTTTGTTCATCGCGCATATTCCGAGCTTGACTTTCTTGTTGAGAAGCGGCATTTTGAGAGTATAGTGTTGTTGTTGGTACTCCTGGTTGCTCCTTCTCTGTAAAACGCACAAAAAGCAACGCGAAAACACACGGTCTTCCTCTTTCTCTCGCTCTCGCACCGTTTGTTGTGCGTGTTTCGCTTCTTCTGCGGCTCTCGCGATGATATTTATGCTTGGGAAAAATGAGGAAAATGGCAGCACAAATTTGCCTCCTCTCTGCATTGAATAAACGCGCGCGCTCGTTAAAGGAAGAAGAAGAACACGGGCAAAAGCATTATCCTCATCAACTCGTCGTCGTCGTGGTCTCCTCGGCAGAACTAGAGAGAGAAAAAGGAGCGTTTGCTTTTTCTCCCCTCGAGACTTTAAGAGAGAGAAAGAGAGAGAGCAGAGAGGTCGTTACGAAGCGCAAGAAAAGCGGATTGAGATTGAGAAACGATTGATTAAGATGATACCTCAAAGCTCTTTGTCGACGACGACGAGACGAATAACGAGAGTAACTCTCGCAGTTGCCGCGATTGGATTACTCTCCCGATCGGCGTTTTTGAAATACTGGATCGAGTACCATCTTCAAGAAGAAGAAGCGAAGAAGGAATTGGGCGACGGAGACGAGGAAAAGCTGACTCAGATGAAAAGACGTCAAAGAAGAAGGCGGAGAAGGCGACGCGGAAAAAGGAAGACGAACATGGACGAGGAAGAAGAGACGGAGGAGGAGGAGAGCAACCAGTCGTCGTCGGAAAATTCTTCGTTTTCCTCGTTCTCTTCCGCGACTTCCGACGACGGTTCGTCTGAATCGGAGTACTCGTCCGCCGAGGACGACGAGTCGTCTTTCGCGTTGGCGAGAGAAGACGCTCTCGGCGGGGAGACGAAAGCGCCGAAACGGTTAGCGACGACACTGCGGTTAGCGAATACTAGTAATACAAAGAAAGGAGCATCTTTTCGAAGCAACAGCGAGGACGAAAACTTCGAAACGCCGGTTGGAACGCCGAGAGCGGTGAAACGAGGCGCGACCATGGATAGGATTAAAGAGGAGTGGAAGAAAGAAGGGAAAGAGAGCGGCAGTCACTTTGAGAGTTCGGACGCTTCGCAGACGAGTTTGTTCGAGTATCGAAGAGCGGGATCGGAAGGCGATCGAGGGGAAAGTCGGAGTGGTCCGGGGGAGTATTTATCGCACACGACCGATCCAAACTTTTTCGCCTCGACGAAGTTTTTCGCGTGTTTAGAGCTCGAAGAGTCGAGGGAACTGTTTGGAATGAGCGAAGAGATTGAGATTGGCGCGAACCAGGTGCTCTTTCGGCAAGGCGATGAAAGCCGGGACGGAATTTACGTCGTCGTTGAAGGTCAACTCGGGGTGTACGTGCAATCAACGAACACGCGCGGTGGCGGCAGCGGCGTTGGCGACGGAAGCGCATCGTCGCTGGTGAAATCTTCGTCCAAGTCAAGCAGTCACCATCATCATCATTCGGTGAAAGATATCCGGCGTTCGTTCGATAGAGCCGGGTCACCTGGGTTGCCGAATATGGGGAGGAATCAACAAGCTAGTCGAATGAGTCGAGCAAACAGCTCGACGTCGCATTCGAGAACGTCTTTGGATAAAGAGCGTTCACAGACACCACCGATGGGCGGCATTCGCGCTGCCTCTCCGCTTCCTCCAAAATCATTTAGCATAGGTCCGGCGCATTTGACGAACATCTTGAATAAAGGCGAATCTGTCGGCGACGTGGACGTTTTAGATTCCGCGAGGCGGTCCGTCTCGTGCGTGGCGATGAAGAACGGAGCGAAACTGGTTCGCATTCGTCAAGACGTTTTGTTCGCGTTCATTAGAAAGCACCCGAGAACGATTCAGGTTTATTTAGAACAAGCCATCGCTCGATTGTGGCGAGTCGCGAGGTTTACTTTGAGAGATTTTCTCGAATTGCCAAGAGACGAAGGCGACGCGGAGTATTTAAGTCCCGGAGCAGAGGATTGTTTGGTGTTGAAACCGAAGCCACCGATGACGCGCGCTCAGACTTCACACGAGAAGTTTTTTGTACAAAGCTCAGATGATGTTGACGGAGGGTCGTTCCCGTCGACCGTTTCGGAGTCTTCTAATTCGTTGGACGACGGTGCGAAATCGACCAACACGACGGAAACGCCCGAAGACGCCAATCCAACGAACAAACTATTAGTGAATTACCAGGAAGAATTAGAAAAATACGCGGGCGGTAGAAAAACACTCTTGGCGAACGAGGTGTTCATCACTCGACGCGATAGTCAAACGAACGCGTATTTCATTCTTTTATTCGGGACGATGCGACGCGACGCGGTGCCATGGCCCGAAGGCGACGGCGTCATCGGTCCGGAATTGAAAGCACCTCGTTTGGTTGGCGCGGCGCACGCAATAACCGGCGCTAAGTTTGACGAAACCGTTCGTTGTTGCACGGATTGTGAGATTTTGTTGATCACGCCGACTGTATTACACACGTTGTGCGTTCACGCGCCAGATGCGTTCATTGCGTTACAATTAGCGGCCTCGTGTTCTCTAAACAGGGCCATTCGCGCTTTCATCGCGGCTGGCTTAAATCGCCAGTGGCTTTCTGCCGGTGACCAAGCGTTTCGATCGGGCGTAGACGCGACGTCTATGTACCTTGTCATCTCCGGTCGCGTGTCTATTTACAACGTCGCGTTAGGCGCCATGCGGTACCGAAGTCGGGGCGAAACTATCGGAGACGCGGCGATGTTGTCGCAAACTGCGCACACATCTACGGCCATATGCACTCGCGATTGCGAATTAGTGCGAATGTCTAGGGCGAGCGTGCAAATTATATCGGCCAAATATCCCGAAGTCGCCGGAAGATTGTTAGAACACGTCGCTCGAAAGTTGGAAATCAACCAGCGCGATTTGAAAACCGGCGAACGATATCGTCCGGAAATCGTGACCATCGCCATCGTTCCCGCGACAGACGCCGTGCAAACGACAAAGTTACCGAAATTAGCCGCAAAGTTGAGAAACGCGTTGGAGAGGTTAGGCAAAGGGTCCGCGTTCATTTTGGACGAAAAAGCCGCGGAAGAGGTTGTGCCGGAAGGCTTTCGTCGCGTGGAGACGGCATTTTATCGGTCCAAGTTAACGAGCTGGATGACGAGAATCGAAGAAGAACACCGATTTGTTTTGTTCGTTGGCGATAGAAGTGGGCAGAACGCGAGTAATCGATCGTCGTCGTCGAGTGGGTGGTCAAGAGTGTGCGTATCTCAAGCCGATTTAGTGTTGGTTGTCGCCGAAGGCGGCGCGGCGGCGTCGTTCGCGCCTTCTTCTTCCATGCTTGAGATGCAATCGCAGTCCACTGGTATGAGCGGTAATAACGAATACAATACCAGTATTGGAAATGTATTCATCGGTAACGGCGTCGATCCATCCCCAGCTGAGGCCAGGTTACTTTGGAAACGTCGTAAAAAGCGAATCGTTCCGGTACCGTCAGCCTCCGAGGAGGATTTTTTAAATTACCATAAAATTACCAGCAAGAAAAAGAAACACCACCGACGCCAGCACAGCTACAGCAGCGACACGATGAAGCAAAAGTGCGACGAGAATGTTATCGAGATTGATAATAAAAATACCGCGATTTTAGCGCAAATCGAGTTGGTCTTATTACACGCGAAAGGCGAATCGCCGAAAAATACGCGTAGATTTTACGCCAACAGACCAGGTTTGCGCCGACACCATCACTGCCGGTTGAGTTCCTACTCGGATGCAGACGTCGATCGAATCGCAAGACACATCGCTGGTTGTGGCGTTGGCGTTGTCTTGGCCGGTGGCGGTGGTCACGGATTAGCGCACTTGGGCGCGTTGAAAGCTCTCGAGGATGAAGGCGTACCAGTCGATGCCATCGGTGGCGCGTCGCAAGGCACGTTAACTGCTGCACTTTACGCTCGAACGGCAAATTCAACCGTCGTGAGCGCGCGAGTTCGAAAACTTGCATCTTTGATTGCCTCTCCTCGACGACTTCTAACCGATTTAACGCCTCCGTTCCTCTCCATCTTAACCGGCGAAACTATCGACAAATCCATCAGAGATATGTTCGGCGAAAAGATTGAAATTGAAGACTTATGGATTCCGTTCTTCTGTTGCGCGACAAATTTAACCACCGGTAAGTTGGTCTCGTGCACATCCGGGACGGTGTGGCGGTACGCCCGAGCGTCGATGTCCGTACTCGGTTTCTTACCGCCTATTGCGGATGAGATTACCGGAGATTTGCTCGTCGACGGCGCGTACTTAAATCCGGTCCCGGTGGACGTGTTGCGTAAATTGTCGCGCGTGGAGTCGACGATTGTTGTTGACGTGGAAGATGAACACTACGCCGCTTTCAGATCGTTGACGGCAAGAGATGGTGGACTAGGCGGATGGCGTTTACTCTGGGAACGCGTGAGCCCGTTCGCGCAGGCAGAAAAGCTTTGGCAGTCGATCAAGAGTGGTAAGCGAGGGAACAAATCCTCTTCGGAATCGTTCAACGCGTGTTCGACGTCTTCGTCGGGATCAGAATCAGATTCCTCTTCCTCGGATGTTGATGAAGGCAACATTAGAGGAGGTTCGACCCCCGCGCGAAGGAAAGGAGGAAAATCAACAAAGAAAAATAAGAAGGATAAGAAAAGATCTGTCTCGACCGCGACTACAAACGCCGCGCCGAACTACGCGACTCTTCTCGGCGCGTTACTCCGGGCCACCTCGCGACGCGAAGTCGCAGAAGCTGCAAAAGCGTGCGAGATTGACATTTATTTGCGTCCACCGGGAGTGCCTCCGTTCACCTTTCACACCGGTTTAACCGACAAGCGCACGGACGATTTAATACGACGCGCGCGATTTAAAGCCGCCGAAGTCATACGCAAGTGGCAAGAAACCAAACGCATCGCGATGAAAGACGACACGGAAAACACGTCGATACAAGCGACGTCTTACTACGGCTTTTACTCGTCCACGACGCAAAATTCGCAAGGAAGATTATCTGCCATGCAGCCAATCGTGACGGCTTCTCCGCGAGGCGGCGGACAAGGAACGAGTCACGTCACCCAAACTCCTCCGCGAGTTCCTTTCCACCCTTCTGCGATGCAAACGCCGACATTACACCCGTCACCTGCAACCACGGACTCTCCGCGTGGGCAGTATCGACGCGCCTCGTTCGAGGACATCGACGGCGAGGTCGACAGCGGCGTCGCCATCGTCAGCGAACGCGCGTTCTTGAAACCCACAAAAACGAAGGAGGACGAAGAAGCGGAAAGAACGGAAGATAAACTCGCGCTGCCGCGTGAAAAAAAAACCATCACTCCGGCTCGGCAAATCATCGACGGTAAAGCAATCGTAAAACTCAGTGGTACCACCAGCTTCGACGGAAAAGAACACGACGACGTTTTGGGGAAGAAGAAGACGTCGGAAAAGTCGTCATCAAAGTCTGCAGCGTTGGAGACTGTGTAGTAGTATTTTAGTACTAAAAAAGCAGCAGAAAAAAAAGTGACGCACACTCTATACTAGAAACATGTTCTCCTCATCATCATCGTTACAGGCGTCGACTTCCCAAATCGTTCACCAGAAACTCACGCTCTCTCGCAAAAAAGCATCGACCGCCACTCTCCCTCGAGGTGTCCTTCAGGTGCGCGCTTTTCTTTCCGCGGCGGAAATGTCGACTTTTGTTCCTCTTGCGCGTTGTTGAATTTACTAATCTCTCTCTCCTCTCTTTCCCCAAATCATCACACATAAAACAGGTTCGCGCGGGCACTGCCACCACCGCGGACATCAAAAACGGGTTGAGCATCATGCTGAACGGGCAGCCGTTCAAAGTTGTCGGTACGTTTGTTGTTTCGTTTTTTTTCGTCGAAAGCACTTTAGTAAAGCTTTTCGCCGGCAAAAAGCCTGAGGAGGCTTCTTTATCCACGAGGGAAACTTTATCTGACTGACGACAAAAAAATGTTCCCCTCCTCGCGCAAAACAGAGTTCCAACACGTCCACCCGGGTCGAGGCGCCTCTTTCTGCCGCACGAAAGTCCGCAACTACTTAAACGGCAACACCAAAGAAGAGACGTTCAGAAACGGCACCACGTTTGAGGTTCCAGACATCACCAACCTCCAGATGCAATACACGTACAAAGACGAAGACCAATACGTGTTCATGGACATGGACACGTTCGAGGAGTGCCGATGCCCGTCGGGAGATTTTGAGAAGTTCATCATCGAAGGCATGACGTGCTCGGTGTTGCAGTGGGACGGGAAAGTAATCGGTGTGGAACCGCCGGAGAAAGTGACGTTGGAAGTGACGATGACCGATCCCGGGTTGAAAGGGAACACCGCTTCCGGAGGAGATAAACCCGCGACGCTCGAAACCGGATTGACGGTGACCGTGCCGCTGTTCGTGAACATCGGCGATAGAGTCGTCGTGAACACCGCTAACGGTGGAGAGTACAAGGAAAGGGCGAAGTAATAAAGGTGCAGAAAGTACTTAAAAGTTCGTATATATAGCCACACAGCCACGTATTGTTTACATCTTTTACATCTTATATTAATTATTTTACTACTCGCGTCACATCATCGTCGTAACAAAAATGGTCGACACACAACAACAATAACAATATAATAATACTATAATGGGGGCGAAAAACCCGCGCATGGCTGTCCTTGACTTTGCCTCCAGAGAAGCGAAGCGATCGCAGTACTGTTCTCGAGCCGCCGTGAAGCTCGAGCAACTGCTTTTAAAGTTCCCGAAAGTGTTGTCTTCTTTGGATAAACATAAAGGAAAAGTCGTAAAGTGTGTGGACTTGGGTTGTCATCCAGGTTCGTGGCTGCAAGTGTTGTCCCGGAAAATAACGAACGCGGAAATATACGGGTTTGATTTGAACGAAATCGAATCGTTGGAGAGTTTGAAGTACGTGGACGTGAAACGAACGCGAACGTTTCAGTGCGACGTGTTTGAGAGCGATGCGTTGTTTAACTCGTTACGCGTACAGTTGGATAAAAATGTAAATTTGCTGACATCGGATATGATGGCCAAAACGACCGGCCACGACGATGCGACTGCGTCGCACGAGTTAGCTGTGCGCGCGTTTGAGTTAGCCACGAAAGATTTGCTCGCGAAGGATGCGCATTTCGTGTGTAAAATCTTTGAAAGCGAAGAGACGAGGGCGTTGAAGATGGAAGCGAAGAAAGCGTTTGCGAGCGCGAGTCTGTTTCGACCAGACGCGGTGAGGAAAGGCAGTCGAGAAATTTATATGGTTGGCGTTGGGTTCAAAGGTTAGCGTAGGCGTAGTTTTTAGTAGTAGCTAAATGTTGTACTATAGTAGCGTTAGTTATGTTTATCAATTTTATGCGCGCGCGGCGGCGACTAACTTTGAATACAGAATCCCGAGACTCGCCACGCACAAGGTGGTTCCAAACGCGATTTCCGCGTACCTCGAAACTTTGTCTATTCTTTGTACGCGCAACG